>OLSG01003675.1_pt1 | contig 10570 bp, 6 predicted proteins | sample 1673041 | NCBI WGS metagenome assembly OLSG01 (sample SAMEA3136749, study PRJEB25190) | human gut metagenome | reverse complement strand
TTTCCAGACTCACACATCCTTGCGTGATCAATAGATACACAAATGGAATTTTCCTCTATGAATCTCTGCGAATTGCGAAACGTCGCACTCGAACGGAAAGCGCGGGACTACACGTATCGGCTCCGCATCGAATCCCTGGCCATCCGGGCCGGTGAAAAAATCGCGCTGATCGGCCCTTCGGGCTGCGGGAAAAGCACCGCGCTGGACTTGCTCGCCATGATACTGCCCCCAAGCGCGGCGGAAAAGTTCCTGTTCAACGCGCCGGGCGATACGCCGGAAGATGTGGCGGAACTCTGGCGGCGCGGGGGGCGGGAACGTATGGCCCGCCTGCGGCTGCGGCATATCGGCTATGTGCTGCAAACCGGAGGACTCCTCCCCTTCCTGAGCGCGCGGGACAACATGACAACGCCGGGCAGAGCCAAGGGCATGGACGCGAAGGCCGTGGACGCCGGATTGAAGGAACTGGCCGGACGCCTCGGCATCGGACACCTGCTCAGCGCCCTGCCGGACAAACTGTCCATCGGGGAACGGCAGCGGGTCGCCATAGCGCGGGCGCTGCTGCCGAAACCTGAGCTCGTGCTCGCCGACGAGCCCACCGCCGCGCTGGACCCCGTGACCGCGAAGAACGTCATGCGCCTGTTTACGGAACTGGCCGGAGAATGCGCGCTGGTCGTCGTGTCGCACGACCACAGGCTGGTCGAGGAAAACGGCTTCCGCTGCCTGCGCCTGGATGTGGACGGCGGGGACGGCTCCATCAACACCACGCTGCGGGGGTGAACATGCGTTTTTCCATCATCTGCGGCATGGCCCTGAGGGACTACTGGCACGAGCGCGCCCTGTCCCTGTGCGCGGTGCTTGCGCTGGCGACCGTGCTGGCTCCCCTGCTCATCCTGTTCGGCGTACGCAACGGCGTCATCAGCAATCTTCAGGAACGGCTGCTCCAAGACCCCCGCAACCTTGAAATCGTTCCTGTGGGCAGCGGCAAATACGGCAAGGCCTTCTTCGAAGAGCTGCGGAAACGCCCGGACGTGGGCTATGTGGTCCCCCAGACGCGGGCCATCGCCGCGACCATCGGCCTGCTCCCCGCCTCCGAAAAAAAAGGCGGGCTATCCCCCAACCCGGTCAACGTCAGCCTCATCCCTTCCGGCGCGGGTGATCCCTTGACCCGGCGTTTTGCCGGAAGCGCGGCCCTGAAGGACGACGAAATCATTCTGACCGCGCCCGCCGCCGACAAGCTCGGAGCGCGCGCCGGGACCATACTGACCGGGCGGGTCACGCGGGCGCGGGGCATGACGCGGGAACAGGCGGAAACGCCCCTGCGCGTCAAAGCCGTACTCCCGCTGTCCGCGCTCCAGAAGGAGGCCGCCTTTGTGCCGCCGTCATTGGCCGAGGACGCCGAAACCTACCGCGACGGTATGGGCGTACCCGAACGCGGCTGGACGGGAACGGCGCGCGGAGACGGCGAACGGCTCTACCCTTCGTTCCGGCTCTATGCCGGAAACCTTGACGGTGTGGCCTCGCTGCGGGACTTTCTGGGCGCCCGGAACATCGACGTCTATACCCGCGCCGAAGAAATCGAAAACGTCAAAATGCTGGACCGCTCCACAACGCTGGTGTTCGGCCTGATCTGCCTTGCGGCGGGCGTGGGCTTCCTCGCATCCACGGCGAGCAACCTCGTCGCCGCCATCCGGCGCAAGCGCCGCGTGCTCGGCATTATCCGGCTCATGGGCTTTTCCGGGGCGGACATCGTGTGCTTCCCGCTGATGCAGACGCTGTTCACGTCCGCGCTCGGCATGGGGCTGGCCTTCGCACTCTACGCCGCCGTCGCGGGCGTCATCAACGCCCTCTTCCCCCTCGGTGCGGAACTCGGCGCCGTCTGCCGCCTGTCGTGGGCGCATGTCGGGGGAGCTGCCGGCGTCGTGCTCGCGTTGTCCCTGCTGGCCGCCCTGCCGCCGAGCCTTTCGTGCAGCCGCCTTTCACCTTCCGAGGTTATCCGCAATGAATAAATGGTGTTTCCTGTTGATTGCCGCCTGCCTGCTCGCTCCCGATACGGGGCATGCCGCGCTCAAGGCACGGGACGATGTGAAGGCCGAAGACGCCTTCAACCCCAATCCCGCCCCCGATGATCTGATCCTGCCCATGCCCTGCGGGCAAAGCATGGTGCTCAAGGCTGTGGGCGTACGCGGCAAGGGCCTGCTCTGGGATCTCGAAACCCGTTTCGGACGCCGGGACGGCGGCTCCGACGATCGCGGCTATTATGACAGCCCGTATGCGTCCGCCATCTCGGGCCCGTTCGTGCTCAAGGATCTCCCTCCCGACTGGCGGCAGAAAATCAAGGCCGCCAACCCGGACGCCGACGCCATGCAATTCTATTTTGAAGGCAAATACGAGGTGAGCAAACGCCAGTGGGATGCCGTCATGGGCGGGCAGTGCATGGATGGGGACGCCCTCCCCGCCCTCAGCCCCGAGGACGCGCGCCCCGTCGTCGAGGTTTCGTGGCATGAGGCGCAGGAATTTACCAGGAAGTATACGGAGTGGCTGCTTGCCAACGCTCCGCAGTCCCTGCCCGGCTTTCAGGGGGACGACAGGAACACCGCCTTTGTCCGCCTGCCCACGGAAGCGGAATGGGAGTACGCGGCGCGCGGCGCCCAGAAGGTTTCGCCGCTGTCCCTGAGCCAAGAGGATTTCTTTGAAATGCCGATGGGCGACGCCATCAAGAACTACGCCGTGTTCCGCGACAGTGAGGGGACTTCGGAAGAAACGCTCCAGCGCATCGGCTCGCGCAAGCCCAATCCGGCGGGATTCTACGACATGGCGGGCAACGCCGCCGAAATGGTGCAGGACGGATTCCAGTTCTCCCTCGGCGGACGGCTCCACGGCTCCACGGGCGGCTTTATCCGCAAGGGCGGCGGATTCCTGTCCACGCAGGATGAAGTCATGCCCGGACGGCGGGAAGAAGTGGCCCCCTTCCTCAAGGACGGGCCCAACAAGGCACGGGATCTCGGATTCCGCATCGCCCTTTCCGGCATCAACACCCCCGGCGGCGCAAGGCCCGCGGAACTGGCCTCGGAATGGGAGAAGGCCGGGATCGAGCTGTCCGCCGAACTGAACCCCTCCGGCGATCCGCTGGAACTGGTGGCCCAGCTTGAAGCGCGGGCCGGAAGCGATGCGGAAAAGGCCAGCCTCAAAGGGCTCCAGAACCTGATCCGCGAAAACAACATTTCGCTCGAACGCCAGAAGCGCTCCACGGTGTCCAATGAAATCCGTTCGGCCGTCTACCTTGTGACCATGCTCAAGGACTGCCTGATCAAGCGGGAAATCATCGGCAAGGAGCTGCAGAACTTCGAGGACAAGAAAAAGCAGATCACGGCGGCCCTGCCCAAAATGAAAGTCGCCGAAGCCAACCAGTACAAGCAGGTCCTTGCCAGCCTCGACAAGGGCATAGCCCTTTCCAAAACCGGCATCGGCAATCAGGAAGCCGAATTCCGTTCCATGCTCCTGTTCTACAAACAGACGGTGGAAAATACCCGGAAGGTGCCGCAATCCCTCTTTGACGAAGAGTTGAAGGGCATCGGGCAGGAAATGTCCGGCAAGGCCCCCCACCTCGTCAAGCAAAACGCCTCACTCCAGATCTACAGGAAGCACGTCGCCGCACTGCGCGGCGGCAAGCTGGCCCTGCTCTCGTCGGATGCGCTCAGAAAGGACATTCTGTCATTGATTCCCAAGGGGAAATGATCCATAAGAGGAGGGGGAAAACTCTCCCTCCTCCTCTATTCTCCTGCGTACATATCGATTTCACTCTCCGTTTCCGGCTTTTTTTGTATCCCTCGGACGACCTTGAGATCATCCATCCCTTTCCCTCTCTGGTGCTCTCCACACCCCGCTCCTTTTCCGCTCGCTTTCCTTCCATACCTTACTTGTGACACAGCTTTTCTTTTCCGCCATTTGCGGAGATGCCTGATGCGCTAGGAAAATCATAGCCTTTTCTTTCTTTTTTTCTAAAGTAACAAATTGATAATAAAGGATAATAAGGAATCCTTATTATCAATATTGATTATTGTTATTGACTTATCTGTGGGAAGCGCGCATGGTTTCTTCACACAGGGCATCTCTGTTTCCTTGCAACGTCTCAACCCCACCCGGCCAGCCGGAAAAACCCAAAGGAGGCAACCATGTCCAACGATCTGCTCACAAACAACGCCGGTGCTCCGGTAGTCGATAACGAAAACGCCCTCACCGCCGGGCCTCGCGGCCCCATGCTGCTTCAGGATACGTGGTTCCTCGAAAAGCTGGCCCATTTCGACCGTGAAGTCATTCCCGAACGCCGTATGCACGCCAAAGGCTCCGGCGCATACGGCACGTTTACGGTTACCCACGACATCACCCGCTATACCAAAGCCTCCCTGTTCTCCCAGATCGGCAAAAAAACCGATCTGTTCATGCGTTTCTCCACGGTTGCGGGCGAACGCGGCGCCGCTGACGCCGAACGCGACATCCGCGGCTTCGCCATCAAATTCTATACGGATCAGGGCAACTGGGATCTCGTGGGCAACAACACGCCAGTCTTCTTCCTCCGCGACCCGCTGAAATTCCCCGACCTGAACCACGTGGTCAAACGCGATCCCCGCACCAACATGCACAGCGCCAAAAACAACTGGGACTTCTGGACCCTCCTGCCCGAAGCGCTGCATCAGGTAACGGTCGTCATGAGCGATCGCGGCATTCCGGCGAGCTACCGCCACATGCACGGATTCGGCAGCCACACATTCAGCTTCATCAACGCGAACAACGAACGCTTCTGGGTGAAATTCCATTTCCGGACGCAGCAGGGCATCAAAAACCTGACCGACGCCGAAGCCGAAGCCATTATCGCCAAGGATCGTGAAAGCCATCAGCGCGATCTCTATGAGCACATCGAAAAGGGCGATTTCCCCCGCTGGACCCTGTTCATTCAGATCATGCCCGAAGCCGACGCCGAGAAACTGCCCTACCATCCCTTTGATCTGACCAAGGTCTGGTATCACAAGGACTATCCGCTCATCGAAGTGGGCGAACTCGAACTGAACCGCAATCCCGAAAACTATTTCGCGGAAGTGGAACAGGCCGCGTTCAATCCCGCGAACGTGGTTCCCGGCATCAGTTTTTCGCCGGACAAGATGCTGCAGGGGCGTCTCTTCTCCTACGGCGACGCGCAGCGCTACCGCCTTGGCGTGAACCATCACCTCATCCCGGTGAACAAATCCCGCTGTCCGTTCCACAGCTACCACCGCGACGGCCAGATGCGCGTTGACGGCAACTACGGCAGCTACACCAACTACGAGCCCAACAGCAACGGCGCGTGGAAGGACCAGCCCGATTTCTCCGAGCCGCCGCTGAAGCTTTCCGGCGACGCCGATCACTGGAAGTACCCTTGCGACGACGCCGACTATTACGAACAGCCCGGCAAGCTTTTCCGGGTTATGACGCCCGAGCAGCAGGAAGTCCTTTTCGGCAACACCGCCCGCGCCATGGCCGGTGTGCCCCGTGAGATCCAGATCCGCCACATTTACAATTGCTCCAAGGCTGATCCCGCTTACGGCAAGGGTGTCGCCGACGCCCTCGGCATCCCCATGAGCGAAGTGAAGTTGTAAAATAGCTAGGGGATATAAGCATTTGGGAAGGGAGGGAAAACTTTTCTGAAGAAAAGCTTTTCCCTCCCTTCCCAAAACCCCATCCCTCCCTTTCCAAAGACTTTTGTGTTTATTGAATCCATATTCCCAGCGTTCCCTGAGAAAAGTTTCATTGAAAGGCTGGGTACAAAGAATGAAAGGCCACCCATTTCTCAGCGCAATAGGTTGCCATTCCGGGACGCATAGGAGAAACTTTTACGGCGCGGCTCCGGGATACGGACGCCACGCGGACATTTTTTCATACCGCCCTGCCCGCCTTCGGCTTCCGAAAGCCTTTTTGGGGAACGCGGTGAAGTTTCGAGAGGGCGGTAAGGGGAAAGGTGGGGGATGTTCCGCTTTCCCCGGAAAGATTCCCCTCCTCGCCCCCATTTGTAAGGACTCCCTATGAACTACACGTCAGCAGTGAGCATCATACCGGGCGGCTGCCCGCAGTTTCTGGATTGCCGCCTCGACGCGAAGAGCCTCGGCAGGTTCTGGGCGTATTTCCGTGAAATCCCGCAAACCGGGGAATCGGCCATCGCCTCGGCCCGCAGGCAAGTGGAGCTCGTCCCCGTGCCGCTGGACGACACCGGGCAGCCCGGCGACTACGACTACAAGATCGACGCGAACCGGGCTCTTGAAGCGTTCACGGGGCGCTGGGTTCCCGTGCCCTTCCTGCGGCTCTCCAACGAGCAATGGAAGGACGGCGCGTTCAAATGCGAAAAGGGGCCGAGCAACTGGGCCCGCCTGCACGTCAGCCGCGAGGATTCCGATGGCGCTTACCGCCTGACCTTCCTGTTCGATACGACCATTGAGGAGCGCGAACAGCCCACGGGCCAGTATTTCGCCCTGTGCGACGACGACGTGGCGGAGAACGCCCGTTTCGCACTTTCGCCCAAAAGCCGCGACAACGCGTGGTTCCTCAATACGCTGTGGGTCGACGAATGGATCGCCGAAATCTACGATGCCCACCAGACCGCGCGCCACAACGGGCGGACCACATGGCGCGAGAATACGCCCTTCATCATGGAGCACCTCGCCACGTACCTGACGCTCCTTGAGGCGCTCGCCGCAAGCGGAACCGTCCCCACCGTACGCGTGGTGGACCCCGCCCACCTGACGCCCGTGGACGTGGATCTCGTGCTCGATCTCGGCAACTCCCGCTCCACCGGGATGCTCGTGGAAACCCTCCCCCAGCGCCAGACCAACCTGAACGACAGCTACCTGCTCCAGATCCGGGATCTGAGCCAGCCGGATCGCACCTATACCGGCCCCTTCGCCACGCGCATCGAGTTCGCGGAAGCCACCTTCGGCAATCCGCGCCTGAGCGCCCGCTCGGGCCGCAGCACCCCGGCCTTTGTCTGGCCCTCGGTGGTGCGCGTCGGCCCCGAAGCCGCCCGGCTCGCCCAGCATTCCGTGGGTGCGGAAGGCAATACCGGCATGTCCAGCCCCAAACGCTACCTGTGGGACGAGTCCCCCCGCGCCCAGCAATGGCGCTTCAACGCGTGGGGCACAGGCTCCGAGTTGGAGCCGCCCGTCACCCGGGGCGTGTTCATCCAGCAGATCAACCGCGAAGGCACGCCGTTGTGCTGCTTCGACGATCCGGGCCTCTCCCCGCGCCCCAAAATCCTGCGCACCCAGCAGCCCGAAGTGGCGTTCGAGGCCCATTTCACCCGCAGCTCGACCATGATGTTCCTCCTCAGCGAGATCATCATGCACGCGCTCGCCACCATCAACTCCCCGGCCCAGCGCGGCGAGCGCGAACAGCCCGACGTGCCCCGCCGCCTCAAGCGGATCATCTTCACCGTGCCGAGCGCCATGCCCATCGCCGAACAGCGGATCTACCGCCGCTGGGTGACGTGGGCAGTGCGCATGATCTGGGAAACCCTCGGATGGGGGCAGTGGTATACGACCAAACAGGGGATGCGGGACACCCGCCCGGACTACCGGGTCAGCCCTGAGGTCCGTTGCAGCTGGGATGAGGCCACCTGCACCCAGCTCGTCTACCTCTACAACGAGATCACCGAAAAGTTTCAGGGCGACGCCCGCCACTTCTTCGCGCTCATGGGCCGCAAACGCGGCGCGGACGCGCCCTCCCTGCGCATCGCCAACGTGGACATCGGCGGCGGAACCATCGATCTGAGCATCACCACCTTCGCCGTCACCGGGGATGAGGCCACCGCCGCCCGCATCAAGCCGCACATGGCATTCCGCGACGGCTTCAACATCGCGGGCGACGACGTGATCCGCGAGATCGTCGAACAGCACGTCCTGCCCTGCATCGGTCAGGCCACGGGCCTTTCCGATCCCCGCAACCTCCTCGGCCAGCTTTTCGGGCGGGATACCGTGGGCGGCTCGCAGCGCAACCGGGCCCTGCGCACCCAGTTCGCCCGCCAGATCGCCGGCCCGGTCGTCACCCGGATGCTTGAAGGCTACGAACAGGCGGATCTGCTCGTGGGCGGCGTGCAGGAACGCAAGCTGTCCGCGTTCTTCCGGCCCGAGCACGCCCCGCAGGAATCCGATCACGCGTCTCCCGAAACGGAAGGCCTGCCGGAACAGCCTTCCGCCGCGCTCATCCAGTACGTCAACGAAACCGTGGAGCGCCAGACCGGAAAGCCGTTCAGCCTCATGGATGTGGCCCTGCGCATCGATCCCCGGGCCATCGACAGGACCATCCGCAACACGCTCGGCCAGATCCTCGCCAACCTGTGCGAGGTCATCCACGCCTACAACTGCGACCTGCTCCTGCTCACCGGTCGGCCTTCCAAATGGCACGCGATCATTTCCAGTTTCTTCGCCAAGCTCCCCGTCCCGGCGGACCGCATCATCCCCATGCGCGATTTCCGGGTGGGAAGCTGGTACCCCTTTGCCGACAACCGGGGGGAGATCACCGATCCCAAGACGACCGTGGTGGTCGGGGCCATCCTCTGCGCCCTGTCCGAAGGCCATCTCGAAGGCTTTTCCTTTGATACGGGATCACTGTTCCTCAAGTCCACGGCCCGGTTCATCGGCGCGATGGACGCGGGCGGCCAGATCCGGCAGGCACAGGTCTGGTTCGAAGCGGATACGGACAATCCCTCCGGCGGCGAGCTGCACAAGGCCATCCAATTCTCCGGCCCAATCCCCATCGGCTTCCGGCAGATTGAGGCCGAGCGCTGGACGACCACCCGCTTCTACATGATGGATTTCGCCTCGCCCGCCGCGCGGAACAACGCCCGGAACCGTCTGCCCTATACGGTGAAGCTCGCCTTCACGGTGGCGGATCTTGCGGACGCGCCCAACGCGGCGTCACGGGACGAGGGGGAACTCGCCGTCAATGAAATTGAAGCCGTGGACGGCACCCCGGTCAATCCCCGCGACCTCGAAATCCGTCTTCAGACCCTCCCCGCCGACGAGGGCTACTGGCTTGATACGGGCGTCTTTAACATTTTGTAGAAAGGCGGAAGACTGGGGGGGCGGGGAAACGGTTGCGGAGCCGCGGCGGACTGTCTCTTGGCAAAGTTTCCCGGTTTCGCATGAAAAACAACCGGAGCCGCAGCGGATTGTTCCCTGACGGAAGTTTCCCGGTTCCGCGTGAAGAAAAACAAGGGGCGGCCTCTTGCCGTTCCACGACATGAAAAAGGGGCACGACTGACTCGCTCGGAACGGCGGCACAGTGTTTTGCGCTGAAAAAGCGAAGGGTTTCGGCATGAAGCACTGCGCCGCCACTCTGAGGGGGTCTGGGGGAAATTCGACCCAAAGGGCGGCGACGCCGAGACCGTTGGACGAGCTTGCGAGCCTTACGGGCATCGCACGCAGAGCGATTTTCCCCAGCCCGCCGGGAGGCATTCCTCTTATGACCATAGACGATCAAAAACTTGTCGAACAGTGCGAAGCGGGCATCAAAACGCTCGCCGGCGTTGACGAATGGGTCAGGGCAAACCCGCAGGCCGCAGGCTCCTCCGGCGAGGCGCTCCTGCGCGAGAGCAACCGGCTCGCCCGTGCCCTGCGCAAGGAAGCCGCCACCGCCGCGCGGAAAATGTGCGTGGGCGTGTTCGGCCCGAGCCAGTCCGGAAAGTCCTACCTCATCTCGGCGCTGGCGCAGGATGCCGACGGCTCGCTGCTTACGGCACTCGGCGACGAATCCGCCGATTTCATTCAGGACATCAACCCGGCGGGCGGCAAGGAGTCCACGGGCCTCGTCACGCGCTTCACCCTGACGCCGAGCGGCGCCCCGGCCATGTTTCCCGTGAAACTGCGCCTGCTGTCCGAACTGGATATCGTCAAAATCCTGACGAATACCTACTACGCCGACTGCCGCCACCTCACCCCGCCCGACGAGGACGCCCTCGCCGCCCGCGTGGACGCACTGGCGAAAAAGGCCAAAGGCGAACCGTGGCGGGCCTCCTTCAGCGAAGACGATATGATAGACCTGAAGGAATACGTCACCCGGAATTTCCGGGCCACCGCCGTGGTCCAGAGGCTTGAGCACCTGTACTGGCCCAAGGCCATCCACGCCGCCGGACGCCTCGCACCCGAAGATCGCGCCGCGCTGTTCGAAATCCTGTGGGACGAGGCCAAACCGTTTACGGCGCTCTACCTGCGCCTGAGCGGGGTGCTCGACGCGCTCGGCTATCCCGATGAGGCGTTTTGCGGCAAGGAAGCCCTGCTCCCCCGCGAAACCAGCATCATCGACGTGGAAACGCTGCGCGGCCTTGGAGAGACAGAGGGCGCGGACAGCCTCGAATTGGTCACGAAGGACGGACGCCGGGTCGCGGCGGGCCGATCTGAAATCGCCGCGCTCACGGCGGAACTGGCCATCACCATGCGCCACAAGCCGGACGATTTTTTCGAACACACCGACCTGCTCGACTTCCCCGGCTACCGCTCGCGCCTCAAGACCGACGACGTGGCCCGCGAACTCGCCAAGCCCGATCAAATCC
>OLSG01003674.1_pt1 | contig 10572 bp, 8 predicted proteins | sample 1673041 | NCBI WGS metagenome assembly OLSG01 (sample SAMEA3136749, study PRJEB25190) | human gut metagenome | reverse complement strand
GGATTTCGGAACTGTTCTTCTGATCTGTGATTGTCGGCTCTGTTCAAGCGACTTGGTTACTTTAACATGTTTGTTTTAAGTTGTCAAGTACTTTTTGGAATTTCTTTTTTTCTTTCAGAAATCTTTTTAAATTGTTTTTATCTTACAAACAATTATTCCCGACAGCTCATCTAATATAACACCGAAAAGCCACAATGTCAACAGTTAATTCCATAATTTGACAATCTTTTTATTTTCATGCCATATATGCCATAAAACAGGACTCTCTTCACTGCAAAATACTACATCATCCCCTTTAGATATTCCAACAATATCTTCGTCACAACCGAGTTCATTGTTTTTACAAATGCCAACCCAATAATTCTGGATCTCCCCGGTTCAAGAGGTCTGCTCTCTACATCATTGGCAAACGCCTTCATAACCAGCTTCTGTGAGATCGTCACTCCCAGCCCATTTTTCACAAATGCCATAATAAGCGTATCATCACGAAAACTGTAAGAAGTCTTTGGCTCCTTCCCACATCTTTCCAATAAATGCAAAATATCATTATCACATCCCGGAGTCTCTATAATGAAAGGATACTCCAACAGTTCTTCCAGTCTCACACTTTTCTTTTCTGCAAGAGGATGATTTTTCTGCATCACAGCACAGAGAGGATCCTCACATAATGGATAAAACTTCAGATTATCTGCAACGATCGAAGACAGAAATCCGCAGTCCACCTGCCCATGTATGATCCAGTCTCTGATCTCATCATAATTTCCATCAAAGATCTGCACCTCAACCTGTGGATAATTTCTGTTAAAATAATGGATCACTTCCGGCATCCACATTGCAGTTACACTGGAAAAGCTTCCTATTCTGAGTTTTCCTTCTATTTTATGATTAATATTAAAAGCAGCCTGTCTAAGTTTATCTTTCTGATTTGTCATCTCCTGTATATAAGGCATCAGCATTCTTCCATTATCCGTCAGAGTTACACCCTTTTTAGCTCTTGCAAATAACTGTACTCCCAGTTCCTCCTCAAATCCGGCCATCATTTGACTGATTCCCGATTGTGTATAGTTTAGCGCCTCTGCTGCTTTCGAAAAACTTCCAGTCTCACATACCTTCAAAAAAATTTCATATCTGTCTCTGATTTCCTTCATTTACGATCCTTACTTCTTGTCTGTTTTTATCCATTACTTTTTTTAATGTATACTAGCAAAAACATTCATTTTACTTATATATTAACATATGTTATCGTACTTATGCAAACATAAATCATACAGGAGATTATCTATTATGGAAAGGAAATCAAATCATTTTTCAGGACAGCTCGGGTTTGTCCTTGCCGCAGCCGGCAGTGCTGTAGGAGTAGGCAATTTATGGAGATTCCCATATCTTGCAGCTAAAGATGGAGGCGGTCTGTTTTTAATCATTTATTTTATACTTGTACTTACATTTGGATTTACCCTGCTTACATCTGATATCGCAATCGGCCGCCGCACTCAGAAAAGTGCGATCGGTGCTTATGCTGAAATGAAGCCCAAGTGGAAATTCTTAGGCATTCTGACTTTTCTTGTACCTGTTCTTATTATGACTTATTACGCAGTGATCGGTGGATGGATCACCAAATATGCTGTAGTCTACCTGACAGGACAGGCAAAGGCTGCTGCAGCAGATGATTATTTTACTTCTTTTATCACATCCTCCACCTCACCTGTTATTTTTGCACTTATTTTCATGGGTGTAACTGCATTTATTGTATACAATGGTGTGCAGGATGGTATTGAAAAAGTATCCAAATGGATGATGCCGGTTCTTCTGGTACTCGTTGTCATCATCTCCATTTATTCCCTGACTCTGAAACATACAGATTCTTCCGGCCAGGTACATACCGGGATCCAGGGATTTCTTTATTACCTGACCCCAAATCTTGAGGGGCTTACTGTACAGCGATTTTTACAGATTTTACTGGATGCAATGAGTCAGCTGTTCTTCTCTCTCAGCGTGTCCATGGGAATCATGATCACCTACGGTTCTTATGTAAAACCTGATGTTGACTTAAACAAGGCTGTTAATCAGATTGAAATTTTTGACACAGGAGTGGCATTTCTTGCAGGTGCCATGATCATCCCTGCTGTATTCGTATTTTCCGGAACAGAAGGAATGGGAGCCGGTCCAAGCCTTATGTTTGTTTCTCTCCCAAAAGTCTTTGCAGCCATGGGAAAAGCAGGCATATTTGTAGGAATCCTCTTTTTCGTAACTGCTATTTTTGCAACACTGTCATCCTGCATCTCTGTGTTGGAATCCATCGTTGCAAACTGTATGGAAATCTTCCACACAGGCAGAAAAAAAACTGTTTCTGTTTTATCTGCAGTTTATCTTGCTGCTTCTGCGATCATTGCTTTGGGATACAGCATTTTCTATGTAGAAGTGGAACTGCCCAATGGCTCTACAGGACAGCTGCTTGATATTATGGATTACATCAGCAACAGTGTTATGATGCCATTTATCGCATTACTTTCCACCATCCTGATCGGATGGGTTATGACACCTGATTATGTCATTGATGAAATGGAACGAAACGGCAGCAGATTCCGCAGAAAAAAACTTTATCGAATCATGATCCGCTATGTTGCGCCGGTTATGATGTTTATCCTGTTTTTACAGTCAACAGGAGTTCTCTCATAAGCAAAAACTTAATATAACAAAAAAGGAATCTGTTTTCCTGGAAAAGTTTTGAAATAAATACCAGTAAAAACAGATTTCTTTTTTATTCAATCACTGACACTCATAAAAACAAATGAATTTATATGCCTGACCCCTGCAAAAATTCCTGCACTGCGCAAAGCGATCCCAGAATCTCTTCTGCGAGGGACTTCATCTCCTCCGTCACCTCCATCAGATCCGGCACCATGATCGGATGCATCCCTGCTGCATAAGCCGCCCTGATTCCATTATGAGAATCCTCAATCACATAACAATTCTCCGGTCTGGTCCCCAGTCGTCTGCAAGCCTCCAGAAAAATATCCGGTTCCGGCTTACTCCGTTCCACCATATCTCCCCCGACAATCTGATCAAAATATCCCAGCAGCCCGCCATCTGAAATCTCCGAACGCACCAGTACCTCCCGGGTAGAACTGGCAAGCCCAATCTTAAATCCCCTCATCTTCAGATATTTCAAAAGCTCCTCAACCCCCGGCTTCTTTGCCAGTTTACCTCCGGAAGCATGACTGAAAAACACCTCTGCCATCTCCGCTTTATATTCCTCATACGGAAAATCTTCACCATAATGCTTCAGAAAAACCCCTTTACTTACAACACTGTTTGTTCCCAGACACTCATGACATGCCGCCTCAACTCCTGCGATTCCATGACGTTCTGCCACTTCTTTCCACGCTTGAAGCACAAGAATCTCCGAATCAAAAATCACTCCATCCATATCAAATATCACTGTATCAATCCCACTCGCCATAACTTTTGATCCTTTCCTCTTTCTCTCTGTCAGCAGACTTTCTCAGGCAAAAATATCTTTGACGACAGTCTGATCGACTTATTCAAACCATATATAAGCCAGTAGTCTGACAATCTATTTTTTCATAATATAACCAATCGCATCACGAATCTGCGACACATAAACCAAGTTGATTCCTTCCACTTTTCCAACAGAAGACCTACACACTTCCGGAAGCACAACTGTTCCAAATCCCAGTTTTTTCGCCTCCTGCACACGCTGGCCTGCCATATTCACTGCGCGGATTTCACCACTCAGACCAACCTCGCCAAATACCATCACATTATCAGGAATCACAATATCCTTCGCACTGGAAACAATCGCCAGACAGATCCCAAGGTCAATTGCCGGCTCTGTCATCTTCATTCCCCCTGCAATATTGACATAAGCATCCGATGCAGCCAGACGGAGTCCTACTTTCTTCTCAAGCACAGCCATAAGGAGATTCACTCTGTTAAAATCAGTTCCTACCGCTGTCCGCCTCGGAATACCGAAATTACTCTGGCACACAAGTGCCTGGATTTCAACCAGAATCGGCCGGGTTCCTTCCATAGAACACGCCACAACAGAACCCGACGCATCCTCCGGTCTGCCATTCAGCATATATTCCGACGGATTCTTCACCTCCTCAAGACCTGTATTACACATTTCAAAAACACCAATCTCATTCGTAGATCCAAAACGATTCTTCACCGCACGCAGGATACGATAAGAAGCATGCCGGTCGCCTTCAAAATAAAGCACCGTATCCACCATATGTTCCAGAACCCTCGGACCTGCCACATTTCCTTCTTTCGTCACATGACCTACAATAAAAATGGACACCCCCATTCCCTTTGCGATCTGCATAAGGATATTGGTAGATTCTCTCACCTGAGAGACACTTCCCGGTGCCGAACTTACATCTTCGTGAAACATAGTCTGAATGGAGTCGATCACAACCACATCTGGTTTTCTGCGCTCGATCACCTCACGTATCACTTCCAGGTTCGTCTCACATAAAAGCTGCATCTTATCCGTAAACTGCCCGATACGATTAGCTCTCAGCTTAATTTGTCTCAGAGATTCCTCGCCTGAAATATAAAGAACCGAAACCTGCTTCTCTGCCAGATTCCTGCACACCTGTAAAAGCAGCGTTGATTTTCCGATTCCCGGATCTCCTCCCACTAAAACAAGGGAGCCGGGGACGATACCGCCGCCCAGCACCCTGTCAAGTTCACCAATCTGAGTTGTCTGCCGTTCATCTTCTGACAGGCTGATGTCTTTAAGGATCACCGGTTCCTGCCTTTTTTCTGATGATTTCATTGCTCCAGAAGAGGATGGCTTCTTTGTGGAAACTGTCTCTTCCACAAAGGTGTTCCAGGACTTGCATCCCGGGCACTGCCCCATCCATTTTGCAGATTCATATCCGCACTCCTGGCAAAAATATACCGTCTTTTTATTTTTCAGCATTTTACAATCTTTACTTCTACTCTTGCAGCATTGCCAAGTTCCACGCTAAAGGAAAGTTTACCGCCCAGGTTTGTTTTCATCTTACCTGTGCTTGCCTGCTCAATAAATACTTCATATTCTGTATCCGGCTCCATCTCCACTGTGATCTGTGCATCTTCCGGTCCCTCTACATGGAAATCCATCTGAGCTTCACTCTGTGTAAGATTAAATACTGCTGTTCCCGGAACTGATTCGTAAACGAACATTCCGTTTCTCTCGAGCTTGGTAATCTCCTTAAAAGTTTTTACTTTATACATATCGCCCTGATGCTGATAGTCTGATAATTTAGACTTCTGTGCAAGCTCATAGTCACCAAAGCTGATTGCTCCATTCTCTTCTGTACGGATTAATTCTTTTACTACTGCCATTTCCTATGTCCTCCTAAGACTCTTTTGTTTGCCGCTCCACCGGTTCATCTGCCGATGCCGTACAGTTTTCACTATCTCTGTACTTTTCCGACATTTTATGTGCTTATTATATAATACATTCACTTTTTTGACCAGTATCTCACTGATTTTTTTATACTAATTTCACAATTTCTGCGAATCATGTGAGTCCTCTGCTTTAATTGTAAATATCTGTCTGTTCAGAGATTTCTACTGTTTTTTCACTTCAAATGCAATCTCGTTTTTATGAAGTTTCACCTGTACACTATCTCCACGTTTTACTCTGCCTTCCAGAATCTCGTTTGCAAGCGCATCTTCTATCTTACTCTGAATTGCACGACGCAGCGGTCTGGCACCATATTTATTATCAGAACCTTTTTCTGCAATAAAATCTTTCACAGCATTTGTCACTGTAAGATGAATTTCCATCTGTTCTGCACATCGTTTCTCCAGTGTTTTAAGAAGCAATGTCACAATTTTCCGGATATCTTCTTTATTCAGCACATGGAACACCATGATATCGTCAATTCGGTTCAGGAACTCCGGTTTGAAAATCCGGCGCACTTCTTCCATCACACCGCCTTTCATTCGTTCATAGTCTTTCTTCTCATCATTATCAGACATGAATCCCAGACGTTTCGGTTCCATGATCGCCTGTGCCCCTGCGTTGGAAGTCATAATAATAATCGTCTGTTTGAAGTCGACTTTTCTTCCCTGTGCATCTGTAATATGACCGTCATCCAGCACCTGTAAAAGTATATTAAACACATCCGGATGTGCCTTCTCAATCTCATCAAAAAGCAATACACTGTACGGATTTCTGCGGACCTTCTCACTGAGCTGGCCGCCTTCTTCATATCCTACATATCCCGGAGGAGAACCGATCAGCTTGGAGACACTGTGTTTCTCCATATATTCGGACATATCTACACGAATCATCGCCTGTTCACTTCCAAAGACAGCTTCTGCCAGAGCCTTGGAAAGTTCTGTCTTACCAACACCTGTAGGTCCAAGGAAAAGGAAAGAACCAATGGGACGGTTCGGATCTTTAAGTCCTACTCTTCCCCGTTTCACTGCCTGCGCAACAGCTTTCACTGCCTCATTCTGTCCGATCACACGTTTATGAAGTTCTTTCTCCAGACGAGCAAGACGTTTGGTTTCTCCCTCTGTCAGTTTCTGAAGAGGAATCTTTGTCCAGTCAGAAATCGTCTCTGCAACAGCAGCTTCATCTACAACAAGTTTCTTCCTCTTATTTCTACGTTCAGTCTTAATGCGGATTTTCTCCATTTCGGCTTCCACTTCATTTTGGCGTACCTGTGCTTTTTTTGCGCGTTCAATATCTGCAGTCTTAACTGCCTGTTCTTTCTCCTCACGAAGTTCATTCAGTTCCAGTTCATATTGTTCCATTTCAGGTGCTGACTGATAACCCGCAAGCTGAACCTTTGATGCTGCTTCATCAATAATATCAATTGCCTTATCCGGAAGGAAACGGTCATTGATATATCTTTGTGACATTTTTACTGCTACCTCAAGTGCCTCATCTTCAATCTTTACCCCATGATGTTTCTCATAATATGGACGCAGACCTTTAAGGATCTCAACAGTCTCCTCTGAAGATGGTTCTTCCACTGTCACAGGCTGGAATCTTCGTTCCAGTGCTGCGTCTTTTTCAATATATTTACGGTATTCCTCCAGAGTAGTCGCGCCGATAAGCTGAATCTCACCTCTGGAAAGAGAAGGTTTCAGGATATTAGAAGCATCCAGTGCTCCCTCCGCTCCACCTGCTCCGATGATGGTATGGATTTCATCAATGAACAGCAGAATTCCCTGATGTTCTTTTACTTCCTGGATCACATTCTTAATGCGTTCCTCAAATTCACCTCTGTATTTGCTTCCCGCAACCATGCCGGAAAGATCTAACACAACAAGACGCTTATCCTTCACTGTATCCGGAACCATTCCCATAACAATGCGCTGTGCAAGTCCCTCTACAATGGCAGTCTTACCTACTCCGGGTTCCCCTGTCAGACACGGATTATTCTTCGTACGTCTGCTCAGAATCTGAATCAGTCTGGTAATTTCTTTATCACGCCCTATCACAGGATCCAGTTTTCCCTCTGCTGCAAGCTGTGTCAGGTCACGACTGTACTGATCCAGCGTAGGGGTACTGGTCACTTTTTTGTTTCCCGCATTCCTTGCGTACTGAAATTCCTCTGCAATGGTATCATTGTCAAATCCCATAGCTGTCAGGATAGCCGCAAACAACTTCTGGATATTTACTCCCATTGTAAAAAGCAGTCTGGTCGCTACGCAGTCTGTCTCTTTCAGAAGCGAAAGCAACAGGTGCTCTGTTCCGCAAAGACATTCCATACTCTCAGCATCTTCCTCCGCCTGTTCAATGATCCTTCTTGCTCTCGGGCTGTACTGGGGATCTTTTGTTTCTGCTACCGCAGTATTGCCCTGAACCGGTGTAACCAGGCTGCTGATAAGTTCCCTGAGTTTTTCTTCTTCTACGTTAAATTCCTGCAGCACTTTTCCCGCAGTGCCTTCAGGTTCTTTCAAAAGACCTGCAAGAAGATGCTCTGTTCCGATATATCCATGTCCACAGGATTTCGCAATTGTCGTTGCCAATTTGAGGGCATTCTCTGCCTGTCTGGTAAATTGTCTCTCCATGTCCTCTCCTATCTGTTTTCATCATATTCGTCAAAAATCTCATCAATAAGCTGATGTACTTCCTCTCTGCTTACGCTCTTGCAACATCCTTTCGCAAGCGCCACCATGAGATTCTGTTTCAGTTCTTCCAATGCTTTCCGTTTATTTACATCAATAGAAATCACTGCACCACGTCTGCGGTCGATAGTGACAAATCCCTCCTGTCGCAACAGTGAATATGCTTTATTTACTGTATGCATATTTATCCCAACTGTATCTGCAAGCTGTCTCACTGATGGCAGTGTATCTCCCTCCTGCAGTCTTGACGTAGCAATCCCCATGATGATCTGATTGGTCAGCTGGATGTAAATGGCTTCATCACTGCTGAAATCTATTTCTATCATCATACGTTTTCTTCTCCTTTTTGTGTTACACATATCCTAGCACAAACCAACATTTTTTGCAACAGAAAGACGTATTGCTGTATTATTTTTCAAAACAAAAAGGGGTGTACTGCCATGTTCTCACACAGCATGCACACCCTTTATCTTCTTTCTGTCAACTGAATTTCATCTACATGACTTGATTATTTTAAGCCAATGATCTTATTGAGCTGTTCTCTGTTCAGAACAAGGTTAAAGCCTAATGGATTAACTGCATAAGCCATTGCCTTATCGATTAACAGCTCCGGAAGTTTTGCAAACGGTACTTTCGCAATACGCAGCTTCTGACCTTTTGTAAACTTCTCAAGTTCCATAACGTCTGTAAATACAGGCTGGAGAATTTCTTCTTTTTTATTTTTGAGATACGGAATATTGATCTTCTTAGGATCTTCAGGGTCTACATTCATAGCAACCAGATATTCGGATTTCTTCAGGTTTACGATCAGTTCTTCCTCAAGCTCACGAAGATTTCCATGCTGATCCTTCTCTACCGGACGGCGGAGTTCCTGCATAAAGTAAATGCCGGAAAGCTCCAGTGTAGGATTCAGAAGCGGTCTCTTAGCCGGCTCAATCTTGCTCATATCTGCCTGTTTTGCAATATCAGGAAGATCAATCTCAATCTTATCTTCACCATCTACCCATACAACTGTATTTACGCCAATTGCATAGAAAGTTCCATATAATCTGGGATAATCCTTCTTGGTAAATTTCATACCCATAAGAAGAACCTTTTCTTCCAGCATTTTTTTGCCGAATTCTTTGATTCCTTCTTCTGTTGAAAAAATCCATGCCTGATCATTAAATGTCTCTTCATCACATTTCACATACGGAAGCTTTGTAGCCTGTGAATATGCCACAAAAATCTCCTCTCTGGTCTGTAATTCTTTGATTGCTTCTTCTTTGCTGATTCCCATGCTCTTATCCTCTCTGTCTCATTTCTTTTATGATCTTCTGTATTTTCTTATCTACATAATTTCTGTTCATAAATTTTCCCCTGCTGTCCGGAGTTCGATTACGTTTCTGTTTTACAGCACTGTTTTATTTTATAACAGATTGCATGAAAAGTAAAGAAAATAGCCTATATTATTTATGCAAAAACATTTACAAAAAAATCAGAAAACAGTCCGGTCTGGTTTTAAACCTTTCTGTTTTCTGATCTGTTTTACAGTAATCATCCAAAATACATTTTTTCTGAAACTGCAGCACCTCAAAATTATTTATGCTTCATCAATTGCCTTACCAATATCATGGCGCATATATTTATTTGCAAATGTGATCCACTCTGTGGCTTCATAGGCATTTTTTCTTGCTTCCTTCAGGTCTTTTCCTGTAGCTGTGATTCCCAGGACACGACCTCCGTTGGTTACGATCTGACCATCTTTTAATTTGGTTCCTGCATGGAAACAATAATAACCATCCTTACCTTTGAAGTTCTCAAATCCGTACATCGGAATACCTTTTTCATATTTCACAGGATATCCGTCACTTGCAAGGACTACACATACTGCCGCATTATCCTCAAACTGAAGATCTATCTGATCCAGAGTTCCGTTTACACAGGCTTCCATCACTTCGATGATATCGTTCTTCATACGAGGAAGAACAACCTGCGCTTCCGGATCGCCAAAACGGGCATTATATTCCAGAACCTTCGGACCATCCGGTGTAAGCATAAGACCAAAGAAAATGATTCCCTTAAACGGGCGTCCTTCTGCAGCCATTGCGTCCACTGTCGGCTGATATACATATTTCCTGCAGAATTCATCTACCTCTTCTGTGTAGAATGGACTCGGGGAGAAAGTTCCCATTCCGCCCGTATTCAATCCCTGATCACCGTCCTGAGCGCGTTTATGATCCTGTGCGGATGTCATTGTACGGATAGTTTTTCCATCTACAAATGATAACACAGAGACTTCACGTCCTGTCATAAATTCTTCGATGACCATGGTATTTCCGGCATTTCCAAATTTCTTATCTTCCATGATCTCTTTTACGCCATCTTCTGCCTCTTTCAGATCCTGACAGATCAGTACTCCCTTGCCGAGTGCAAGACCATCAGCCTTCAGGACAATTGGAAATCTGGCTTCTGTGCGGAGATATT
>OLSG01003661.1_pt1 | contig 10609 bp, 10 predicted proteins | sample 1673041 | NCBI WGS metagenome assembly OLSG01 (sample SAMEA3136749, study PRJEB25190) | human gut metagenome | reverse complement strand
AGGATGGGGCGTCCCGGAAACCGCAGGAGAGTGCTGCTTCTGTGATGGTGCAGGAGGAAGAACAGAGAAGCTGGGCTGCCATCTGGAGGCGGTGTTTCAGGAGATATTGTTTTGGTGATGTATTTTCGTGTTCCATGAAGATACGGTAAAGGTAGGAACGTTCGATTCCTACGTAGCGTGCCACGTCAGAGATATGGATAGGGTAGGCGTAATTGTTCCTGATGTATTCGGAAGCTTGCTGAAAGTAGAGGGTTGAGATGTCGGTTCTGCTTTCGGAAGGCTTTTTTTGCATGACGGATAGCATCAGGAGGAGGTTTCCTGCGGAGGAAAGGCCGTTTCCGTTGTTTTCGGAAAAGGTGTCAAGGAGGTTTTGCATGTGGGTAAGGAGGCTGTTTTTCAGGGAGGGTGTTTCCGGGGTGAAGATGAGAGAGTCGGAAAATATGGTTTGTTTCAGGATTTCTTTGCAGGTGGAGCCGTCAAAGCCCGCCCAGGCATAGCTCCAGGGTTCGGAGCTGTCAGCGCGGTAGTAGATGGAGTCCATTGGACGGATGAGAAAAGCATCACCTGCTTTCAGATGGTAGGTGTGGCCGCTGCACTGGTAGATGCCTTTGCCGTGGAAGATCACGTGGAGGAGGTAGTGTGGGCGCATGGCCGGACCGAAGGAGTGGTTCGGGCCACAGTCTTCCTGACCGCAGAAGTAGACGGAAAGAGCGTGCTGGGGGTTGGGTTCTTTTTTCATTTGACTGGGCCTCCTGTTTTTTGTCACAAAAGTGTAATATCCTCCTCCGGAGGAAGCAGCTTCTTAAAAAATCGATACAACAGCATCGAATTTATAAAAGCTACAAGTCCAAATCCAAAGAAAAACCAGCAGCATGCATACAGTGGCTGCAGTTTCACGTCAAGATAAGTCATATACAGCGGAAAGATCGTGATCACTGCCATGGCAACAGTTGTAGGAAAATGCATAAACGCCAGCAGAAACGCATTCCTGCAAAGCGCTCCTAAGCTATTGGCAAAGGTTGCGATCACCGGGAATATGTATAAAGTAAAAATTATCAGCAGAGTCAGAACTCCCACAGAAAGATAAAACAGCATATGTGCAGCGCTTCCTTCTGCATGGAGCAGAAAGCGGATATTCAGGATGATCATGGCTCCGGCAGCAAGGATCAGCAGCCATATGATCAGTGACTGTTTGAAGCTTTCCTTAAAAGCTCTGAAAAATGTTTTTGTTGTGCCGTTGTTATTTCCTTTTACTGTACGCATCATGCAGTGATAAAGGGCAGTCAGTGACGGCCCGATGGTGATCACGGGGATGCAGCAGAGAATAAAAAGAAGATTGGCGATCACGATGTCACCCAGCTTGTTGAGAAATACATGGACGACATTATCTTCATTTAAAAGATTCATAACGAAATACCTCCTTATATAGAAATGTAGAAATGAAAAACGGACCATATGGGGAAAGTCCGATACAGCTAATCTTAGCACAGTTTTTGATTGTGTGTAAAGAGAGGGAACGCAGATAAGCATCCAGCGTATCACGAAGCGTGTTGCCGGTTACAGGGTGAACAGTAATACGCCTCACAGAGAATATGGATCGTAAATATAAATATCCATCTGACTGTGAAAAAACGATATTGATGGGGATTTTTGCGGGAAAAATGGAGGATACAGCACGTTTTATGGGACTGTACAAAAAAAACATGGAACTTTGCGTGCACATGTGAAAATGATGGCACGCATGGAATTATGTTAGGAAAGGAAAAGTGTGTTTTTCGGAAAATGACATTTATACATGTGCTGAGTTAGTAAAAACATACAAAAACAGATATGTAAAAATGTTGGTTTTGCTACAAGGAAATAAATGGGTGCCAAAATATGCTCATAAATAGTGAAAAATATGAAAATATATGTAAGAAATGAAAGAAAACATATAAAAATGACGAATAATTAACAAAGTATGAACAAAAAATGGATAAAATGAATAAAAAGTAACATTTTTCCATATTGAAATGACAATAATCCATTTATCATTTTTCCATGTGCAATTATAATAATATCAACGGTCAGAGACGTGGAAAAATATAAAAACTGACCAAAGAAAGAGGGAAAATAAGAAAGATTTAAAAGGAGGAAGAAGTTATGAATTTCAAAAGAGTAGCAGCATTATTGTTAGCAGGTGCCATGGTAATGACAGCAGTTCCGGTATATGCAAAAGGTGACGATGTTACACTTTCCGTATCCATCTGGGACACCAACCAGGAGCCGGGAATCAAAGAAATTCTCGCAGACTTCACAGAGAAGACAGGAATCAAGACAGAGATCTCCGTTGTTAAATGGGATGAGTACTGGACAATGCTCGAGGCCGGTGCACAGGGTGGTTCCCTTCCGGACGTATTCTGGATGCACTCCAACGAGAGTCAGAGATACATGTCCAACGATATGCTTCTTGATCTGACCGATAAGATCAAAGACAGCGATCTGATCGATCCGGAGAACTATCCGGAGGATATCTGGGGACTGTATACATACGATGATAAATATTATGCAGTACCGAAGGATATAGATACAATCGCTCTCTGGTACAACAAGACATTATTTGACGAGGCAGGACTTGATTATCCGACAGCTGACTGGACATGGGATGATGTTACAGAGGCAGCTAAGAAGCTTACTAAGGATGATGGTTCCCAGTACGGTCTCGGAATGAGAAATGATAACAACCAGGCCGGATACTACAACCTGATCTATGATAACGGCGGATACATCATCAGCGATGACAAGACAAAATCCGGCTGGGATGATGAGAAGACGATCGCAGCTATGCAGACACTGGAAGGATGGATCAAGGATGGCGTGATCCCGTCTCTTGAGACAATGTCCGAGAACAACGAGGACGTACTTTTCGAGGCTGGCAAGATCGCTATGACATGCCAGGGCTCCTGGATGCTTGCAGCATTTAAAGAGAACGAGTACACAGCAGCTAACTGTGATTGTGTAGAGCTTCCTAAAAACGCTGAGACAGGCAGAAGAGCTTCCTCATATAACGGACTTGGATGGGCAGCATCTGCTTCCGGTGAGCACACAGACGAAGCTTGGCAGCTGATCGAGTACCTCGGATCCAAAGAGGCTCAGGAGAAACAGGCTGAGCTTGGTGTTACAATGAGTGCATACAAAGATACATCTGATGCATGGGCTAAATCCGCAGACTTCAACCTTCAGGCTTATCTGAACATGATGGATGACATGGAGATCCGTCCATACTCCAAATCTACTGTAACATGGGAGAACGAGGACAACGAGATCCTTAAGGGCGTATACACAGGCGACATCACAATGGAAGAGGCTTGCAAGCAGATGGCTGATCAGATGAACGAGAAGCTGGCTGAGGAGTAAGCATTAAGAAACACCGATAATTAAGTGCAGTAATGAGAGGGGCCGCCGCACTCAGGTGCAGCGGCCTCATACATAGAAGGAATAGAAGGAGTGATTCTTATGGCTAAAACTACCAAGTCACAGGCACGGACAAAGAGAGAGCGCAGTGAGTTCCTCTGGGGCTGGCTGTTTATTCTCCCAACAACCATCGGACTGATCGTATTGAACATCATTCCGATCTTCCAGACTATTTACCAGAGCTTTTTCAAAACAGGAGATTTTGGTAAAGGAAATATCTTTATCGGTTTACAGAACTACCAGAAGGTTTTTGCAGATAAAGAGATCTGGCAGGCACTGATCAACACATTCAAATATGCGATCGTGGAGGTTCCTTTTTCCATTGTCATCGCACTTGTTCTTGCAGTACTTCTTAACAGAAAGATGAAGGGCCGTTCTGTTTACAGAACCATCATCTTCCTCCCGATGGTAGCAGCTCCGGCAGCGGTAGCCATGGTATGGAGATGGCTGTTCAACTCTGATTATGGTCTTATCAATAACGTTTTCCATGTTCATGTAAACTGGGTTTCTAATCCGAAAATTGCAGTATTTGCAGTTGCGATCATCGGTGTATGGTCTATCATCGGTTACAATATGGTTCTTTTCCTGTCAGGACTTCAGGAAATCCCGAGAGACTATTATGAAGCTGCATCTATTGACGGTGCTACAGGTGTGAATGCATTCTTTAACATCACGATCCCGCTTCTTTCACCAACCATTTTCTTCGTACTTGTTACCCGTGTGATCGGATCCCTTCAGGTATTCGACCTGATCTATATGGTTATTGACAAGTCAAACCCGGCACTTACCAAGACTCAGTCACTGGTTTATCTGTTCTATAAATATGCATTTATCAATAAGAACATGGGATACGGCGCTACGATCGTAGTAGTACTTCTTATTATCACCATGATCCTGACAGTATTCCAGATGATCGGTCAGAAGAAATGGGTATTCTACAACTAAAAAGGGGGATTAACCATGGATAGTATGGAAACAAAAAAGAAATTAACCACTATTTTAATACATGTCATACTGATCATTGTGTCCATAACGATGCTTGTGCCATTTATCTGGATGATCCTGACAGCTTTTAAAACTGTAACGGAAGCAACATCTGTAGATCCTTTCACCATTTTCCCGAAAATATGGAGAAAAGACGCATTTATTTCTGTTATCAATAACATGAACTTCCTGCTTCTGTACAAGAATACACTGCTTCTGATCTTCTTCCGAGTAGTGTGTGCGGTTCTTACAGCAACTATGGCAGGCTATGCATTTGGACGACTGAACTTCAAGGGCCGTGATCTCTGCTTCAGTCTTGTACTGTTCCAGATGATGGTTCCGGTACAGATCTTCATCATCCCGCAGTACCTGATGGTCAGCAAGATGGGTATGCTGAATACGATCTTTGCCCTTGTATTCCCAGGTATTGTTACTGCATTCGGTACTTTCCTTCTGAGACAGGGATACATGGGACTGCCGAAGGATCTGGAGGAGGCTGCCAGACTTGATGGATGTAACATCGGTCAGACCTTCCTTTACATCATGGCACCACTTACAAGATCCAGTATGGTTGCACTTGGAATTTTCACAGCTGTATTCGCATTCAAAGATCTGATGTGGCCGATGATCGTTAATACAGATAAGGATATGCTGGTACTTTCTTCCGCACTTGCAAAGATGCAGGGCCAGTACGTATCCAAATTCCCGGAATTGATGGCTGCATCTCTGATCGCCTGCATTCCGATGATCGTGATCTACATGATCTTCCAGAAACAGTTTATCGAAGGTATTGCTACCAGCGGTGGAAAACTGTAATCAGAAATATTACATAAGGTAATACAAGACCGCTGACAATGTATATAACTGAGGATTTGGTTATTGAGATTGTCAGCGGTATTTTTATCAAAGCAAATGCCAAAATGCACAGTTATTTGATGATTCTTAAGGAAAGAGGCGGATATTTTTATCCGCAGTAAACGAAAAAAGGAGAAAATTATGCCGATCAAATTTCACGAGGGATCAAAGACATTCCACATTTATAACAAACATTTAAGCTACATCACCTGTATCATGGAAAATGGCCAGATGGAGAATCTGTACTATGGAAAAGCTATCCGCGATAAAGAGGATTTCAGTTATCTTCACGAGGAGATCATGCGTTCCCTGATGGCTGTATGCGTTCCGGAACCGGGACTTCTTTCCATGCAGTATACCAAACAGGAGTATCCTGTTTACGGAACCGGTGATTACAGAAATCCTGCCCTTACTGTTCGTCAGGAGAACGGAAGCGAGATCGTAGATTTCAAATATGTTTCTCATGAGATTTACGGCGGCAAGAAGAAGCTTGCCGGTCTTCCGGCAACCTACACAGAGAACGAGGAAGAGGCAACATCTCTGGACATTACACTTCATGATTCTGTGATGGACACAGACCTTGTTCTTACATATTCCGTATATGAGGATTACCCGGTGGTCACCAGAAGTGCACGCCTTGTTCAGAAAGGGGATCAGAAGATCCGTCTTGAGAACGTGATGAGTGCAGCAGTGGAGTTCCCGGATATGGATTATGAGATGATCCATCTTTCCGGTGCATGGGCACGTGAGCGCTATGTAAAAACACGCAAACTTGAGATGGGTACACAGGCTGTACAGAGTCTTGCAGGAACCGGCTCCAGCTCTGAGCAGAATCCGTTTATCGCGCTGAAGCGTCCTCATACAACAGAAGATACAGGCGAGGTTTTCGGCTTCAGCTTTGTGTACAGCGGCAACTTCCTTGCACAGGTCGAGGTTTCCACCTACGAGATGACACGAGTTATGATGGGAATCAATCCTCAGGGCTTTTCCTGGGAGCTTTCCAGAGATGAGGAATTCCAGACTCCGGAGGTCGTTATGGTATACAGCGATAAGGGCTTAAACGGAATGAGCCAGGCTTACCACAGACTGTACCGTGACCGCCTGATGCGCGGAAAATGGAGAAATCATGCACGCCCGATCCTTCTTAATAACTGGGAGGCAACCTATTTTGATTTTGATGAGGAAAAAATCCTTAATATTGCAAAAAAAGCCAAAGAGGTTGGGGTAGAGCTTTTCGTTCTGGATGACGGATGGTTCGGAACCAGAAACGATGATTACCAGGGCCTTGGCGACTGGTTCGTAAATAAGAATAAGCTTCCAAACGGAATTTCCGGACTTTCCCGCAAGATCGAGGAGATGGGCCTGAAATTTGGCCTCTGGGTAGAGCTTGAGATGGTAAACAAGAACAGCGACTGCTACAGAGCACATCCGGACTGGCTCATCGGAGCACCGGACCGTTTTGAGTCCCACTCAAGACATCAGCACGTTCTTGATTTTTCCAGACCTGAGGTTGTGGATTTTATTTATGATTCCATCTCCAAGGTTATCGAGGAATCTTCCATTTCCTACATTAAATGGGATATGAACCGCTACATGTCCGAGCCTTTTAGCCGCGGCGCATCTGCAGCAGATCAGGGCAAGACTATGCATAAATATATCCTTGGTGTATATGAGCTGTATACAAGACTGACAGAGAGATTCCCTGACATTCTCTTTGAATCCTGTGCAAGCGGCGGAGCAAGATTTGATCCGGGAATGCTGTATTTTGCACCGCAGACATGGACCAGTGATGATACCGATGCAGCAGAGAGAGAAAAAATCCAGTACGGTACCTCCTTTGTTTATCCGATCGTCAGCATGGGATCTCATGTATCAGCAGTACCGAATCATCAGCTGCACCGTACCACACCGCTTTCCACAAGAGCAAATGTGGCATATTTCGGAACCTTTGGCTATGAGCTGGATCTGAACCTTTTAAGTGCCAAAGAGATCGAAGAGGTAAAGGCACAGGTGGAATTCATGAAGGAACATCGTGACCTGATCCAGGTGGAGGGTGATTTCTACCGTATCTTAAGCCCGTTCGAAGGAAATGATACTGCATGGATGGTTGTTTCCAGAGACAAAAAACAGGCAGTTGCCGGATACTATGAAAGACTGAACAAGGTCAATGCTTCCTGGATGCGTTTGCGCTTCAAGGGTCTTGACGAGGATCAGCTTTACAAAGTAAAATGGAAAGATAAGTGCCTGAAAGCTTACGGAAATGAGCTGATGTATGCAGGAATCCCGGTTGATCGTGACTACTGCAATAAGACAAACGGTGATTTCCATTCTGTATTGTATACAATTGAGGCAGAGGATTGATCGGATCAGCTGCAGAACAGTTAGCTGGTACAGACAGACCGCCGGATATGGCGGTCTGTTGCTGAGTTGCCAGCTGCCTGAACAGAGCTGTGGATTACGGATAACTGTTTGATCTGAAAAGAAGAACACAGAATATCAGGGAGGTGAAAAGTTGCTTCATACAGTTGGTTTTACAAGCTCGGACAGCTTTAAATGTCTGGAGAATTTAAAGAAAGGTGCGGTGGATCTCTGTCTTACTTATTGTGGATGGGAAAAATGCGATCCGGGACATCGATTTGGACCAAATAACAGGATCTCTCATGTACTTCATATCGTGGAATCCGGAAGCGGAGTTTTTGAGATGGATGGCCATCAGTATCATCTGACAGGTGGAGAAGCATTTCTGATCCCATCCAGTGTGGAGGCCTGGTATGAGGCAGACATGGACAATCCCTGGACATATCGCTGGGTAGGATTTGAGGGAATGACTGCGGAGGAAGTGATCCATGTAAGCGGATTCAGCCGGGAAAATCCGGTCCGAAGGATCCACTGTATGGAAAATGCTGCAAAATATATTGATGCAATGGTCCAGACCAACAAGCTCGTTTTTGAAAATGAGCTGAAACGGAACGGACTTCTGCTGCTTCTTTTTTCTGACCTGATCACAGATAACCGGGATGCATGTCTGAGAGAAGGCAAGCTTCTTCCATCCCACAGATATCCCAATTCCGTTTATGTGGAGCAGGCAGTGGATTACATTGCAGCCAACTTTGACAAGCGTCTGAAGATCAATGAGCTGGCAGACCGCATTGGTGTCAACCGGAGCTATCTTACCAGCTCGTTTAAAAAAAGCCTCGGATGCTCGCCGCAGGAATATCTTATGAATCTTCGCATCGAGAAGGCAAAGACTCTTCTGAAAAACGGAGATATTCAGGTCAGTGAAGTAGCTGCAAAAGTAGGGTATGGAGATCCGCTGGCTTTTTCCAAGGTATTCAAGGCAAGAACAGGAAGAAGTCCGAGAGAATACAAGGAAGAAAAGAGAAAACTTGTAGTGAAGGGGAAAAAAGGGGATTATACGGAATCTGAGGACTGATTCTGTGATATATTTCACGAAGAAAAAAACTCTCTGTCTGTGCCAGAATATATAAAATTCTGGTATCGGGCAGAGAGTTTTTTATGTCATAAGAAATGTTATAGAAAATTACTTCCAGGTATCTCATGCAACAAAACAACAATTATTAACATCAAAGTACATATTTTAAACAAGTTTCTGGTAGTATGATAAGATCACAAAGAAAACGAAGCGGGACTGCACCGCAGAAATAGCAGAAAATCAGGAATTTTAAAGAAAAATATAACAATTCCGGATAAGAGATCCAACAAAGAAAGCAGGAGGAAACGAACATGATCAAAATTACATTCATGGGAGCTGGAAGCACGGTTTTCGCAAGAAATGTACTTGGCGACTGTATGTGCACACCGGCACTTCGCGAGAGCGAGATCGCACTTTATGATATCGACGAGAAGAGACTGGAGGATTCCAGGATTATCTTAAGTGCCATCAACCACAACGTAAATGAGGATCGCGCAGTGATCAAAACATATCTCGGTGCTGAGAACCGTAAAGATGCACTTCGTGATGCAGACTTCGTAGTCAATGCCATTCAGGTAGGCGGCTATGAGCCATGTACAGTAACAGACTTTGAGATCCCGAAGAAATACGGCATCAAACAGACTATCGCAGATACCCTGGGAATTGGTGGTATCATGCGTGCACTTCGTACCATTCCGGTTCTGGAAGAGTTCGCACGGGATATGGAAGAGGTCTGCCCGAACACTCTGTTCCTGAACTACTCCAACCCTATGGCAATGCTCACCGGCTATATGCAGCGTTTCACAAAGATCCGCACCGTAGGTCTCTGCCACAGCGTTCAGGTCTGCTCCCAGAAACTTCTTGAGGGAATGGGAATGGAAGACAAGCTTGAGGGACGTACCGAGCTGATCGCAGGTATCAACCACATGGCATGGCTTCTTGAGATCCATGACAAAGACGGAAACGACCTGTACCCGGAGATCCGCAGAATCGCCGAGGAGAAGAATACCTCCGGCGAGAAGCATGAGGATATGGTACGTTACGAGTACATCCGTCATCTTGGATACTACTGCACAGAGTCCAGTGAGCACAATGCAGAGTATAATCCGTTCTTCATTAAATCCAAATATCCGGAGATGATCGAGGAGTTCAATATTCCGCTTGACGAATATCCGAGAAGATGTATCAAACAGATCGAGGGCTGGGAAAAAGAGCGCGAGGATATCCTCAAGGATGGTAAGATTGGTCATGAGAGAAGTAAAGAGTATGCTTCCTACATCATGGAGGCTGTTGTTACAAACACACCGTACAAGATCGGTGGAAATGTTCTTAACAACGGTTATATCGACAACCTTCCGTCAGATGCCTGCGTAGAGGTTCCATGTTATATCGACGGAACCGGCGTACACCCGGTAAAAGTGGGCAAGCTTCCTACACAGCTGGCAGCTATGAATTCATCCAATGTCAGCCCGCAGCTCCTTGCTATTGAGGCAGCAGTGACCAAAGACCGCCAGAAAATCTATCAGGCAGCCATGATGGACCCGCACACAGGTGCAGAGCTGAACATCAAAGACATCCAGGCAATGTGTGATGAGCTGATCGAGGCACATGGGGATTATATGAGTATGTATAAATAAAAGATAAGGTATGACAAAAAGGAAGGGTCTGCTGCACTGATATAGTGCGGCAGACCCTGTTTGCGTCAGGCTGGAATCCAGTCTCCGATCCATTGTTTGGTAGCAGTATTGTAGAGCCGTTTATATGTTTTCCCATTAACTGTTTTGTATGCCCAAACGACATTAGTGTTTCGAACAGTATATTGGGAGTGGTAAGTGCTTAAAGGTGAATTGGCTAATGGAGAATCAGCTGAAATGCTAGGACTTT
>OLSG01003660.1_pt1 | contig 10614 bp, 10 predicted proteins | sample 1673041 | NCBI WGS metagenome assembly OLSG01 (sample SAMEA3136749, study PRJEB25190) | human gut metagenome | reverse complement strand
CGTATGTTGCAAATTCTGGGTATTCTGTCAAAGATTTTTAGGTGATTAAAATCATTCCCAATTTCCCCATGTGGATATTCTACTAAACTTTCACATTTTTAGCAAGCCTTTTCGTCATTTTGGACATGTTTTTCTTTAACTATCCGAAAATCTTTTCGCCAGTTCTGTAAAATCTAGACTTTCCCGTGTATTCTTATATAATATTTATACAGGATACAATTGACTTTCGCACTTTAAAGTGCTATATTACAAGGAGATTTTTCGAAAAGAAGATACAGAATCAAAGATTTTTCACTCAAGGGAGGACTTTACTTATGATCATTGTAATGAAACCGAAGGCAGCGGATAAAAATATAAAGGCTGTCACACAGTATATTGAAGCAAACGGTCTGACCGCACATCTGTCCCAGGGCGAACAGGTTACGATCATCGGCGTAGTCGGTGACAAATCCCGTCTTTCCACAGAAAATATTGCACTGCTTGCAGACGTGGACCGGATCGTTCCCGTCACGGAAAGTTATAAGCTCGCAAACCTGAAATTTCATCCGGAGCCGTCTGTCGTAAAGGTCGGCTGCACCTCTATCGGACCGAACACCCGAACCATTATGGCAGGTCCCTGCGCGGTGGAATCCAGCGACCAGCTGATGCTGATCGCCGAAGCAGTCAAGAAAAACGGCGCGACCATCCTGCGCGGCGGTGCATATAAGCCCCGTACCTCCCCCTACTCCTTTCAGGGTCTTGAAGAAGAGGGCTTAAAATACATGCAGGAGGCCGGAAAAGCCTTCGATCTGGCGACGATCTGCGAGGTTGTCAGCCTGGAAGCGATCGAAGCAGCGGTCAAATATGTCGATATGATCCAGATCGGTGCCCGCAATATGCAGAATTTCATCTTATTAAAAGAAGCCGGACGTTCCGGTCTTCCGGTTTTATTAAAGCGGGGGTTGTGCGCGACGATTGACGAATGGCTCAATGCCGCAGAATATATTATGGCGGAAGGCAACCCGAATGTGGTATTATGTGAAAGAGGTATCCGTACTTATGAAACTTCCACGAGAAATACATTGGATTTGAGCGCGGTTCCCGTCTTAAAGGAGCGGACACATCTGCCGGTTATTGTAGACCCGTCCCATGCGACAGGTGCTTACCGTTATGTGCCTCCGATGGCAAAAGCTGCCGTTGCCTGCGGCGCGGACGGTCTGATGATCGAGGTGCACAACAATCCTGCCTGCGCTCTTTCTGACGGTCCTCAGTCTTTGAATTTTGAAAAATTCGCCCGTCTTTCCAAAGAGCTCGATCCGTTCTGGAAGCTTGCGGGCAGAAATTAAGGAGTAAGTTACTGTCATGATTACCTGTGGTTTTGTCGGACTCGGCTTAATCGGCGGTTCCATCGCCAGGGCATTGAAGGCCAACCGGAAGGATATTGTCATCATCGCCTGCGACCCAAACGAAGAAACGTTGAAGCTCGCAACAGAACAGAAAATTGCGGATGAAGCCTATCCGGCTCCCTGCGACGCGTTTACCGCCTGCGATTATATTTTCCTGTGCGCGCCCGTTTCCCACAACGATGAGAACCTGTTAAAAATTTTATCCTACCGCAAAAAGGACTGTATCCTGACCGATGTCGGGAGCGTCAAGACGCCGATCAATTCGCTGATCCACTCTCTGGGACTAACGGACTGCTTTATCGGCGGACATCCGATGGCGGGCAGCGAGCGAATCGGCTTTGCCAATTCCAAGGCGGGCCTTTTGGAAAACGCCTACTACATTCTCGCTCCCGCGCCGCAGGTTCCCGCTGCGAAAATCGCAGAATTCCAGGGGCTTGTCACCTCCATGGGAGCGATCCCGCTGCAGGTGGAAAGCCAGAAGCATGATTATGTGACCGCTGCTGTCAGCCACCTGCCTCATATCGTTGCTGCCGCCCTCGTCCATCTGGTACAGGATCATGACGATGCTCAGGGACTGATGAAATCCATCGCTGCAGGCGGGTTTAAGGATATCACGCGGATCGCCTCCTCTTCCCCTGTCATGTGGGAGCAGATCTGCATGACCAACACAGTCAATATTTCCAGACTGCTGCAGGATTATATCGACGCCCTTGGCGTCGTTCAAAAAGAGCTGCAGGAACACGATTCTGCCTCGCTCTATACCTTTTTTGACGGTGCACGCGCATACCGCGATTCCTTTATCGACGCCGGAAGCGGCCCGATCAAAAAGGATTACTCTATCCGTCTGGATATCCCGGATGAAGCAGGTTCTATCGCCGCCGTCTCCACGCTTTTGGCGCTGAACAACATCAGCATCAAAAATATCGGCATCGTCCATAATCGGGAGGCACAGGAAGGCGTCCTGCGAATTGAATTTTACGAAGAAGATTCGATTACAAAGGCGATTCAGCTGCTGAACAGACGCGGCTATGTAACGCATATCTGAAAAAATTGATAAACGGAAAGGATTTTAATGGTATGATGGAACTGACAGCCAGCAAAGCGCTGCGTGGAGAAGTGACCGTCCCCGGAGATAAATCGATCTCCCACCGCAGCGTGATGTTCGGAGCAATCGCACAGGGAACGACAGAGGTTACGAATTTTTTACAAGGAGCGGACTGTCTTTCAACAATCAGCTGCTTTCAAAAACTCGGCATTGAAATTGAAAATACACCGGAGCGCATTTTAGTACACGGGAAAGGCTTACACGGGCTGTCTGCGCCCTCTGAGGTGTTGGATGCAGGCAATTCCGGAACGACAACCCGGCTGATTTCCGGCATTTTAAGTGGTCAGACCTTTGAAACAACGCTGACCGGGGACGCTTCCATTCAGAAGCGTCCGATGAAACGCATTATGGAGCCGCTTTCTCTGATGGGTGCAAAAATCGAAAGCGTCCGTAAAAATGGCTGCGCGCCGCTTCGCATCACCGGCAGCAGCCTGCACGGGATCACTTATTCCACGCCGGTCGCATCCGCACAAGTCAAATCCTCGATCCTGCTCGCCGGTCTTTATGCAGATGGTCAGACGAGCGTAACAGAGCCCGCTCTCAGCCGCAACCACACGGAGCTGATGCTTTCCGGTTTCGGCGCAGATATCTGCTCTGACGGACTGACTGCAACGATCACACCAGGAAACGAGCTGTATGCACAACAGATTTTTGTCCCCGGCGATATCTCTTCCGCAGCTTATTTCCTGGCAGCAGGTCTTTTGGTCCCTGGCTCTGAGCTTCTGATCCGCAATGTCGGCATCAATCCTACCCGCGCAGGAATCCTGACCGTGATCCGCGCAATGGGTGGAAATCTGACTGTTTTAAACGAACGTGCCTGCGCAGGGGAACCGGTTGCTGATCTGCTCGTCTCTGCTTCTTCCCTGCATGGAACAACTGTAGAGGGAAATCTGATCCCGGCACTGATCGATGAAATTCCCATGATTGCCGTAATGGCTGCATTTGCCAACGGACAGACTGTGATCCGTGACGCCGCTGAATTAAAGGTCAAGGAATCTGACCGTATTGCCACGGTGACTGCCGGGCTGCGCGCGATGGGCTGTGATATCACACCTACGGACGACGGTATGATAATCCGTGGAGGAAAAACACTTCACGGCGCAGAAATCGATTCCTATCTCGACCACCGCATTGCCATGAGCTTCGCAGTTGCCGCGCTGGCAGCCGATGGCGTTACTTCTATTAAAGATGCGGATTGTGTCAAAATCAGTTATCCCAACTTCTATGATGATCTGCTGGGTCTGGCGAAGTAAAAATATCGCACCGGCATCGGCATGGTAACGCACCTTCCATAGACAAACAAAACCGGTCTGTGTTTCCTCTCATAAGGATTCCCAGTCCGGTTTTTAATTCATGACAATAGAATGCTAGCAGAGCGTGCATTCTATTGTTGCAATCTCAAATTTTCTATGATTCTGTAGTACAAAAAACATCTGTGCCAGTCACTACTTCCTCTGCATCTGCCAAAGGCGTTGCTCGTCATACCCCCATCCAATCAGCTCTTTTACCTGCTCGTCTGCGGTTTCATCCGGATGGTAATAATGCAGCATATGGATGACGTTCTTTTCCCGTTCATTCGCCGGTTCATATCCAGTTAAAAGCTCTGCCACACGGTCTTTTAATTCAACCGGAGTTTCCCACTGCGGAACCTCCCTGCCCGCCAGCTTACAGAGCAGCCCGCAGGCATAGCCCATTTCATAATTTCCCGTCATCACGGAGGTTTCATGCTGCGATTTGATTATCACTGACATTCTTGCAAGATCAGGTACCATAACTTACTCTGCCGGGCATTCCCGGCTTCCTTTCTTTTTTCTGCGGTCTGTCAGGGCAAGCAACGCGCCCGGGACCAATGGAATAATGTTGACCGCACACCGCAGCAGGATCATGGCTGCACCTGCTTCTGCCGCTCCTACGATCTTTGTGGAAAACATCAGAAAAACAAATTCCAGAGAACCCAGCCCTGCGGGCGTCGGAATTACACCCGCCAGCATCTGTGCCGCGGCTGTAATGCACACAATCTGCCAGAGGGAAACCGGAAGGTCTGCCGACAACACAAACCAGGGAACCAGATACCAGCAGGTCAGCTTTGCAAAATCGCACAGAAAAATACCTCCTGCCGTTCGCGGCGAATGCTTTAACAATCGGAGCGATTCCTCCTGCATGGAATCAATCTGCGCTTTCATTTTATCCCGTTTATCCTGCCATTTCCCATGGCACAGCCGTTCTGCAATCAAAAATCCCCAATTGGAAAACGACGGGCATGCCGTTACCAGAAGCAGCGCTGCGGTAATCAGCGCTGTCAAACCGATTCCCGCTGCCAGAAACGCCGTATAGCCGGAGACGCTTTCATCCTTCGCAAACAGCAGACAGAGAAAGCCAATCAAACCATACAGCGTAATCGATACTTTATGGAAAATATATTGCACCATGGACAGCCCTGCCCCGCGTGCAAGCGGAAGTCCGTCCCGGTTCATTTCATACATCTGTGCGACCCCGCCTCCGCTTCCAAGGGTCGTCGTCCGAAAAAAGCTGCATACAAACGAACATCTCACGCCCTGCATCCAGGAATAATGCTTTACAGACTGCCGCATCAAAAGCCAGATGATCGTTCCTTCCCAGACCAGATAGGTCAACGATAGCACAATAATTATAAAGATCGTCCAGTCAGGCAATTTGCGGATTTTTTCCGCCGCCTGCGCCAGAAAATTTCTTTCATACCAGCAGGCAAAGAAAATCAATCCAAATACCAGGACATATTTCAGCCAGCTCTTCTTTTTTCCCTGTTTCAAGGCAAATTCAGCTCCTTTTATGCTTTCATCCCGTCTAGCATAACGCTGAACCCCCATTTTGTCACTGGACAATTTTTTCGCTTCGGGTAATAATTCCGTTTAAAACTCGATTCCCTTCCGCGCCGGAATCTGTTTCTGGTACGGATGACGCACCCCGTGGATTTCGCTCACATAGTCCGCCGCCTCCAAAAATACCGGATCAGGATTTCGTCCGGTCAGCACCAGCTCCAGCGTCGCCGGTTTTTTCAAAATAAAATCTTTTGCCGCTTCTTTGTCGAGCAGTCCATGCGCATACGCCGCCTGAAATTCATCGAAAATCAGCACGTCGATTTCTCCGCTTTTTGCCATGGAAATCGCCTCCTGCAGCATCCGGTTGTGACACACGGTGATCTCCTTTTTGTCCTGCTCCGTCATGGAAAAGGTAAATCCCCAGTTCTTGTCGCAGCGCACCAGGCTGATCTGCGGAATTTGCGCAAGAGACGCAAGCTCCCCCGTTTCTGTTCCCTTTAAAAACTGCACAATATGCACGCGTAGACCGCAGCCTGCCGCCCGTAGTGCAAGCCCCAGCGCCGCTGTCGTCTTTCCTTTTCCGTCGCCGCAGTAAATTTCCAGCAGCCCCTGCTGCAGATGCATCCGCGGTGACTTTGACTGCTGACCGGAGATCTGTTGTTCTGTATCTTGTTCCATCACTGAAATTCCTCTTTATTTTCTCGCGATTACTTCTTTTATTATATATGGAACAGAGCGACATGACAATCGTTATCTATTTTCTAATCAGAAAAGACATGCTGTTCAGAAGCCCCTCGGAACCACCATTAACAGACAGCTGTTTTATGTGAATGCTGCGCAATGCTCTTCCAGAACCGCGTGAAGTGCTGTCGCACTGCTGGTATGTACACGTGCTACCGGAATCTGATTCTTCTTCGCTTCCTGCGTCACGCTGATGACCATTTTGTGGGAAACTGTGCTGATGAACAAAATCAGCAAATCCGGGCAACCGATCTTCTTTTTTAAGGAACCGTTTTCCTTTGCGAAAACCTTCGCCTTACAGCCATGCTCCTTGCAGATATTTTCATACTGTGTTACCATTCTCTCATTTCCGCCGATAATTACAACACTCATGCCGTTACCCCTTTATTTTCTGCACTGAAACGGTGCATTGGTTTTATTAGGTTAGTATTGACTAACTTAAGTTACATAATACCATGCCGGTTCATAAAATGCACGCTTTTTTTACATTCAGTGCAAATATTTCTCCAGCCGCCTTTTCTCCACCTTCGTCGAAACGACATGGGAAACTGCCGCAACCGGATGATAGAGCATCATTCTGGGGCCGGAAAAGCGCATCACCTCACGGATTTTCTCCCGCATTTGCGGTTTGTAGCAATGCACTCTGCAGTTCGAGCAGAATGTCTTCGTTTCCATAAACGGACAATGATCGCTTCTGGACTCTGCATAGCTTTTCAGTTCAGTACATTCGCTGCAGAGTCCGCCTTTGGTGTGGTGCTTCTTTCTGCAGTACAGCGCGATCATCTCCGACACCATCTTCTTTTCCTTTTCCCGCTTCCGGGCTGTTCGATCCATATTCGTAACCTCTCTTGTTTTTATCCTCTAGGTCGGGCAACGTCCGTCCCCTCTCGGGTCACCTGCAGTTCTGCCTGGAGGCAAGTATGTCAGCTCATTCGCCTGTTTTCTGCATTGCAGCCGCAATCAGCTCATCCGCCCGTTTTCCACGCTGCAGACACAGTCTGCAATCCGCATCGTTGATTCCCGATGGGATACCAGCACGACCGTTTTATCCTTCTGCTCTTCTTTCAGTGCCTTTAAAATCACGCCCTCGTTGAGGCTGTCCAGGTTGCTGGTCGGCTCGTCCAAAAGCATTAGATCGGCGTCATGCAAAAATGCCCTCGCAAGTCCGATTCGCTGCCGCTCTCCGCCGGAAAGCGTATCGCCAAGCTCCCCGACCGCCGTTTCGTAGCCCTTTGGCAGACTCAGAATAAAGTCGTGGAGCGACGCCTTTTTGCAGGCGTTCTCGATTTCCTCCATCGAAGCGTCCGGCTTTGCAACGCGGACATTGTTGGTGATGCTGTCATGGAACAGCTGCGTTTCCTGCGTCATATAGCTCTCCATCCGCCGCAGGTCTGTCGTATTGACGGTATCAATCGATTTTTCGGAAATCTGAATCGTTCCGGCGTCCGTCTGCCAGAAACGCATCAGCAGTTTTAAAAACGTAGACTTTCCGCTGCCGCTTTTTCCGATCACACCGATGATCTGATTTTTGGGGATTTCCATCGAAAAATCGGACAAAATCGGCTCTTTTTCATAGGAAAAATCGACGTGCTCTGCCTTTGCCCCTTCAAAGGAAGGCGTCGGCTGCCGTCCGGTCACTTCTTCGATTACAGGCTCTTCTTCCAGAATATCCAACACTCGATTGCCAGCCGCAAATGTGTTCTGCAGCGTGCTGCCCAGATTTGCCAGCGCAGTAACCGGGCCGAAAGAGCTCATCAACGCAATTACGGCAAGCAGCGCAAAAGAAAAGTCCAGCGTCCCGTTTTTGCACATCAGACCAGCTGCCAGCAGCATAACTGTGTCAGACAGCAGAATCACTGCGCCTGTCAAACCGGTATTTTTGCCGGCGACGGATTTTAAGTGCGCTTCCTGCTCCATCAGGCGGTCGGTTCGGCGGTTCATCTCTTCCAGACGCTTTTCTCCCTGACGGTACTGCAAAATCTCCGGCAGACCGCGCAGGCTGTCCAGAACGAAGCTGCTCAACTCCCCCGCCTGTGTCCGAAGCTGCATGCCATCATTTTTGCTCTGTTTCGAAATAAAAAGCGGAATTGCAATGCCCACAAGCAGATAGGCAAGCAGCGCAAGGATTCCAAGCTGCCATGCGAAATGCCCGATATAGCAGATCATCACGATCGTCATCAAAAACGCAATCACCACAGGAGAAATCGTATGGGCATAAAATACTTCCAGAAGTTCAATATCAGACGTAATTATAGAAATCAGGTTTCCCTTATCCCGTCCTTCCAGCTTTGCCGGGCAAAGCCTGCGCAGCGCTGCAAACACCTTGCTGCGGATCAGCGCAAGCAGGCGAAACGCGATGTAATGATTGCACGCCTGCTCGGCATAGCGCAAAATTCCGCGAAAAAACGCCAAAAGTCCCGCCACAATCAAAGCGGTCTTCATGCCGACTCCCGCATACGAGCCGACCGCATCCAAAATGGCATATCCACCCAAAATAGTCAGAAACGTCGCCGCAAGGTGTCCGGCAAGTCCCATCAGAATCGCCGCCAGCATAAAGCCGGTCAGCGGACGCACCAGAACAATCAGTTTCCGGCAAACTGCAGCATTCGATCTCTTTTTCATGCCTGCGCACCTCCTTTTCCATATTGCTCCAGCTCCTGCTGTGCATTCCATAACTTTTGATAAACGCTGCCTTCTGTAAGCAGGCTCTCATGTGTCCCGGACTGGACGATCCGACCCTGCCCGAGCACATAAATCCGCCCTGCCTTCGTGACATTTGCCAGACGGTGTGAAATCATCAGAACCGTCTTTGTTTCCGACAGCTCATAAATCTGTGCGATAATGGCGTCTTCACTCTCTGCGTCCACGTTGGAGGTCGCTTCGTCGAAAATATAAACATCACTGTCGCATAAAAGCGCCCTTGCAAGCGCCAGACGCTGTCTCTGGCCGCCGGAAAGATTCGACGCCTTTTCGGTCAATTCGGAGGAAAGTCCCTTTTCTTCCTGCAAAAAAGCGTCCAGCCGGACTTTTCGCAGTGCCTCCCAGAGTTCTTCGTCAGAAGCGTCCGGTTTGCCCATCAGCAGGTTGTCCCGCACGGTTCCCTTGAATAAATAGCTGTCATGGCCGATATACATCATATGGGGCATCCGCTCTTTTTCCGGGATTTGAGAAACTGGCACGCCGCCGATCGTAATCCTGCCGTCGGATACCCGATGCTGTCCCATCACCAGCGAAGCGATGGTCGATTTGCCGCAGCCGCTCTCTCCGACAAGGGCAGTCAGTTGATTCTTTTTGCCCTGCAGGCTCACATCCTGCAGCACTATTCTTTCTTTATCGTAAGAAAAGCTTACATGTTCCAGGCAAAGATCCCCGGCACAGAACCTTTCCGGCGTTCCTTCTATTTTTGCTTTCGGAAGCTCCAACAGACGAAAAATCTTATCGCTTGCCGCCATACCGTTCATCGCAATATGGAAAAAGCTGCCGAGCTGGCGCATCGGAATAAAGAAGTCCGCTGCGATCAGCACGATAAACAGACATCCGGAAAGCGACACCTTTCCCGCCGCCAGCTGCGTCACCGCAACTGCCATTCCGGCTGCAGCACCTCCATAGGCAACCAGATCCATAATCGTGATGGAGTTGAGCTGCATCGTCAGCACCTTCATCGTAATTTTGCGGAACTGCTCGGATTCCCGATCCATCTGCTCCTGTTTCCAGCCATCCGATTCATATATTTTCAGTGCAGTCAGTCCCTGCAGATTTTCCAAAAACGTATCACCGAGGCTGGTGTACTGCCCCCAATATTTCGATAACAGCTTTTTGGCAAAGGTTTGCACTGCTGCAATCGCCGCTGGAATAAGCGGGACGCAGGCAAACAGTACGATCGCCGCCGGCACGTTCACAAACAACAGTACGACAAACAGCGTAAGCGGAGCCAGCATACTGTAAAAAAATTGCGGCAAATACGCACCGAAATACGTTTCCAGCTGATCGACGCCCTCTACGGCAACCTGGACTACCTCAGACGTTACTGCCTGTTCCCGATAGGAAACGCCCAACGCCAGCAGCTTTTGATAAATCATACTGCGCAGCTTCTTTTTGACCTCCCGTGCGGACAGAAAAGACATTTTTGCAGAAAGCCGCAGCATAAAAAAGCGCAGAATCGCCGCTGCCGCCATGATCAGCGCAGTGACTGCAATTGCATCTGTATTTGCTTTCTTTTGAAATAAGGTACCAAACAGCCGTGCAAGGGCTGCAATCATTGTGATATTGGCGATCAGACACACCCACTGGGCAACGACGTTTCCGGCAATGTATCTTTTGCTTTCTTCCACGCTGCTAATCAGCCGTTTATCCATCATCGATAGTTCCTCCTGATTCTTATACTTACATTTGTTAGTCACAGCAAACTGAATATTACCATAAAATAGCTGACTTTGCGAGCATTATTTCTGTTTCTTTCAATATAAGGCATTCCTGCCGCTTTTGCGAAATCGTCAAAATGAATAGCAGACTGTAAAAAAAACATCTGCGAGTTCAGGAATTGTTTATATTTTTTTAGTTGATTTTAGTCTTTAAATATGTATAA
>OLSG01003658.1_pt1 | contig 10620 bp, 5 predicted proteins | sample 1673041 | NCBI WGS metagenome assembly OLSG01 (sample SAMEA3136749, study PRJEB25190) | human gut metagenome | reverse complement strand
CGCTCAACGCCCCGCTGATGCAGTCTTGCATCTATACGTGCATGATCATCATCTCGTGGCTCGGCGCGAAGGCCATCATCGCCAGCGGCAACGATCCCGCGCTCGGCCTCACGACCGGCAATCTCACCGCGCTCATCACCTATGCCATGCAGATCCTCTCGAGCCTGATGATGCTCTCGATGGTTTTTGCCATGCTGACGATCTCGCTCTCGTCCGCGCGCCGCATCGCAGAGGTGCTCGAGGAGCGGTCGGACATCCCGCAGCCGGAGCAGCCGGTCATGACCGTGCGCGACGGTGCGGTTGACTTTGACCACGTGAGCTTTGTCTACGCCTCCAAGGCAGATAAAAAGGTGCTCGACGACATTGACCTGCATATCCGCTCCGGCGAGACGATCGGCATTATCGGCGGCACCGGTGCGTCGAAATCCTCACTCGTGCAGCTCATCCCGCGTCTGTACGACGTGACCGGCGGCAAGCTGACGCTTGGCGGCGTGGACGTGCGCGAATATGATCTGGATACTCTGCGCGGTGCCGTCGCTATGGTGCTGCAGAAAAACGAACTCTTTTCCGGCACGATCGCCGAAAATCTCCGCTGGGGCAATGAAAACGCCACGGATGAGCAGCTGCGTCATGCCTGCAAGCTTGCGTGCGCGGATGAGTTCATCTCCGCCATGCCGGACGGGTATGACACCCACATCGAGCAGGGCGGCACGAATGTTTCCGGCGGCCAGAAGCAGCGCCTGTGTATCGCCCGTGCGCTGCTGAAAAAGCCGAAGGTGCTCATTCTCGATGACTCGACGAGCGCCGTCGACACGCGCACGGATGCGCAGATCCAGCAGGCGCTCTCGACCTACATTCCCGACACGACGAAGATCATCATCGCGCAGCGCATCAGCTCGGTGCAGAATGCCGACCGTATCGTCGTGCTCGATGACGGACACATCGACGCCGTCGGCTGCCACGATGAGCTGCTGCGCACGTGCGAAATTTACCGCGAGGTCTATGAGTCCCAGCAGAAGGGAGGCGAGGACGATGCGTGAACGCCCGAAATTTGACGGCCGGACGCTCAAGCGCCTGCTGTCATATATGCGTGCCTATAAGGGCACGCTCGTGCTCGTGACGGTCTGCATCCTGCTGAGCGCGGTCGCAGGCGCGGCCTCGTCCATGTTCCTGCAAAAGCTGATCGACGGCTATATCGTGCCCATGCTCGGCACGGCGTCGCCGGATTTTTCCGGTCTGATCCGCGCGCTGATCACCATCGGCTGCGTATATCTTGTCGGTACGCTGGCCACATGGCTGTATAACCGCCGCATGGTCACGATCGCGCAGGGCACGCTCAAGCGCATCCGCGATGAGATGTTCGAGAAGATGCAGCGCCTGCCCATCCGCTATTTTGACACGCATACGCACGGCGACATCATGAGCCTGTACACAAACGACACCGACACGCTGCGCCAGATGATCGCGCAGTCCATGGCGCAGCTCGTATCGTCCGTGTTCACGCTGACGGTCGTGTTTTTCTGCATGCTGTACATCAGCATCTGGCTGACGCTGATCGTGTGCGCCGTCATGGCGCTCATCCTCGTGTTCGTGCGCAAGCTCACCGGCCGCATCGGCGGCTACTTCATGGCGCAGCAGACGGCATTGGCCGATCTCAACGGCTATGTTGAGGAGATGGTCAACGGTCAGAAGGTCGTCAAGGTCTTCTGTCACGAGGAGCAGAGCAAGGCGGAGCTGCGCTGCCGCAACCGCGTCTGGGCGGAAAACGCTGCGCGCGCCAGCGGCATGGCCAACAGCATGATGCCGATGATGAACGCCGTAGGTTATCTGCAGTATGTCATCATCGCCGTCATCGGCGGCACGATGGCGATTGCCGGCACGCCGAACCTCGGCCTGACGGGCATGAACACGCTCACGCTCGGTATGATCGCATCCTTCCTCACGCTCTCGCGCGGGTTTACAAACCCGATCTCGCAGATCTCCAACCAGTTCAACTCCATCGTCACGGCGCTGGCCGGCGCATCGCGTATCTTCGCGTTCATGGATGCCGAGCCGGAGACGGACGACGGCTATGTGACGCTTGTCAACGCCACGGAGGAAAACGGCATGCTCGCCGAGACCGACCACCACACGGGTCTCTGGGCGTGGAAGCACCCGCACGGCGACGGCACGGTCACATACACGAAGCTTGCCGGGCGCGTCGTGTTCGATCACGTGGACTTCGGTTATACGCCGGATAAAGAGGTCTTGCATGACATCACGCTCTACGCCGAGCCCGGGCAGAAGGTCGCCTTCGTCGGTGCGACCGGCGCCGGAAAGACGACGATCACAAACCTGATCAACCGGTTTTATGATATCGCGGACGGCAAAATCCGTTATGACGGAATTAATATCAACAAGATAAAAAAAGCGGATCTGCGCCGTTCTCTTGGCATTATTCTGCAGGATACGGTGCTCTTTACCGGCACTGTCATGGAAAATATCCGCTATGGCAAGCTGGATGCGACAGATGAAGAGTGTATCGGGGCTGCAAGGCTTGCGGGTGCGCATGATTTCATCACACGTCTGCCCGAAGGCTACCAGACGGTAATCGACGGTAACGGATCGAACCTGTCCCAGGGACAGAGACAGCTGATTTCGATTGCGCGTGCTGCAGTTGCAGATCCGCCGGTTATGATTATGGACGAGGCGACATCTTCGATCGATACCAGAACAGAGGCGATTGTGCAGAAAGGTATGGATGCGTTGATGCACGGACGAACCGTATTCGTTATCGCACACAGACTGTCCACAGTTCGGAATTCCGATGTGATCATGGTTCTCGAGCATGGACGGATTATCGAGCGCGGCAGCCATGATGAGCTGATCGCGCAGAAAGGAAAGTATTATCAGCTTTATACCGGCGCATTCGAGCTGGAATAAAGTGTAGTATGAGACTGCGCAGCTTCTTTTGCGCATGAAATAGCGCTCCCCTCGTAGCTGTCTGTAAACAGATTTTTATGCGAGCATAAAATCTGTTTACAGACAGCTACGAGTGAATTGGGAAAACAAAAAGGCACTGGAATACCAGTGCCTTAAACAATAGAATGCTCGCAGAGCGTGCATTCTATTGTCATGAATTAAAATTCCTATAAAGAAAAGCCGGAAAAGGGACTCGAACCCTCGACCTACTGATTACGAATCAGTTGCGCTACCAACTGCGCTATTCCGGCAGAACTCCAACAATAGATATTATACTGATATTTCATCGGTTTGGCAAGTCTTTTTTGAAAAAAGTTTCGTCTTGACAGCATTTCTGAATTGTGGATAATGTAAGGAAGAGTAAAAAAGAAAATAAACTCGCAAATGAAAGGCCGGTTACGCGGCAGAATGGGAGGAAGCATGACAGCTTATAAAGACAGAAGCAAAGAAGAGTTACTGCAGGAAAAGAGTCAGCTGGAGGCTCAATATAAGGAGTTCCAGGGTAAAGGACTGAAACTGGATATGTCCCGCGGTAAACCGAGCGCAGCGCAGCTGGATCTTTCCATGGGTATGATGGATGTACTGGACAGCTTTACAGATCTGAAGTGTGAGGCAGGAATTGATTGCCGTAACTATGGTGTTATGGATGGCATCCCGGAAGCAAAGCGTCTGTTGGGAGAACTGATCGAAGTGCCTGCAGATAATATCATTATCTACGGCAACTCCAGTCTGAATGTAATGTTCGATGTAGTGAGCCATGCCTTCACCCACGGTATTATGGGGATGACTCCCTGGCATAAGTTAGACAAGGTAAAATTCCTTTGCCCGGTTCCAGGCTATGATCGTCATTTTGCGATTACAGAATATTTTGGCGTAGAGATGATCAATGTTCCGATGACTCCCCAGGGCCCGGATATGGATCTGGTGGAAAAGTTGGTCAGCGAGGATGAAGCCATCAAGGGTATCTGGTGCGTACCGAAGTATTCCAACCCGCAGGGCTACACCTACTCCGACGAAACCGTCCGCAGATTCGCTGCCTTAAAGCCTGCGGCAAAGGATTTCCGTATTTTCTGGGACAATGCTTACAACGTACATCATCTGTATGACGAGCCTCAGGATGTTATCCTGGAGCTGCTTTCCGAGTGTGAAAAGGCTGGCAACCCGGATATGGTTTATAAATTCAGCTCCACCAGTAAAATCAGCTTCCCCGGTTCCGGCGTCGCTGCAATTTCTGCTTCCAAGGCAAACCTGGATGATTTAAGAACACATCTGACGATTCAGACGATCGGTCACGATAAGTTAAATCAGCTGCGTCATGTGCGTTACTTTAAAGATATCCACGGCATCGAGACGCAGATGAAAAAGCATGCAGAGATTCTGCGTCCCAAATTTGAAGCAGTGCTGGAAATCCTCGACAGAGAGCTGGGGAATCTGGAGATCGGTACCTGGACAAAACCGCACGGCGGCTATTTTATTTCCTTTGAAGCTCTGGACGGCTGTGCAAAGGCGATCGTTGCAAAAGCAAAGGAAGCCGGAGTTGTCATGACCGGTGCCGGGGCAACCTACCCTTATAAAAAGGATCCTCATGACTCCAACATCCGTATCGCCCCTTCCTTCCCTCCGATCGACGAGCTGGTTCAGGCAACGGAGCTGTTTGTTCTGTGCGTAAAGCTGGTAAGTGTAGACAAGCTTCTGGAAAACATGTAAAATAACACAATAGAATGCACGGTGCATGAGGCTTCTATTGCCATGAATAATGATGCGCGCCTGAGATTGTAGCAGCTGGGCGCGCATTTTTATCGTATAGGAAACTCTTTTTGTAGGGGGATCAGGATGTCACAGGAGGAACAGACAATAAAGCTGGATCAGCGGGATGTGCTGGACGCAGCGATGACAGCAGGGCATATTTTGCTGGAAAACGGCGCGGAAATATTCCGTGTGGAAGAGACGATCGACCGGATCTGTCATCATTTTGGCGTACAGTCAGAAAACGCCTTTGTACTCAGCAACGGCATTTTTCTGACGTCCGGAGATGAGCATGAGAAACGCTTTGCCCGGGTGGAGCATATTCCGGTTCGCGGTGCACAGCTTCATCGGGTTGCGGCGGTCAATCAGCTCTCACGGGAAATAGAAGAGGGAAAATACACACTGCCGGAAATCCGGGAAAAGCTGGAACAGATCCGAAATGCGCCGGGCGCTTCCAAAAGGACACTGGTGCTGATGTCCGGTCTTGGCAGCGGCTGTTTTTGTCTGATGTTCGGCGGAATGTGGCAGGACTGTGTCGCAGCCTTTGTGATCGGGTGTCTGTTGTATCTGTATTTGCTTTGGTTAAACGGCAGATGCTCTAAAATTGTGGAAAATATCGGCGGCGGAATTATTATTACGGTGTGTAGTCTTTTGTTTATCCATATGCCGTTTGGAATGGATATGAGCCATATGATCAGCGGTTCCATCATGCCTCTCGTGCCGGGGCTCGCATTTACGAACGGAATCCGGGACATCGCGGACGGCGATTACATTTCCGGGACCGTCCGCATGATCGACGCGGTGCTTGTTTTTTTGTCTGTGGCGGCAGGCGTCGGCTGTGTGCTGAGCATTTATCATCATCTGACGGGAGGTGTCATGCTGTGACGGATTTGCTTCAGATTCTTGCGGCTGGAATCGGCACGGTTGCGTTCGGCGCGTTATTTGGCGTGCCTTCCAAATATTATCCCTACTGCGGCCTGATCGGAGCGTCCGGCTGGGCGGTCTATGTTTTTTTGTGGATGCGGACGGGCTTTTGGTCGGAAGCGGTCGTTGTCTTTTTGGCGACAGTGCTGGTTATTCTGATGTCCCGTTTTTTTGCCGTGCGGGAGCGTTGCCCGGTGACGATTTTTTTAATCTGCGGTATTTTACCGCTCGTGCCTGGAGCCGGAATATACTGGACGTGCTATTACCTGGTGACGGGACAGCTGGATGAAGCTTCTACCCGCGGATTTTCTGCCCTCAAGGCGGCGGTTGCGATTGTGCTTGGAATTGTGTTCGTATTTGAAATTCCGCAGCGTTTCTTCAAGGGAAAGGCGGTCAGAAAAAATGACAAACTGTGAAGCGTGCGCTTATTACAGCTATGACGAGGATTATGAATGTTATATCTGCGAAATGGATCTGGACGAGGACGAGATGCTGAAATTTTTAAGCAGCACGTTTGATGCCTGTCCCTATTACCGTTCCGGAGATGAATACAGCGTTGTGCGGCACCAGATGTGACGGCGCATGGGAAATTCGATGATTTCCTGAAGAAATCGCGTTTTCCCATGCACCGCTACATCCAGATTCCAAAAGCTCTATCGTGCCAGCACGAATCGTTTTTTAAATCTGGGCGTCACTTGCTTTCATTAAATTTTTATATCCCAATTATAATCAATTTATAAAATTGGAGAATCCGCTTGACGGGTTCTCTTTTTTCGTGCTATCATCCAGACACATACAGAGCAGGAGCTCGGAAAGTTCGCCCCATGCAGAAATAGCAGGAGGCAATATCCTTTCGGAACGAAAACGTTCCATTTCTTTTGCAGATAGCCGATTGGGTCTGCAGTCTTTTTCAAACAATAGAAGATCCCCGGACGGGATGCTATTGTTTTCAGAAATTGATTTTCGTTTTTCAACGACAGTTTCCAGAGTTAAAAAATCAAACAGACAGTCAGATTTTGCTGTCAGACAGGAGGTTTATGCAAAAGCAGACACTCCTTGGACGCGCAAACCGGGTGAGGGACAAGCCTGAATTCTACCCTGTTGGTTCACGTCATTTCGTCCGGATGTTTTCGACGTATCCTTCCGATACATCCGTCGGACGTCGTCTTGTGGGAGGAGAAAAATCCCATGCAATCAAATAATTCTAAAAAGACCTTTCGCCCTGAAACAGAGGAAAAAGGCAGAAAAAGAAATTCCCAGAAAAAACAGGCAGCTGCAGCGGGCGTTGCGATGACGGCAATTGCCGTGATTTTACTCGGTGCAGGAATCGGCTATTCCGTGCAGAGGGCGGGAAAGACCGAGAGCATTTCCCTGGAGGAAATGCAGAACAGTGTGAGCAGCGCGCTGAAAGGAGAGATGGAATCGGCGGCAACGAGTCTGGAACAGTTAAACCAGAATATTGCCGACAATCAGAAAAAGCTTGACGAGGTCAATGCACAGCTTGCGCAGCGCGAGGAAAGTCTGCTGCAGGTAGAAACGATTCAGCACAGGCTGGAAGAAAATGCGTCCGGGATGACCGGAAAAGTGACCGATCTGGAAAAAACGACCCATACGAAGGTAAATGAAATCCGGACGGATATGGAGAGTATCCATACAGATGTCACAAAGACGTTGGAAGAAATTTCCAGAATCATGCAGGAAATGGATGCCCAGAAAAAACAGGACAATACCGATCACAAAGAATCTATAACGGAGATCAACAGAATCAACGAGTCGGTGCAGTCTGTCAACCAGACCGTGTCCAAGCTGGAGGACCGCCTGAACACTTCTTATGAGAACCTGAAAAATCTGGTGCAGGAAGTTCGCACAACAGAGGAGAAGAACCGGGAACTCTGGACACAGGAACAGACCCAGCTGACCGAGCAGCAAAAGCAGCTGTTAAAAGAGGTTGAGGAAAGCAGACAGGAAACAATCAGAAGTCTGGCTTTAGTTGAGAGCAATTTAAAAAATATGCTGGAATCCGATATGGTGCAGATTACAGCCGCCTTTGGTTCGCTGACAGCAGAGCTGCAGACGAGAGTGCAGGAGCTTTCCGCCCTTCTGGAAAACAGAATGAACCGGGTTGACCAGAATTTAAGCGGACTGGACAAAAACGTGACCGGGCTCGGCAACAATATTTTCGGTTTAAACGAGAATGTGAACGGCCTCGGCAACAATATTTCCGGTTTAAGCGAGAATGTGAGCGGCCTGAATGAGAACGTTGACGGCGTTGGCAAAAATGTGGAAAGCTTGTTTACGAGAATCGGTGAGCTGGACAACGGGATGCAGACGAACCTGACGACGCTGCAGCAGACATTTGCCAAGCAGTTCGGAGATCTGAATGTATCTGCCGGACAGAATACGGAAGAGTTGAAATCCTATCTGGAGGAGTTAAACAACGGCCTGAAACAGGATATGAATCAGGTTTTTACATCTGTGAGTAATGGTAAGAAAAAGCTGGCGTCCGCATTGCTCACAAAAGGAGTTTCCACAAACGAGGACGCAACATTTGCCCAGCTGGCGGAAGCAATTTTAAACATTGATCAGAAGCTCGTCATTGGCGTGGAAGAGATTCCGGGTACGATCCGTTATCAGTATCATTATCATGTGGATGCTTCCGGCAACCAGCCGCACACGGAAAAGAGCGATACGGCAGGGGGCTGCTATACCGGGACACATGGCCATGTGCATAGCGTGGAGGATGGCTGTTACAAAGAAGAATCCTACCATGTTCACCGGGATGACTGCTCTGGCTATCCGGTCTGGGTGGACTGGGCTCCTGGCGTGGAACCTTACTGGGGGTTTATTTATACCTGCGGGGAGCCTGCAAATGCGACCAGAAGAGTGCTGATCTGCAGCAAGCAGGCGGGGTCAACCGATTACTATGTACCGTCCTGTGGTCTGGCAGATGGACAGATTATCGGAGCAGAAATTTTGTACGATCAGGCGCATGCGCAGGTAAAAGCACAGGAGGAACAGCAGTGCAGAGATGAGCTTGTGAGACTTGCGCTTTCGATGCAGCCTGCCCTTGGAAGCAATACATCTGAAACAGAACAGATCGGAACGGACGCAGACAACATCCCGCCAGCACCGGAGCAGATCGCGGCCGAGGCGGAGCGGAAACGTCAGGAGGAAGCTGCGGCAGAAGCAGAGCGGCGCCAGGAAAGTGTAGGCGAAGTAAAGACAGAAGCAGACCGGCGCCAGGAAAGCGAGGGCGAAGCTGCGGCAGATGCAGACCGGCGCCAGGAAGCTGGAGGTGCATCGAAGTCAGACAGCAGCACAGACAATGTGGGCACATCCAAAGGGGCAGACGCAGACCGGCGGGAGGAGAGTGCAGACACACCGAAGTCAGACGGCAGCACAGAAAATGTAAATACAACCGCCACGTCCGCTACAGACAGCCAGAAAATATCTGAGGCATCCGAAAATTGATAAAAAGAATTGCATAATGACTCTCTTTCTGCTAAAGTAAAGTTTAAACCAAAGTAAAGGGAGATCAGAATATCATGGGAAGTAATGGAGTCATGCTGCTGATTATTATTATCTGTATCATCCTGTCCGGATATTTTTCAGCAACAGAGACGGCTTTTTCAGCAATCAACAGAGTCAGGATCCGTAATCAGGCAGAAAAGGGAGACAAGAGGGCAGCACTGGTGCTGCAGCTCTCTGACAACTACGACAGCCTGTTGTCGACGATTCTGATCGGTAACAATATTGTCAATATCGGATGTTCTTCTCTGGCGACAATTTTATTTGTAAAGCTTCTTGGAGAAGAGATGGGCGCGGGAATTTCCACACTGGTGATCACCGTTGTGGTATTGATTTTTGGTGAAATTTCGCCAAAGAGCATCGCAAAAGAATCCCCGGAAAAATTCGCTATGTTTTCCGCACCGATGATCAATGGGCTTCGGATCGTTCTGACACCGATCAACTGGATGTTCGGGCAGTGGAAGAAGCTGTTGTCCTGTCTGTTTAAAACGTCCGGCAGTCAGGGTATTACATCGGAAGAACTGTTTACGATCGTAGAGGAAGCGCAGGAAGAGGGAAGCATTGATAAAGAAGAAGGAAGTCTTCTGCGCAGCGCATTGAGCTTTGACGATCTGGAGGCGGGAGATATTCTGACCCCACGGATCGATATGGAAGGAATCCCTGTGGAAAGTACCCAGGAGGAAGCTGCAGAAGTATTTGCAAATACCGGCTATTCCAGACTTCCGGTTTATGAAGAAACATTGGATCATATCGTCGGCATTTTGTACCATAAGGATTTTTATAATCGGGTTTACGGGACGGATACGAGCATCCGGGAAGTGATGCGTCCGGCACTGTTTACGACAGCAAACCAGAAGATCGATGAGCTGATGCAGGAGCTTCAGAAAAAGAAACTGCATATCGCGATCGTTTTGGATGAATTCGGCGGGACGGTTGGCCTGATCACGCTGGAGGATATCCTCGAAGAGCTGGTGGGCGAAATCTGGGACGAACACGACGAGGTCGTTCAGGAGATCGTGCAGATTTCTGAGCGCGAATATAAGTTCAGCGGACGGGCGAGCGTGAAGAAGCTTTTCGACCTGATGGATGAGGAGGATGAATCCGAGGCGGCGACCGTAGGCGGCTGGGTTATGGAACAGTTAAAGAAAATCCCTGCGGTTGGGGACAACTTCGACTATAAAGGTACCCATGTGGAAGTAACCGAGATGGAAGAAAAGCGAGTATTATCCGTGCACGTCATCCTGCCGGAAGAGGAGAAAACGGAGTAAACACGCGCTTCCTACAAAAAGAGACTTCCTGAAGGAGATTTTCTGACAGGGAGCGCTGTGCGCGGCAAAAAGAAGACAACAGGCATCCGGAACGCTGTTTGAAGCAGCGAACTTCCGGATGCCTGTTTTAACTTATAGAAAAGGGGCTGTGAAAAAACATAGCCTATAAAAAAGAAGGACCAAGGGTTCATAA
>OLSG01003655.1_pt1 | contig 10623 bp, 7 predicted proteins | sample 1673041 | NCBI WGS metagenome assembly OLSG01 (sample SAMEA3136749, study PRJEB25190) | human gut metagenome | reverse complement strand
CGAAAGGCGGTGGGGAGTGTCGCATGTTGGAAACGGCATAAGTCAGCTAACTATCGTGCTGCTACTGAATGTCTAAATGAAACGATAGATATGAGGATGAAGACTATACTGTTTGAACGACAGCCCAAGACGTTAATTGGTAAACACCGACCGAAGATAGTTATAACGGTCGGTCTGCAATACTTCTGCCTTCCAGCTTCGGGCACGAGAGCCGAAAACCGATTGCAGGTCAGCCGCAGTCAGCGGAAAAGGGCGAAAATCGCATCCGACAATCTATCACGCTATGTTACTATATGTCTAAATGGGGATTGCCTAAGCAGACGCAGGTCTGTATGGCAACAGAGTCTCCGTAGTAGTCCGAGCGAGGGAAAGCCTCGTACATGGCGAAGGGAGACAGTGTGTTATCTTTAATATGTTTAACGAATGATGTGTGAGACATTATGAGAAATTCAGAGAATGTATTAAACAGTCTGGCTGGACACAGCCAAAACCCAAATTACAAGTTTGAACGGCTCTACCGATTGCTGTTCAACGAGAATCTGTATGCGCTTGCCTATCAGATGATGTCAAAGAAAACTGGCAACATGACGAAAGGCACCGATGGTCAGACTATCAGCGGAATGAGCATCAAACGCATACAATCCATTATTGACAAGTTGCGGGATGAGAGTTATCAGCCGCACCCTGCCAAGAGAATTTACATACCCAAGAAGAACGGCAAGCAACGTCCACTCGGCATACCGTCGTTTGAGGACAAACTTGTGCAGAAAGTCATCCAAATGATTCTTGAATCCATCTATGAGGGCAGTTTTGAGAAATGTTCCCATGGATTCAGACCGCACCGCAGTTGTCACACTGCAATGGCTTCAATCATGGAGGGATTTGACGGAACGAGGTGGTTCATTGAGGGCGACATCAAGGGATTCTTTGATAATATCGACCATGATATTATGATTACAATCCTTTCAAAGCGCATCGCAGATGAACGCTTCCTGCGTCTTATCCGTAAATTTCTCAATGCAGGTTACTTGGAGAAATGGAAATTCCACAAAACATTCAGCGGAACTCCTCAAGGTGGAATAATCAGCCCCATATTGGCGAACATCTACCTTGACCAGCTGGATAAATATGTTGTGGAATATATCTCGCAGTTCAATAGAGGTAAGATGCGGAAGCGCAACCCTGAATACAAAAGGATTGCAAGCCGTAAGGACAAACGTGTAAAGAAACTGAAAACCGAGACAGACGAGCAGAAAAGAGCGGCACTGCACAGTGAGATTGTCGAACTGCACCGTGAAATGCAAAAACATCCTGCAACTCTGGACATGGACGAGGATTTCAGACGTATGAGATATGTGCGTTACGCCGATGATTTTCTTATCGGTATCATAGGCAGTAAAGATGATTGTGTCAACATAAAGGCGGACATCAAGAGATTCCTTTGTGAAAAACTCAAACTCGAACTGTCAGATGAAAAGACGCTCATAACACATGGTCATGACCACGCCAAATTTCTCGGATTTGAGGTGACTATCCGCAAGTCTGAAAAGACGAGGAAAGGGAGCAACGGAATGCCCAAACGCTCACTTGACCACAAGACAGTCGTACTGTTACCATTGGAGGTTATGAAAAATAAACTCATGGAATACAAGGCGATGAAAATAGTGGTTGAGGACGGCAAAGAAAAATGGGAATCCACTTCACGCCCTTACCTGCGTAGTAACGATGACCTTGAAATTCTGAATAGATACAATTCGGAAATTCGTGGCATCTACAATTACTACTGCATAGCGAACAATGTCAGTATCCTCAACAGTTTCTATCAAATCATGAAAGAGAGTTTATACAAGACTTTCTCATCCAAGTATGAATCTACTGTAAGGAAGATAATCAACTCTTATACAAAGGACAAAATAGTTCGTGTTCAGTATGAGGTGAAAGGAGTGAAGAAAGAAAGGGAACTCTATCATGGTGGGTTTGGCAGAAGAAAGGACGCTCGTATAGACGATGCTGACAATCTCCCCAGTTATCGCGGGATGCAAAGTACAAGCCTTATGGCTCGACTTAAAGCCTGCGAGTGTGAATATTGTGGAGCTACGGACAACCTGCAAATGATACATGTCCGCAAGCTAAAGGACTTGAAAGGCAAGCAGGAATGGGAAAAACTCATGATTGCTCGCAAAAGAAAGACTTTGGCAGTATGTGAAAACTGTTACCGCAAGATTCATGGAAGAAAATAGACTGATGATAAACATGGAGAGCCGTATACTCGGAGACGAGTACGTACGGTTCGGTGGCGAGCGTTTAGGAAGATTCCATATTCTCATATGGTTTCGCACTTTTCGCTTAGCCTGTGGAACCGGTAAAACGCTGATAATGTGCATTGCAGCACATGAAATGAAGCGGTTGAAACTGGCGCACAAGCCGATGATTATCGGCTTGAAGGCGAATGTGGCGGAGATTGCAGCCACCTATCAGGCCGCCTATCCGAACGCCCGCATCCTGTATGCTTCGGAAAAGGATTTCTCGACCGCCAACCGCGTGCGTTTCTTCAACAACATCAGGAACAACGACTACGACTGCGTTATCATGAGCCACGACCAGTTCGGAAAGATACCGCAAAGTCCGGAGCTGCAACAGCGCATCCTGCAGGCGGAGCTTGATACGGTGGAGGAAAATCTGGAAGTATTGCGTCAGCAGGGCAAAAATGTGTCGCGAGCGATGCTGAAAGGGCTGGAGAAGCGCAAGCACAACCTTGAAGCGAAACTGGAAAAAGTGGAATACGCCATCAAGTCACGCACGGACGATGTGGCGGATTTCAAGCAGATGGGCATCGACCACATCTTCATTGACGAATCGCACCAATTTAAGAACTTGACTTTCAACACCCGGCATGACCGTGTGGCGGGGTTGGGGAACTCGGAAGGAAGCCAGAAAGCCCTGAACATGCTCTTTGCCATCCGCACCATACAGGAGCGGACGGGCAAGGACTTGGGGGCTACGTTCCTTTCGGGCACGACCATCAGCAACTCGCTGACGGAGCTGTACCTGCTCTTCAAGTACCTGCGTCCGAAAGAGCTGGAGAGGCAGGACATCCGCTGCTTCGATGCGTGGGCGGCGATTTTCGCCAAGAAAACCACTGACTTCGAGTTCAACGTGACGAACAACATCGTGCAGAAGGAGCGTTTCCGCTACTTCATCAAGGTGCCGGAGCTTGCCGCCTTCTACAACGAAATCACCGACTACCGCACGGCGGAGGATGTGGGCGTGGACCGTCCGCACAAGAACGAGATACTGCACCACATACCGCCCACACCCGACCAGGAGTATTTCATCAAGCAGTTGATGGAATTTGCCAAAACGGGCGATGCAACATTGCTGGGCAGACTGCCGCTGTCGGAAACGGAGGAGAAGGCGAAGATGCTCATCGCCACCGATTACGCCCGCAAGATGGCACTGGATATGCGCATGATAGACCCGAACTACGAAGACCACCCCGACAACAAGGCGAGCCACTGCGCCAAGATGATAGCGGAGTATTACCACAGATACGACGCACAGAAAGGCACGCAGTTCGTATTCTCGGACTTGGGGACGTATCAGCCGGGTGAAGGGTGGAACGTGTACAGCGAGATCAAACGGAAGCTGACGGAGGACTACGGCATACCGGCAAGCGAGGTGCGCTTCATTCAGGAGTGCAAGACCGACAAGGCGCGCAAGGCGGTGATAGATGCCATGAACGCCGGAACGGTGCGTGTGCTGTTCGGTTCCACCTCCATGCTCGGAACGGGTGTGAACGCGCAGAAACGGTGCGTGGCGATCCATCATCTTGATACGCCGTGGCGCCCGTCCGACCTGCAACAGCGTGACGGGCGTGGTGTCAGGGCCGGCAACGAGATTGCCAAGCACTTTGCGGGGAACAACGTGGATGTCATCATCTATGCGGTGGAGAAGTCGCTGGACAGCTACAAGTTCAACCTGCTGCACTGCAAGCAGACCTTCATCTCGCAGCTCAAGAGCGGGGCGATGGGCGCGCGTACCATTGACGAGGGAGCTATGGACGAGAAATCGGGCATGAACTTCTCGGAGTACATGGCGTTGCTCTCTGGTAATACCGACCTTTTGGACAAGGCGAAATTAGAGAAGCGTATCGCCTCGCTCGAAGGGGAACGCAAGTCGTTCAACAAAGGCAAGCGCGATTCGGAGTTCAAGCTGGAAGCCAAGACGGGAGAGCTACGTAACAACACGGCTGTCATCGAAGCCATGACGGAGGACTGGAACCGTTTTCTTTCCGTTGTCAAGACCAATAAGGATGGCAACCGCCTGAATGCGGTCCAGGTGGACGGCGTAGATTCTACCGATGAAAAAGTTATCGGAAAGCGTTTGCAGGAGATAGCCAAGAACGCCACTACGGGCGGACTGTACAAACCGATTGGGGAACTGTACGGCTTCCCCGTCAAGGTGGTCAGCGAAAGGACGCTCAAAGAGGGACTGGAGTTTACAGACAACCGCTTCGTGGTGGAGGGAAACTACAAGTACACCTACAACAACGGGCATCTGGCAATGGCTGACCCGGTAGCCGCCGCGCGCAATTTCCTGAACGCGCTGGAGAAGATACCTTCCACCATTGACCAGTACAAGGCGAAGAACGAGGTGCTGGAAAAGGAGATTCCGCAGTTGCAGGAGATAGCCAGCAAGGTGTGGAAGAAGGAAGACGAACTGAAACAGTTGAAATCCGAACTTGCCGCACTCGACCGCAAGATACAGCTGGAACTGGCTCCTCCCGCAACGGAAACCGCCGAAAAGGAAACGGAGGGTCAGCAACAGGCCCGACCGACATTGGGAGATGTTACGCAGGTACGCGGTACGGCTGATGGGCAGCATCCTGCCGGTGAAAACATTGCAGACCGGTTCTCTGCCGTACGGCCGGGATTTCAGCCCAAGGATGAGCCCCGGATGAAAGGGATAAAGATGTAGGCCCGATTCTTGCAAGCCGGTCGCACTGCCATGCAGAACGTGATCGGCTTGCCTGTTGTAAAAGCGGAAAAATACGGGAGGAAACTATGACAAAACAAAAAACAGACCAACCTGTCGGTTTTCCCGTTTATTTGTGTATATTTGCGACCGGACGGCATCCTGACCGGGAATACGGACACTGAAGAAAGAATGAGATTCAAAGAATAGAAATAACCCTAAAGACAATTGAAGTATGAAACGAATGAACTGTTATTTTCTGCTGTTGGCAGCCTCGCTGTGCGTTTTACCGCTCCATGCACAGAAAGAATACCCGATAGACCGTATCACAGCCATAAATCTGGGAGACGGTCGTATTCTCCACCGGGAAATTTCGGGCGACAAGCCTCTTGACGGTGAGCACCGCATTATCGACGGCTACCATTCCGCCTATATCCTTGCCCGTTTCAAGGATGGTCTTTACAATGGCGATTACGAAGAATACATCTACAACAAGCTGAAAGCCAAGGGCTCCTACAAGGAGGGTTGGAAGGACGGAATCTTCAGGAAATATGACGACGAAGGCAGGGTGACGGAAGAGAAATCCTACAAATCCGGCAAACTGGACGGTGCCCACCGCACGTTCTACACAAACGGGAAACTGGAAATGGAACGCTTCTACAAAGCAGGAAAGCAAGACGGAAAGGACGTGTACTACGAGTTTGACGGTACACTGCGGAGGGAACACAACTATAAGGACGGGAAGCAGACAGGCAAGCAGTATTCCTACATCAAGGGTACATTCGAGCTGAAAGAGACCTCTTACTACAACGAGCAGGGGCTGCTTGACGGCGACTTTGAACAGCTTTACCTGTTCGGCCAGCCCCGCACAACCGGCCATTACAAAAACGGGCAGAAGGATGGAACCTGGGTGCAGATAGCGGAGAGCGGCGATACCCTGCACATCACAACCTATCGTGAAGGGAATGAAGAAGGGCTTCAGATCCGTTTTGACAGAGAGACCGGTTCACGGCTCAAGGAATATTACAAAAAGAACAACCGGTATGACGGTCTTTACAGGGAATACGACCCGTCAACCGGAGAACTTGTCTATGAGGCAACCTACGAGTTTGGACGGCTCAACGGCAAGGCGAGGTCACTGGTGCGCGACAACCGGTTCGACTATTGGGAAACCAGCACCTACGTCAACGGACGCCAGACCGGTCCCTTCGAGTCGCGCTACGTGAAGAACGACAAGGTAAGGGAAACCGGAACCTACCGCAACGGTCACCGCACGGGACGGTGGAAACGCTATGACATCAACGGGAAGCTGGAAATGGAATGGGAAGAATAGAGGCTGCGGGTGTCCATAGCGGGCAGTCCTGACAGCACAGTCTGGGTATGCAGAAATCCGGGGGGATGAAAATAACCGGTACGGTGAAGGGAAATCCCCCCGAAATCACTATCTTCGCAGAAGAAAATCAATGGATATAGAAATATGTTTACCAACAGGGATGAAGTACTGGAAAAGGCTTTGCGGATATTCGCAAAGATGAATTACGAGAAGGCAAGTCAGATGGAGATTGCCAGAACCTGCGGACTGTCGAAAGCGGGACTGACCTATTATTTCCCGTTCAAACTGGACCTGTTTATAGCTGTGGCAGACAGGTACGTGTTCGATACCCAGCATACTAAAAACAAGTTCAACTTTACGGCAGGCTCGCTGGAGGAATTTATTGACCAGTATGTAGCCGGAGTGGAGAACACGAGGCAGAGGCTCGTACGACTGCTGGACGACGGGGACAATTCCGGCGGGTGCAGTGTCAACTTCTATTATTACCACCTGCTGATGCAGGTAAGGATGTACTATCCTGGCGTGGAGCAAAAGATTGCTGCCATATTCAGTCAGAACCTTGAACTGTGGAAAGCTGCTATTGAAAAGGCGAAAGAAAGCGGGGAAATCAGGCAGGATGTGGATGTGGATGAAGCGGCTTCGATGTTCTGGCAGATGTTCTTCGGAACTTCCTATGAGCTGTCCTTCTTTCAGGGGCTTGACACCCGGAAACTCTCACGCAGCCTGCACTTCCTCTATTCGCTGCTGAAAGCCTAAGGTACAGGTTGCAGGCTGTACGGAACGGCGGACGATACCCAAGCGAGGGACTTTAACAAAATAAAACCGACCAACCTGTTGGTTTTTCTGTTTCTTTGTGTATATTTGCATCTGTATGACATCACATTCAGTACTATGGATCATGTTCGGAAACAGAGAGGAAGCATCGTGCTGTATAAGGAAAAACGCAACGGTGCGGATTACATACGGATAGAGTATGCTGACAGCGAGGCTGTTGGCATACTGCTCTCGCAAGATGCGGAAAAGACAGGCGAGAATTCTGCCTGCATCCCTGCTGCCGCTTTCAGGCTGCCTGATTTCTACGACCGCTATTCGCCCCACGCCTACATCGATTACAGCAGGGTTTATGTGAGGCATCCCAAGCCCAAAAGGGAATACACACTGCCGGAAGGCTATCTGGAACTGCTGGAGCAGAAGCGTTACAGCCCCTCGACCATTAAAACCTATCGTGCCTATTTCAGCGACTTTATGGAATACCATAAAGGACGCAACATCGACCGCCTGAAAGTGGCGGACATCAACAAATACATCCTCTATCTTGTAAACGAAAAGAAAATCTCGGTATCGCAGCAGAACATGCGCATCAATGCCATCAAGTTCTACTACGAGCAGGTGAAGGGCGGAAAGCGGCAATACTACGGCGGCATCACCCGCGCCAAAGAGTACAAGAGCCTGCCCGAAGTGCTGAGCCGTAATGAGGTATGCCGTATCCTCTCGTGCCTGTCGAACCGGAAGCACCGCTGCATGATCTCATTGATATACTCAGCCGGACTACGGCGGAGCGAGCTGTTGAACCTCACCCCCAAGGACATCATAAGCGAAAGGATGCTTGTACGCATCATGGGCAAAGGACGGAAATGCCGGTATTCGCTGCTGTCGGAAAAACTGCTGAAGGAACTGAGGGAATATTTCAAGGAGTACCGTCCGCAGAAATGGCTGTTCGAGGGAGAGACACCCGGAGAACCGTATTCTGCAAGTGCGCTGGTAAAGATACTGAAAGAAGCTGCCAGCCATGCCGGAATCAAGCACCGGGTACATGTACACATGCTGCGCCATTCGTTTGCGACCCACTTGCTGGAGCAAGGAACAGACCTGAGAACCATACAGGAACTGCTGGGTCATAATGACATCAAGACCACATCTATTTATCTTCATGTGACGAGTACACACAAATCGAGCATACCCAATCCACTTGATTCTCTGGATGATTCGTAGGGTGCATTATCATATTATGAAGGAGAATACAAATTATATCGTATCTACAAATTACCATATATGATAAAAATGACAAGACATATCAAAAGCATGACTATCAGAAGCGGATTGATTACCCTCCTGTTGTTGTCGGTATTGTTGCCAACAGTCAGGGCCAATGTCTCGGCTACGGCAGATTCTGTGTATTTTCACATAAAGTTGGACACGCTGGGAATTCTTCGCACCGGACAGGAGGTGAAATTGACGTATGCACTGGTCAATTCCCAATTCGATTCGGTTGCAGCTCCTGAGTTTGACAGTAGCATAGAAGTGCTACGTGGTCCGGAGCCTCATAAAAGCAGCAGTTATGCCATCATAAACGGTGTGGAAAGCAAGACAAATGAAACCGGATTCTGTTATTTTGTACGGTTCAGGGAAAGCGGTGAGTTTCAACTGCCACCGGCATCCGTAAAAGTAGGAAATCAGGCGTATACTACTCCGGAATGCCGTGTAACCGTACATCCTCCCGAAGCAGATTTAAGTAAATTGCAATGCCATCTGCGTGTGGCTCAACTGAAAAAGGATTTTGTAAAATATTGTGCCACGTTGACTTGCAATGCCCGTCCCGACCAGAATCCGCCCCTGTTGACCATTAACGGAGAAACAGTCCGTCCGACAAGTAACTCCTATTCGGGTTCCGATGGCAAGGAGGAATATGTTTACAAATATTATTTTTCCAGCAATGGTTATAACGTAGCCTGTAAGGAACTAACCTTTGGCGGAATTCCTTATTCTGTAGAGCCGCGAGTGAGCAAAATAGACAATGATGTTTTCAACCTTATTGTCTTTGGGGTTGTATGTGCATTGTTCGAGTTGATATGGTGGCTTGCCTATCGCTATCGTTACCGGGAGGAGAAAGATGCCGCCCTTGCCGACTTTGTGTTAAAAAGGAAAACCCTGCCTCTTATTATTGACTGGGCATACACCCATTATGGGGCATCGCACATGCTGATGTTGGTTTCTATGATATCTCTGAGTGTTATGGGTATCATGTTCTATACAAACGGGCAGTTCGTGTCTGCTTTTCTCTGGTTTGGCGGTGTATTACTGCTGCTTGCCTATGTGCTATACCGAAGTCAGAGGCGCAAGTTGGATTTCAGTAACATACCTACCACACTGGATAAGCAGTCGATTTATGACAAGATATATAATCTATCGGTGACTTATGATTGGGACGTTGACCACTACGGAGAAGACTGCATCGTGGCACATACCAACCCGTCGCTTTGGCATCTGACATGGGGCGAGCAGATATTCATTGTGTTCGACCAAGGTCAAGTGTGGGTTAACAGCGTAAACGACCTGAACAAACGCACTTCGATATGCTCATTTGGACACAACAAACGGAATATTCGAAGAATCAGAGAGGCATTGACACAGGGTGCAGCTATTAGAGATTAGGAAATGCACCTGCGGGGTGTTGTTTACCGAAATATACAGCACCTGACGGGTGGTCTTATAAATACATTATCAACCATAAAGCGCACAAATATGTACGAGAATTTTTTAGAAAAGAACCTCAATAGTATCAGACAAGCGATAGATGATTCCTTTATTGCTAAATATGCCGATTTGTCTTATGCCGAACTGACTACCTTATGGCAGGAAGTCGGATTGGGTAGTTATTGTGACGGAATGATTAAAATCATCAATCCGTCCGATTACCAAGATGTGATGAACTCTTGCTATGTCATGGACTATGATATGTCGTTTTTACCATTCATGTGCACAGCTTTCGGTGATGTCTTTGCCTATGTAAAGAACCCCCAATTAGATAATTACATCGTTTATCTGAATATCAGATATGGAACATATTTAATACTCCCTGACAATCTCACATTGCTGCTAAATAAAATAATTTTCAACAGAAGCACCTTGAAAGGCTGGTTTGATTTGGAAGATTATCCTGTAATGCAAGAGAAAATAGGTACGCCGGGCTTTGACGAGTGTTTCGGATATTCTCCACTGTTGGCAATGGGTGGAACTGAAAGCATTGAAAATGTCAGGATAGTTAAGACGCTTCCATACATTGATATTAATACCCAAACAATCGGCAGATTCAAAGAGTCTGATAAACTTTGAGGTTAAAATAGGTTGATAACAACGCAGGATAACGGACAAGCCGTTCCCTGCTGAACCATTACTAACAAATATGGATTATATATTTTATAGACTATATCGAATGTATGAAAAGCATGGCGACCCACCACGCCTTAGTGCTGTCATCCACTTATGTTATAGCTTGGGCATATCACTCATTATAGCCTTTTTCGCTATTAAGGAAT
>OLSG01003630.1_pt1 | contig 10686 bp, 9 predicted proteins | sample 1673041 | NCBI WGS metagenome assembly OLSG01 (sample SAMEA3136749, study PRJEB25190) | human gut metagenome | reverse complement strand
TCCAAATCATTTTGAAGAAATACTTTCTCAGTACTCTACTTTTCCAAGATTTTATTACATAAATCAAAAGAAATACGATATAGACACTGCTGAAAGCATCAAGCAAATTCCACTGTGCAAAACAGAATTTATTATTAATGGAGAAATATGGGGTATTGATGGAATTTTACGGTCACATGTAAATCGTTTTTATCATAAATTTCCAGAAAAAACGCGTGCTGCTTGTTACGAAAAAATTGCTCAATATAACGACAGTCCCTACTTTGCAGAATCTCCTGATGAGAAGTACGATCGATTAAAACAGGCTGAAATTTTAGCAACAGAAAAAGAAAAATTAGAAAAAATATCTTCTATAGATATGAATAAATTCAACATTGATCAATTTGTATTTGAAGACATTTTTTATGATTATAGAATGGCTCGCATGCTAATCAACGCCATCAATCAGGCTACCGTACTAAAAGATATCGAATTTATGAATTCTTTCATCGAAAGAGCAGTTGCATTGGCGAACTTAAAACTTCCTTATAAAATTCCCGTTGAAAATATTTCTTTTTCCAAGGAAGTGTTGGATATAGCAAATGAAACCTATACACAGTATTATTCATTTTTTGAATGCACACCGTATACCCCAACCGGGAAAGATGCAAAATTCCCATTGGTTTTGCATTTTGCAACCAGTAATGCCTATAGCATAAACGCTGATAATAAGTATCATGGAGAAATATACTATATGCAAAATGGTTCTATTGGAAAGGCTCATCTAGTATGTTGGATTCACTCGTATTTATGTGTTGTTAACTTAAGCATTATTCAAAACGAACTTGACATAAAGTCTGTAGAAACTACTAATAATGGTACAAAAAAGACTTTATATAAACATTAATATATGGCATATTTTCAAGCCATAATCTGCCTGTTTTTGCAATCGGATAATGCCTGTACCAGCTTGCTACGGCATCAATGTCCTTTTGACAACTGCTCTTTTTTTGCCTGTAAATAATCATTTTAAACAGATATTCAGACACAAGCACACTGCAAACCACGAGAAGTACAACAAACAACAATATTCCCACTAAAATCTCAAACACGGCTATTCCCCATTTCATAAGGCAAGGTTTTTACTGCTCTTAATAGTATATCCGTACCTGAAAGATTTTAGTATAAAATTAAAAGGATGTACCGAAAAAGTACATCCTTTATTGTTATCAAAGTGCGCTGTTGAAGATTTCTTCTGCGTTGCTCATCATTTTTCTTACTGTGCTTTGTCCGCATTTTGCAGAAATAAAGTCCAAAGCCTCTGTAAATGTGCGTGGGTCATTATGGGTCAATGAATGTGCATCACTGCCGATAACATCAATATATCCGCCTTTTATAAGCTTTATAAGCTTAAGTTTTGAGAAAAACGACGCTTTTTTGGTATAAGAATTGGTGTTGGTCTGGATAATTACACCCATATCCTTAAGCTCACCGATAATAGACGGATCGTTGATTAAAGCAGGGTATCTTTCAACATGAGTAAGAACAGGAATCATATTGTAATTCTCTGTAAGTTTTACAAAATACTCCATAGTGTGACTTGAAAACTGCGATGTGTAAGCAAACTCGGTAAGTATGTAATTGGAGTTGCCGTAACAAGCGCAGGAAAAGTCATCTCCGTTAAACATATATCGAGTGACATAAACTTCCGCACCAACAACAACTTTCATACCGTCAGGAATATGCGGCATAAGTTTATCAATCGCATCCTGTCTTTGTGCGGCAAAATCCTCTGCACTGATTTCATTTGTATAAAAATGAGGAGTAAGACAAACATTTGTTACGCCTTGTTTTTTTAGTTCATTTAATATAACAAGGCTTTTTTCTACGCTTGGCGCTCCGTCATCAATTCCAGGAAGTATATGCGAGTGCATATCATACAACTGCATTTTACTCCTCCATTCTGTTAGATATTAAAGTGCCTCACATACGAGGTCGCCCATCTGCTCACAAGTAACCTTGTTTGTACCCTCTTCGTAAATATCCGGTGTACGGTTATTCTCAAGAACTTTGGTAACTGCTGCCTCAATAGCGTCTGCTGCCTTTGGCTGATCAAGTGAATAACGTAGCATCATCGCAACAGAAAGAATTGTTGCAAGCGGGTTTGCGATACCAAGACCTGCAATGTCAGGAGCCGAACCGTGGATTGGCTCGTAAAGACCGCTCTTGCTCTCTGAAAGGCTTGCAGATGCGAGCATACCGATTGAACCGCTGATCATTGACGCCTCATCAGAAAGAATATCGCCAAAGATATTTGAAGTAACAATAACATCAAACTGACCCGGGTTTCTTACAAGCTGCATAGCGCAGTTGTCAACATACATATAGTTAAGCTCAACTTCGGGATATTCCTTAGAAATTCTTGTTACTGTTTCTCTCCAAAGTCTTGATGACTCAAGTACATTTGCCTTATCAACGCTTGTGAGCTTTTTGTTTCTCTTCATAGCGAGGTCAAAAGCAACTCTTGCGATTCTCTCTACCTCAGGTACGGAATACTGCTCTGTATCCCATGCGGCAGGCTGACCGTCAACCTCTGTTCTGCCTCTCTTACCAAAGTAAATACCGCCGGTGAGTTCACGAACAATCATAATATCGAGCGAACCGCCGATAATTTCATCTTTAATCGGTGATGCTTTCTTAAGAGGTTCAAAAATAACAGCAGGACGAAGGTTTGCAAAAAGTCCGAGTGCTCCTCTGATTCCGAGAAGACCTGCTTCGGGACGATTATTACCCGGCTGATTATCCCACTTAGGACCGCCTACTGCGCCTAAAAGCACACTGTCTGCTGCCTTACATTTAGCAACTGTTTCATCAGGGAGCGGAACTCCTGTTGCGTCAATAGCACAACCGCCGAGGAGTGCCTCGTCATATTCTACTGTAAAATTAAACTTTTCGCTTGCTTTGTCGAGTACCTTAACAGCCTGGTTTACGATTTCAGGACCGATACCGTCACCTTTTAACAAAACGATTTTGTAGTCTGCCATATTAATATCTCCTTTGAGTTAATATATTTGTCAGTATAGGCATAAATAAATGATTTTATTACACCTTTATATTACATTATTGCACAATCTTTCGCAAAAGATTGTAAACTGCGCTACAATTCGTACTATTTTAAAAATTAATCTTCAATATCCTTTTTTTCGGGAATTACCGAGAATACCTCCATAATCTTATCTCTCTGCCAAAGCTGCGGTGTAATTCTTACGGAGTAGCCGAAACCGTTGTCCATAACCCATTCAAAAGGCTTTGCCTGTGGCATTCCGTACACTGCAAGCAAGGTCATTATAACGCCGCCGTGTGTGACAATAACGCTTTCTGTTGTGCCTGTTTTGATAAGTCCCTCAACAATGCTTTCAAACATTTTGCAGATTCTGCGTGTGAAATCGGCATTGCTCTCACCTCTCGGAGGTTTTACCGAGGGGTCACCCGCAAGCCATTTTTGGAAATCTTCATCTTCGTTTAAATCATTTGCGGTTTTTCCCTCCCATTCGCCAAAATTACATTCCGAAAGATTGGCGATGACAAGCGGATTTTGCTCGGGATAAAGAATTTTGCAGGTCTGCGTACATCTCTTTAAAGGACTTGTAAAAACCGCCTGACAACCGGGATAGCGGTATTCGTAATCGAGCTTTCTCAGCTCTATTTTGCCCTTGTCAGAAAGCGGAACATCTGTTGTGCCTATGTATTTGCCCGACAAAGTTTCGTCAATACTTCCATGGCGAATAAAGTGAATAATATAAGATTTCATAATTGTAACTCCTATGGTATTTACAAATTGTAATTAATATATTATACTGTTCGTATAAAAGAGGTGCTTTTAATGAACAGTGATTTTCCTATGATAATTTCAATGCTGAGAAAGGAACGCAGACTAAGCCAAAAACAGGTAGCTGCCGACCTCGGCATTTCTCAGGCTTTGCTCTCTCATTACGAAAAAGGAATAAGAGAATGTGGTCTTGACTTCCTTGTAAAAACCGCCGAATACTATGATGTATCGTGCGATTACCTGCTTGGCAGAACTCCAAACAGAAACGGGGCGCAAATGCAGCCTGCAAACTTACCCGATGCGGAAATTCCGACCGTAGAGCAGGGCAGCAATATGGTTGCTCAGGTAAACAAAAAGGTGGTAATGAACACCACAGCCGTAATTTTCGATATACTCGACAAACTCGGCAACAAAAAGCTGACAAACGCTGTAAGCAACTATCTTATGAATGCCCAGTATCAGGCATTTCGTTCGGTATATTCGTGTGAAGAAAGCAACCCGCAGGATTTATTTACGCTGAACAAAAGCAAGTACAGAAGTCTTTGCAGCGCAGCTATGACGCTCGACCTTGCTATGATTGACGCTATAATCGAAAGTAAGACCGAAAATACATCAATTGCTCTTTCACCCGATTTGCTTTCAAGATATTTTGAAAAAGGTACTGCTTCACTTTTTACATTGGTAAGGAATGCGGAAAAAAGCGTAAAAAGCAAGTTTAAATAAACGGTTCTTAGTAAAAAGTCGGATAATTATGGTTTAGCAAATTGATTTGTAATATAAATTTTAAATTCTTAAATCAAAATGGCTGAGTCAATATACAATTGATTCAGCCATTATTTTTAGCTTTAATATCAGGAAGTTGCTTGAGTTGTAGTCTGCTGTCTGCCCTTACTTACAATAATTATAATGTTAGAACCGCTTTCAAGAGTATCGCCTGCAACATGATTTTTGTAGCCGATAACTCTGTTTTCCGCTACTGTATCACTGTACTGATATTCAGCTGTAGCAAGAAGTCCCGCATCTGCAAGCGATTGCGCAGCCTCATCAATTTTATTACCCTGAATTGCAGGAAGTTCACGCATCTGAGCACCAAGACTGACTGTTACAGAAACTGTAATACCGTCTTCCTGCTCTACTTTAGAACCTGCCGGAGGATACTGTTCCATTACAACACCGTCGGCATATTTATCGCTGTAAGCATCATTGTAATCTCTGTAAACCACAACGCTGTCATCGGAAGCCGCAGCCTTTACAACATCTTCGTACTTCATTCCGACATAGTTAGGAACAACAGGACCTGTCCATTCCGTACTTGATGTAGACGCTGCAGTGGCATCAGTATTACCCGAGAATAATCCTGCAAGCGGATTCTGCATAAGCCAAAATACACCGGCAATACCAAGTACAAGAACTGTAATTGCAACAGAAATAGTAACAATGGAAGTATGCGACATACCGTTATTACGGCGTGACTGCTCCTTTGTAATATTCATACTTGCTGTTCTCGAAATTTCGTCCTGAATAGCCTTTGCGGTATGTGCAACGGAAAGTTGAGAACGAAGCTCGTCAAAATCTGTAATTCTGTTCTCACGCTGAACCTGTAAACCGTTTGCAAGTGCAGATACAACATGAGGAGGCAAACTCTTTACAGTAGATGTGCTCATAAGAAGTCTGCTGTCTTTTAAACGCTCAACCGCACTCTTTGGAAGATGACCTGTAAGTGCATAGAAAAGTGTAGAACAAAGTCCGTAAATATCCGTAATATCATCAAGCGGAAAATTATCTTCATACTGTTCGGGTGCTGCTGCGCCTGAAAACAATTGAGATTTAAGCGCTGTACCACGCTTACGCTCATTTTCCGTAGCATAGCCTGCCATTCTGATTTTACCCGAAGCAGTAATAAACAGATTTTTAGGCGCTACCGCATAATGACCGACACCACGCTTATGAAGAGCCTCAAGTGCCGAAATTACGGGCATAAAGAGCGGTCTTGCAATATCCCAGTCAAGATGACCGTTGCTGCGCTCAATATATTCTTCAAAAGGAATAAGGTCCTCTTTTTCTTCAATAGCATATGCTGTATTGTTTTCTTCAAAAACATCAACAATATTTGTAAGTGCCGAAAGATCTTTTAATTCTGAAATAATACGAAAATATGAAATAAACTCATCTCTAAGTTTATTAAAAGCAAGTCTGTCATCGTAATTAACTTTTAATTCAGTCTGTCCTTCATCTCTTGAAAAAAGACCGATCGGTAAAAATTCAGATACAATTACAACATCGCCCGTCTGCTTGTCAAAAGCAATATAGCGTGTTGATTCACCGTTAGTTTCAAGTCCGGTACCTGTTACATATCTGCCTGCAAGCTCTGTGCCGAAAGGCAGAAAAGGTGCCGACTGAACTTCTGAATTATCAAAATGGCAGTTCGGGCAGATTACACTACCGTTAAGTTCCTGCATACAACCCATACATAATGACATAAAAATTCAACTCCAAATAGAATAACACAAAACGAAATGATACAAATATATTATATCATAAGGTTATAATTCTTTTCAAGACTAATGAGTGTCATTATAGTTACAATTTTGTTATTACAACCGTTTATATAACAATGACATCTCTTTATAAAACTAAGTGGTGGAGATAATGGGGCTTGAACCCATGACCTTCTGACTGCCAGTCAGACACTCTCCCAACTGAGCTATACCCCCATATTGGTGTTTAAAAATTACCGCATACTATATAATGTTTTTGTAAATTAAATTTAATTTATGAACTGATTAATAATAATTATTGCATTTCCGTAATTTATTTTTACATTTGCTCTGTCAGAAATAAAAATATTTGAAATGCCCATTGCTTCTTCCGCAGTTAAAATAAGATTCTCCGCCGAATACTCGGCACCTATGTAAGATACATTCACACTGTCACAGGCAAAAGGAAAGACTGAAAAAGTTTTTCCTTTATTTCCGTCAAAATTATATTCGCCCATTTTCAAAAAGCGAATAAGCTCTTTGTCGGAAACGATTATTCCGCTTGCACCTTTTTTATCAAGATACATAAGAACAGAAATATTTGCAACGGTATGATCAAATCTTCCGCCTGTTGCGGCAAGGATAATAAAATCATCATATCCACGGGACAGTGCAACCTCTATGCAATGCAAAAGGTCTGTATCATCTTTATGTGAATTGAGTTTGATTACTTCGCAATCATCGGGTAAATTACCGCTGTACGAATCAAAATCACCGACTATAAGGTTAGGCTTTGCACCCGCTTTTTTTGCATATTCATAGCCCTTATCGGCACAAATAAGATAATTGCAGTCCTTAACCTGTTCCGATATAAAATCTATATCCGCTTCAGGCGAACCCGCAATTATCGTACAACGCATTTTAATTCCCCTTTACTTTTTTAACTGCCACTTTTTAATATCTTTTACCTCATTGTACATAGCGACATAACTGTTGTGACGGGTTTTCTCAATATCTCCGTCAGCAAGTGCCTGCAAAACTCTGCAGCCTTTTTCGCAAGTATGAGAACACGAAGTAAACATACATTCTCCGAGATACTCTTTAAATTCGGGAAAGCAATATTGAAGTTCGTCTTTATCAATAATTTCGTATCTCTGCAAATCAACGGTTGAAAATCCGGGTGTGTCTGCGATATAACAGCCGTCAAGATTAAACAGTTCAACTGCTCTTGTAGTATGTCTGCCTCGTCCGAGTTTATCGCTTATTTCACCTGTTGCAAGGCTTAGGTTAGGAAAAAGCATATTTAACAAGGTTGACTTACCCACACCGCTGTTGCCTGTAAAAGCAGAAGTTTTGCCCATAAGTAAGGCCTTTAATCTCTCTGCTTCATCTGATTTTAGCGGAGAAGTACAAAAAACTTCAAATCCCGCATTTTTGTAAATATCGGCAACCTTTTCACCGCTTTCAATATCATCTTTTGAAATAACAATTACAGGCTGCATATTGCTGTTAATCGCAGCGGCGGTCATTTTATCTATAACCGCATAATTCGGACTTGGCGAAACTGTCGAACAAACGATTACGAGAATATCAATATTAGCAAGCGGCGGTCGCTTTAATTTATTTTTTCTCGGCAGGATTTCGTCAAGAGAGGCAAAGCCCTCTTTCTGAACAGAAATTTTCACCCTGTCGCCAACAAGAGGAGAATTTCCGCTCTTGCGGAAACTTCCTCTTGCTTTACATTCATATATTTGATTGTCGCACTCGACATAGTAAAAACCGCCGAGCACTTTCATCAATAATCCTTCGTTACTGCTCATATCAATTAAAGCGATGCCTCGGAAGGTTCGGTTGCATCTGTTGGCTGAACCGGTGTGTATGGCGGCTCTGTAACAGGCGGCTCTGTATATGCAGGCTGTGTTTCAACAGGTGCGGTTGTAGGTACAGCATACTCGTGAGTAGCTGTTTGTGTTACAACAAGTGTTGAATAATTAATTGAATATTCACGGTAAACCTGACCGTCAAGCTGTACCACAATGTTTGAAGTACCCGAACCCGTAAATTCAAGAGTACAGGTCTTATTGTACTGCGGCACAAGTGTTTTTGAATACTTAGTATCAACAACACCGTCTACAATTACAGTCATCTCAACCGATTCGGTAGCATTTGTAGGTAAATCTACATATACATTTACTGTAGCCACATCACCCTTGCCCGAACTTACAGTAAGGGTTACAACAGTACCTTTATCTACCTTACCGTACTGCAACGGTGACTGTGAAAGAACTGTGTCTTTTGCCTCTTTACTTTCGTCATCGTAAACTGTTTCTACAGTAAGACCTGCATCAACAAGTTTTGTTTTAGCCTCTGAAAGTAAAAGTCCGGATACAGACGGAATAGTTACCTTTTCATCTCTCTCGCCGTTTGCAATGTAAATATAAACGGTAGAACCGATATTTGTCTGAACACCTGCCTTAGGGAATACTTCTGCAACATATCCCTTAGGAGTTTTAGTGTTTTCAACATAGATTATCTTTGGAACAAGGCTCTTTTCCTCAATAATTGCAGATGCGTCTTTTTCGGAATAATTAAGAACATAAGGAACCGAAGCATTTGTATCTGTTCCGTTTACTTTAAGAGTAATCTGTGAGCCTGATTTTACAAGTTTTGAATCAGCGGCAGGCTCCTGTTCAAGAATTACACCAAGCTCTTTTGAAGCGTCATACTTGCTCTCCACAACAAAGTTAAAATTGTCTTTGTTGTCGGCATTGGCCTCTGCCAAAGTTTTACCGACAAAATTCGGTATTTCAACATCTTTAGCCTGTGAAGTCGAACATCCTCTGAAAATTGCAAGACCTACAAATATGGCAACCACAACTACGGCAGAAATTACAATACCCTTGATTGCGTAATAAGACGGCTTGTGTTCAACCTTCTGTTCCTCTTCTGCGGTTTCGATTTCAGGTTCGGAAGTTTCCTCCGGTTTTGCAACAGCCTTATCAAACTTTGTACTGTTTGTTTTTGTATCTTTAAGTGAAGTAACAAACTTTGTAGGCTGATTATCAACAAATTTTGAATAATCAAATACAATAGACGGATTAAGTCTGAAACGCTCCATATCGTTGAGCATTTCAGCGGCAGAATTATATCTGTCGGCAGGATTCTTTTCCATAGCCTTCATTGTAATCTGCTCAAGTCCGATAGGAATAGTTGGATTAAGCTCTCTCGGGCGCTTAGGAGTTGACTGTAACTGCATAAGAGCTACTGAAACTGCACTGTCTGCGTCAAAAGGAAGTTTACCTGTGAGCATTTCATAAAGCATAACACCGACCGAGTAGATGTCAGACTTGCCGTCTGTTGCCTCACCTCTCGCCTGCTCCGGTGAAATGTAATGAACCGAACCAATTGCGTGTTCTGTCATTGTGCGTGTTGCCTTGTCAGAAAAGCGGGCAATACCAAAGTCTGTAACCTTGATTGTGCCGTCCTGTAAAAGCATAATATTCTGCGGCTTTATGTCACGGTGGACAATGCCATGCTCGTGCGCATGCTGTAAAGCCTTAAGAACCTGACTTGTGAGATACAAAGCCTCTTTCCACTCAATGATACCCTGCTGATCAAAGTATTCTTTAAGTGTAATGCCGTCAACGTATTCCATAACCATATAATTAAGCCCGTTTTCTTCGCCGACATCGTAAACAGACACAATGTTATTGTGTACCAAGCTCGCCGATGACTGAGCCTCTTTTATAAAGTTTGAAACAACCTGTTCTTCACCCTCAAGCGAATCACGAAGTATTTTTATCGCAACATATCGGTTTAAAAGCGTATCTTTCGCCTTATAAACTGTAGCCATACCGCCGGTACCGATTTTTTCAAGCATATCATATCTATTTCCAAGTGTTATTCCAACTAAATTATCACTGTTCATTATCACATTTCTCCCTTTCCAAAGCCACAATGGTAATATTATCTCCGCCGCCTCGTTCATTTGCAAGTGCTACAAGTTCTTCCGCACTTTTCTGAAGGTTGCTTTTATTTTTAATATATGTTCTGATTTCATCGTCCTCTACGAAATTTGTAAGGCCGTCAGAGCATAGCACAAGAGTTTCACCGTTATAAGGTTTAATCGAAATATCTACTTTTACGGTGTCCTCTGCACCCATAGCACGCGTTATGTAGTTCTTTTTAGGGTGATTTTTTGCCATTTCGGGACTTATTTCACCTCTTGATACAAGTTCCTGTACATAGGAATGGTCTTTTGTTATCTGTTTGATTTCGTCACCTATCATATAGGCTCGTGAATCTCCGACGTGTGCCGTAATAATCTTGTTTTGATAAATCATTGCAAGCGTCGCCGTTGTTCCCATTCCCATTTCTTTATAATGATTCTTTGCATAATTG
>OLSG01003626.1_pt1 | contig 10689 bp, 12 predicted proteins | sample 1673041 | NCBI WGS metagenome assembly OLSG01 (sample SAMEA3136749, study PRJEB25190) | human gut metagenome | reverse complement strand
CGCCGGTGAAGTACTGCGCGTAGGCCGTGTTCGGAGCGCCGAGGCCGAAGAGGCCGCCGTTCGCGTCCGCGCCGTCATCGGCGTAGACCTCCTTCGCCTGCCGGAAGGCGGCCCAGGCGTTCGGCCAGCCGGCGTAGAAGGCGAGGTGCGTGAGGAGCTCGGCCATTTCGGTTTTGGTCACGCCGTTTTGCTTCGCGGTCGTGAGGTGATAGGTGAGGGAGCTGTCCGTGATGCCCTTGCTGATGAGCGCCGTGATCGTGACGATCGAGCGCAGCTTGAGCGGCAGCTGCCCCTCGCGCGACCAGACTTCGCCGAAGAGCACGTCGTCGTTGAGCTCAGCGAATTTGGGTGCAAAATCATTCAGGGCGTCTCTGCCCGCAGTCTGTTTTACCATGATGGTGCCTCCTTATTTCAGATACTGATGATAGAATGCTTCGATGCGGTTGAACGGGATGATATCCATTCGGTCATAGAGATCGGTGTGCACGGCGCCGGGAATGAGCAGCAGCTCCTTGTTGCTGCCCTGCAGCCGGGTGAAGGCGTCGCGGCTGAAGTAGCACGAGTGTGCCTTGTCGCCGTGGATCATGAGCACGGCGCTGCGGATCTCACCGGCATAGGCGAGCAGCTTCGCGTTGAGCAGCGACAGCGGGGACGTGACGTTCCAGCCGTCGGTGGAGTTGAGCGAGCGCGGATGGTAGCCGCGCGGCGTCTTGTAGTAGTCGTGGTAGTCCTTGACGAAAAACGGAGCGTCGTCCGGCACGGGGTCGACCACGCCGCCCGCGCGCTGGTATGTGCCGGCTTTGTAGTCGGCTGTGCGCTGCGCGTTGAGCGCCTGACGCAGGGCGTAGCGGGCATCCGGATTGTCGTCGGTGTCAAAGTAGCCGTTGGCGGTCACGCGGGTCATGTCGTACATCGTGGATGTGACGGTGGCCTTGATGCGCGTGTCGATGGCGGCGGCGTTGAGCGCCATGCCGCCCCAGCCGCAGATGCCGAGGATGCCGATGCGCCCGGGATCGACCCGCTCCGAGGTCGAAAGGAAATCGACCGCGGCGGAAAAGTCCTCAGTGTTGATGTCGGGCGATGCGACATAGCGCGGTGTGCCGCCGCTCTCGCCGGTGTACGACGGGTCAAAGGCGACGGTCAGAAAGCCGCGCGCGGCGAGCTCCTGCGCGTACAGGCCGGAGCACTGCTCCTTCACGGCGCCGAACGGGCCGCTCACGGCCACGGCGGCGAAGGGGCCCTGCGCGCCCTTCGGCTTGTAGAGATCGGCAGCGAGCTCGATGCCGAAGCGGTTGTGAAACGTGACCTTACAGTGGTCAACGGCTTCGTTTTGCGGGAACGTCTTGTCCCATTCCTGCGTGAGAGTCAGGGTGCTGTTCATGATTACATACCTCCTGTGTTGGTTTTATGCGATGGCCGCGCCCATGGCGCGGGCGGTCTCGAGTGCGGGGTGCCCGGCGATGGCGCCCGGCTCCGTCACGCCGCCGGCGAACACTGTCCCGGCGAGACGGCACTTTTCGTAGCATGCAATCCAGCCCTCGAGCCCGTGGATGGCGCGCTCGTCCGTGTCCGGCTCGTCCTCGGTCGCCGAGGCGAGCAGGTAAACGTCCCGGAACGCGTAGTCCGACGGGAAGAGCGCGTTTGCGCGGTCGAGCAGGGTCTTGAGCTGGCCGCTCATCTCATAATAGTAAATGGGCGTGGCGAACACGATCACATCCGCGTGCTGCATCTTTTCCGTGATGGCGACGGCGTCGTCGTCGATCACGCACCTGCCCAGCGTCTGGCAGGCGAGGCAGCCGCGGCAGAACGCGATGCTTTTGCCGCGCAGGGAAACGACCTCCACCGTGTGCCCGGCGGCGCGCGCCCCGTCGGCGAAGGCGTTTGCCAGCGTCTCGGAGTTGCTGCCCGCGCGCAGGCTTGCGCTGAGGATAAGAATGCTCTTGGCCATATCGGTCCTCTCCTTTTTGAGCGGCTTGACACCGCCGCTGGGATCTGATATCCTGAGCATACAACCTGAAGCTGGCTTTAGGTCAAGCACTTTTTTGCGATTTTTTTTCGAGGTGATCCCATGTATACGATCGGACAGGTGTCGGAGCGGTTTGATCTGCCGGTCTCCACGCTGCGGTACTATGACAAGGAGGGGCTGTTCCCGAACCTGACGCGCACATCGGGTGCCCGCCGCTTCGGCGAGCAGGAGCTCGAGACGCTGCGCGTGATCGAGTGCCTCAAGCGCTCCGGACTGGAGATCCGGGAGATCCGGCAATTCATGGAGTGGTGCGCGCAGGGCAGCGACACGTATCCCCAGCGGCACGCGCTCTTTGTGCAGCAGGCCGAGCGGGTGGAGGCAGAGATCGAGCGCCTGCAGAAGTCGCTGGACATGATCCGCTTCAAGTGCTGGTTCTATGAACAGCTCATGCGCGACGGTGACGAGGCGCGCGTGCGCGCCATGCTGCCGGACCATCTGCCGGCGGATATCCAGAAGATCTATGACCACGCGCACGAAACGTAAGCATACAATCACGATTCAGAAAGGATGGCGACCCATGAAACAGCGATCGATCCTCGTGATGCTTCTGCTCTGTGTGCTGCTGCTGACCGGCTGCGGTACGGCGGCACCGGCCCCGGACGCGACGCCCACCCCCACGCAGGAGGTGGACGAGGGCACGAAGATCACCCTGACGATCTCCCTCGGCCCGGCGGAAACGCCTGAACCAGACCCAGAACCGACGCCGACGCCCGACCCGCTGAGCACCCTGCCGTATGAGGACGGCCAGCTCTATGCCGCGGCCTATCTCGGCTATCTGGAGCCGAAGGATCTGGACTTTTTCCGCCAGACGTATTTCAGCGGGCGGGAGCTGCCGGTGCACCACATCTCGGACGGAGATTTTTATCTCATCATCCCGCGTGACCCGAACGCGACCGTGCGCCTGCTGCGCAACGATATGCTCACGCAGACCAGCTCGATCTTTTATGAGCAGCCGGACGGCAGCCCGTTCGTGATCGGCTGCAACGTCAGCGATATTTTTCCGGACGTGACGGTCGAGATCACAACCTCCGACGGGGAGAAGGTGTCGTTTTCGCCCTTCATCTCGCTCGAGGACGGCAGTGTGGAGGTCGGCGAGCGCGGCCTGAACATCACACGCATCTCGACTGCGCCCTGACCGATCGGGAGCGCAGCCCCGGATACAGAACAGATCCCCCTTTGTGCAGCCGTTATCCTGCACAAAGGGGGATCTTGTTTTTCGCCCGGCTTTACCGGTCGCTGCTTTCCGCGAGCGGGAGCTCCGTGCTTGCACAGACGACGGCGCCCACGCGCTGCATATCGGCGAGGTTCGCCGCCTGCACGGCATCCGTGACGGAGGACGTGCAGTCCGAGAGCACGACGGCGTCATAGTCGAGCGAGATCGCGTCGTAGCACGTCGTGCGGATGCAGTTGGGCGTGGTCGTTCCGGCGAGCAGGACGGTCTGCACGCCGAGCCGCCGCAAAATAAGGTCGAGCCCGGTGTGGAAAAACGCCGAGAACCGCGGCTTTACGAGCACATAGTCCTGCGGCAGAACGGTGAACGCCGCCGGAAACGCGTCCGACAGGTGCGCGGCGCAGTCCTCCGAGAGCGGCTTGCCGCCGGCTGCCCACGCGGCCGCGCGCGGCTTTTCCACATCGGAGCCGTCGCTGCGGTAATGGCGCACGGCGTAGATGACCGGAACGCCGGCTGCGTGACAGCGGTCGATGAGCGCCGCGCACGCGGTAACGGTCGCCTCTGCCGACGGGATGCACAGCGGGGACGCGCTGTCGAGAAAGCCGCGCTGCATGTCGATCATGATCAGTGCCTGTTTGGGCATGGTGCTTGCCTCCTGACAAAGTAGATGCCTCTATGATAGCGCCGCGTGCCGGATTTGGCAAGCGCGGCTTGCCATCCGCGCCCCGACGTGGTATCCTACCGGGTAGCCCCAAAAGGGAGGGGCACTCTTTACAAGCGGGAGCGATCAACATGAGCAGACAACTCGAACCCTATCAGCAGATCGAGCGCAGCATCCAGAAGACCTATCACAAGCGGCTCTGGACGCCGTTCATCACGGCCGTCAAGCAGTATGACCTCATCGCGCCCGGCGACCGCATCGCCGCGTGCATCTCCGGCGGCAAGGACTCCATGCTCATGGCAAAGCTCCTGCAGCTGCTGCAGCGCCACAGCGACGTGCCGTTCGAGCTCGTCTATCTTGTCATGGACCCCGGCTATAACGCCGCCAACCGGCAGAAGATCGAATACAATGCAGCGCTGCTGCACATCCCGGTCACGATTTTCTCCACGGACATTTTCGAGATCACGAGTACCGCCGGGCAGTCGCCGTGCTATCTCTGTGCGCGGATGCGCCGCGGCTACCTCTACAGCAAGGCGCGCGAGCTCGGCTGCAACAAGATCGCCCTCGGCCACCATTTCAGCGACGTGGTCGAGACAACCGTCATGAGTATGTTCTACGGCTCTCAGCTGCAGGCCATGCCGCCGAAGCTGCGCAGCCGCAATTTCCCGGGCATGGAGCTCATCCGCCCCATGTACTGCATCCACGAGGATGACATCATCGCCTGGCAGCACCACAACGGTCTGGAATTCATCCAGTGCGCCTGCCGCTTTACCGAGCGCGCGGCCGAGACCGGCAACGACGGCAGCAGCTCCAAGCGGCAGGAGGTCAAGCTGCTGCTGCGCGAGCTGCGGCGGACGAATCCGGGCGTGGAAAAGAGCATTTTCCACAGCATCCATTCCGTCTGCCTTGACACCATGGTTGGCTACAAGACCGGCGGCGTGGAGCACACATTTGCCGACTGCTACCGGGAGCGCGGCGAGATGACACAGGAGGACGAGACATGAACATAGAGCGGATGCAGCCGGCGGACTTTGACGCGGTCTACCGTCTGCTGACACAGAGCTTTCCGGCAACGGAGCGGCGCGGCGCGGCCGGGCAGCGCGCGCTGTTTTCCGACAGCGCGTACCGTGTTGACATCCTGCGCGCGCCGGACGGAGGCGTGCAGGCGCTCATCGCGTCGTGGGATTTTGACGACTTTGTCTTTCTCGAGCACTTTGCCGTCGACCCCGCCTGCCGCAGCGGCGGCATCGGCGGGCAGATGCTCGATGCGATGCTGGCGCGCTGCGGCAAGCGCGTCTGTCTGGAGGCCGAGCTGCCGGAGACGGAGCTGGCCGCGCGGCGCATCGGCTTTTACGAGCGGCACGGCTTCACGGTCAATGCGGATTATGCCTACTTCCAGCCGGCGCTCGCGCCGGGCGGCGACCCGCTGCCGATGCACCTGCTCACGACCGGCGGCGCATGCACAAGTGCTGAACTGCGCGCGATGGAGACACTCGTGCACGCGCGCGTGTACGGGCAGGCGCCCGCAGCGGAGCAATAAAGGAATCAGCGCTCGCAGCGGTGAGACCGGCGGTTTTGGCATCGGTCTCGCCATTGCGCGCAGCATCGCCGAGGGGCATCACGGCGCGATCCGCGCCGAGAGCCCCGACGGCCGCACAGTCATATTTACAGCGGAATTGAGGTGAAAACTGCGATGAAGCATATGCGTATCCTGATTTTTGTCCTTGCGCTCGCGCTGCTGTGCGCAGGCTGCGCATCCGGCGGCACGGCGGAGGCAACACCCGCCCCGGATATGAGCGATCTCCCGCTCGACGGCGGCTATGCCTACCTGCGCGTGGAGGTGCTCTCGTGCGACAAGGACGCCAAGACGTTGGAGGTGCGCGTGCTCGATTTCGGTGACGCCGACGGCGTGAACGTCGGCGCGGTTCCGGTGGGCACACAGGGCACGGCCGACTGCGCCGACCTGCTGTCGATGGCCATGATGATCGACTCCGGCGAGTGGATCATCACCTACGCAGACCTTGGGCAGCAGACGTTCCCGCTGCGGCTGACGTCGATCGAGAACCCGGAGCACTTCGCCGAGCGCGCGGGGAAATAAAAAAAGACCGGCTGAGGTTTTTCCTCAGCCGGCCTTTCGTATCACCAGAATTTCTTTCGCTTGCACACCCACAGGCTGATGCCCACGATCACGATGCTCACGACGACGATGACCGGGTAGCCGTACTTCCACGTCAGCTCCGGCATACCGGCAAAGTTCATGCCGTACCACCCGACGAGCAGCGTCAGCGGCAGGAAAATGGTCGTCACGATCGTCAGGATCTGCATGATGCGGTTTTGCCGGATGTCGATCTCCGCCTGGAAGAGGCTCTGCACCTGCGTGCACGATTCGCGCAGCAGCTGCGATTCCTCGCGCAGACGGATCACCCGGTCCTCGAACATGCGAAACAGCAGCTGCTCGCCGTCGGAGAAGAAGCCGTTTTCGTTCTCACGCAGCTCACAGGCCACGTCGTCAAGCTGCGAGTAGTAGCGAAACCAGGCACTGGTCTCCTTGCGCAGCGCAGTCATCGGCGCGGAAAAGCCGTCGAGCTCGTCCGCCAGTACCCGGTCCTCGAGCGCCTCGATGCGGTCGGCAAGCTTTTCGAGCCGGTGCAGGTCGCGGGCGATGAGCTGCTCAAAAAAGTCGTAGAGAAACCGGCCGACACTGCCGTCGGTCCAGCGCTTTTCCCGGGCGATGCGGCGCAGCACCCCCTGCAGTGCGTTCTCGTCGTCTACGAGCACGACGCGCGCCGCCGTGATGAGATAGCCGCAGGCGAGCGGCTTGCCGTCCTTGCCCTGACACGGCAGCACGAGCGTGCCGGACAGGCAGTCCGAGTGCACCTCGGCCTTGCACACGCGCGCATCGCGCGCCGGCGGCGTGTGGTGCAGCGTCCGCTCCAGGCCGGGCAGCGCCGGCTGGTGCGACAGCTCTTCGGACGTCAGCAGCACAACGGCGGGCTGCTCGGGCGCAGGCTGTCGCTCCTGCTGTGTGAGCGTCTGCCCGATGGTATACCAATACAAAAGAGACCCCTCCTCTGAAAACGCGTATTGCTTTTATTGTAGCACGCCGCGCGCACGCGCACAACGTCCGGCTGGAATTTTCCGCACGGATGTGCTATACTGAGCAAAATCAAACGTTTGGGGGAAACCGCATGGTCGTCTATTATACCGGCACGGGCAACAGCCGCTATGTTGCCCAGCGCTTCGCCGCCGCGCTCGGCGACGATCTGATCACCGCGAATGAATACATCAAAAACGACACGCCCGCCGCGCTGCACTCCGACCGCCCGTGGGTGTTCGTCTCGCCGACCTACGGCTGGCAGATCCCGCACATCTTTGCCGATTTTCTGCGCCGCGGCAGCTTCACCGGCAGCCGGGAGGCTTACTTTGTCATGACCTGCGGCACCGAGATCGGCAACGCCGGCAGCCGCATCGCGGCGCTGTGCGCGGACATCGGACTCGATTACCGGGGCGTGCTGGAGGTCGTCATGCCGGAAAACTACGTTGCCATGTTCTACGTGCCGGGCGCGGAGGAGTCTGCGCAGATCATCGCAGCGGCACAGCCGTCGATCGACTGCGGCATCGCCTGCGTGCAGCGCGGCGAGCCGTTTCCCGCGCCGAAGGTCAGCCTCATCGACCGCTTCAAGACCCACCCGGTGAACGGCATCTTCTACAAGTTCTTCGTCAAGTCCGGACCGTTCACGGTCTCGGATGCGTGCATCGGCTGCGGCAAGTGCGCGCTGAGCTGCCCGGTCAACGGCATCGACATCGTCGAGCGCCGCCCGCGCTGGAACGGCGCGTGCACGCACTGCATGGCCTGCGGCTGCCCGGTCAACGCCATCGAGTACGGACGCAAGAGTCGGGGCAAGCCACGCTATCAGTGCCCGGAGTATAAATGAATACAGCGAAAAGCGAATCCCGCACCGGACTTCCGGTGCGGGGTTCGCTTTGTTTACAGATAGCACTCCGGTCGCCGCTGCCTGAGATACGGGCGCTTGTGCTCGCGCCAGAGCCGCGCCTCGGCGAGGTCGAGCTCCTGCACGATGAGCCGCTCGCGGTCGTCGGCCTTACAGAGCACGTCGCCGCTCGGGTGCACGATGAGCGACTCGCCGGCGAAGTCCATCCCGTCCTCGCGCCCCACGCGGTTGCACATGGCGACGAAGATCTGGTTCTGCATCGCCTGCACGCGGATCTCCCACTCGAAGAACTCCATGGGTTCGCTCTTCGTGTTCGCCGTCGGGATGATGACAAGATCCGCGCCCTTGAGCGCGCACGTGCGGATGCTCTCCGGCAGGTGCCGGTCGAAGCAGATCACGATGCCGACGCAGCCCCACGGCGTGTCGAACACGAGAAAGCCGTCCTCGGACGGGGTGTAATAGTCGCGCTCGTAAAACTGCGCCGCCTGCATGATGTGCACCATCTTGGCCACCCGTATGTCAAGCCCACGACAAAAAATTTATAACTTTTTTTGAAGTTTTTCGGGCAGCCTCATAGCTGCCCATAGCTGTTTCAAATGGGTGTTCACGGTTATACCTCCTTTTCAGATTCCTTTGTTTCTAAGAAATCCTGTGTTGCATATTCAATCTCAATCCGATCTCCTGGAAAGACGTAAACTTTATTGATAAGCCGGTCAATCAGAGCTTTTGTCAGCATGTTGGCGTTTCCGACTTTCTGCACAATTTCCTGTTGTTTCAGCTTAATCTCATAATCACTTTTTATCTGCTTTGTCTGTGCAGTAATGACAGCATGAACATTTTTGGCTTGTACCAGTTCCGTGTCATAAACCGCTTTTCGTGTTCGATAGGTTTCCAAATCAATCTCTCCGAGTGCATACTGCTCATAAAGATACCGCTTGCTATCTTGAATAGAACGGAGTTTTTCTTCATGTTCGGTCTGCTGGACTGTCTGCAAATCCAATTTATCCTTATTGCTATCAATTCCCAATGCCGGACACATTTGAGCCCGAATTGTTTCAAATACAACCTGCTCCAGATCTGCCATCTTTATGCGCACACCATGACAAGGAAGCGTTTCAGCCACCTCGGAATGACGGCAATAAAACCACGCACCATTTCGTAGAGACATTGCATGATCGCAGCATCCGCAGAATACCTTACCACGGAGCAGATAATCACGCGGCTTTTTATTTGACAGAGAGAAACGCTTAATTGAAGCATTGGCTCTCTCAAATAGATCCACACTTACAATAGCCGGATGATGGTTCGGGATTTTGAACCACTCACTTTCATCCTTTAACTGTGTATGTCGGCTGCCAATCTCTTTTACCTTTCTCTTGCCAATTACATAGGTACCGATATATCTTTGATCTTCTAAAATACGCAGAACCGTTGATGTACTCCAAACGCCGTTTGTTCGGGAAACATTGTAATAGGCCTTGCCTTTAAGTTTGCGATATTCCCCAGGGGTGGGGATATTCATGGCATACAGTTTTCTTGTTATCTCGGCTGCGGTGTTGCCTTCAGACGCCCATTGAAATATCATCTGCACATTCGGGGCAACATCCTCGTCCGGTTCCATACGTCCGTCTGCACTCTTGCGATAGCCGTAAGGACAGATGACACTCTGATATTCCCCACGACGCATCTTTGCGTATTTTGCACTTTTGGTTTTCATGGACATATCCCGGCTATACCACTCGCTGATAAGATACTTGAAAGCAATATCAATCCCTCCGGTATCACCTTTGAAATTAGCTGTGTCAAAATCATCACTGACGGAAATAAAACGGGTGTGATAAAGAGGAAATACCCGCTCAATAAAATAGCCGGTTTCAATGCTGTTACGTCCAAATCGGGAAAGGTCTTTTACAATAATACAGTTGATTTTTCCGGCCTGAACCATTGTTAAAAGTTCCTGCACCGCCGGACGCTCAAAGTTTGTCCCCGTATGACCATTGTCAATAAATTCCAAAATCTCGCTGTTATCCCATTCCGGCAGAGACATAGCTTTTTCATGAAGAATCAGTTTTTGATTTGGTATGCTCAAACTTTCAGTTTTGAAATCTTCCACAGAAAGACGGATATAAAGGGCAATCACATAGTTGCGCACGGTTCCACCGCCTTTCCCTGAAATTCATTTTTGAAACGGAAGGTCACATGAATATTCCGCTCGTGGTCTATCTCAATTCGTTCAATGAGCCGTTCAATCAGTTTTGCAGTCAGTACGTGATCCTGTGCCAGTGTTTTTGCATCCTTTTCCATTGCACGGTATTTGGCAAGCTGGTTGTCCAGAGAGTCCATAGATTTTTCAAATACTTCAATCTCACCAGACAGAGCATTGATAGCATGTTCATAATCCGCTTTCAATTCAAAGTATTCGTCATTTGTCAAAATACCCTGCACAAAATTTTCATATAGGCCACGGATCAGCCGGCGTGTTTTTTCAATTTCCTGCCGTTTGGCCGACATCTGAATTTTCAGCTTATCTTTTTCCTGTTTTTGCCTTGCCTCCAACTGAAAGAGTGGCAGCGACATTCCCAGCGCAACTGTCAGCTCTTTTTCAAGAATAGCCGTAACAGTAGAAATCAGTTCTTTCTCTTGTATCATCGCACCTTTGCAGCTATCTTTTTCTACCCGGCTGTTTGTAAGGCAGTGGAACCAGTAAGTGTCGGGTCCTTTCCGGCGCTCGGCGCGTTGCCTGTGAAGGCTTCTGCCACAATCAGCACAGAACACTTTACCTTTGAAAATGTTTGGTGTGTAGGGACGTTTTGGAGTTGCTTTGCTTTCTTCACAGATCTGTTTTCTGTATTCCTGAACTGCATTAAACAACTCATGG
>OLSG01003617.1_pt1 | contig 10717 bp, 7 predicted proteins | sample 1673041 | NCBI WGS metagenome assembly OLSG01 (sample SAMEA3136749, study PRJEB25190) | human gut metagenome | reverse complement strand
ACTCGTTCAGCAGGTTGCGGATGTCGTAGACGTCCTGTGCGGTGCGCACGAAGGAGGCTGCGATGAAGTCGAAGCCGTTCTGGATGCCGAAGATGATGTCCTCGCGGTCCTTCTGGCTCAGGTACGGCATGGACAGATGGACGCCGGGCACGTTGACACCCTTCTTGGTCTTGATCTTGCCGCTGTTCAGCACGGTGCAGGTGATGTCGGTGTCGGTGACCTTCTCGATGCGCAGCATGATGAGGCCGTCATCCAGCATGATGGTGCCGCCCTCGTGCACATCGTGGGGCAGGTCCTTGTAGGTGATGGAGCAGATCTCCTTGGTGCCCTCCACCTCGCGGGTGGTCAGGGTGAAGGTCTGGCCGGCTTCCAGCATCTCGACGCCGTTCTTGAACTCCTTCAGGCGGATCTCCGGGCCCTTGGTGTCCAGCAGAGCGGCAACGGGCTTGCCCAGCTCCTCGCGCAGTGCCTTCAGATTGGCCAGACGGCCGCCGTGCTCCTCATAGGAGCCGTGGGAAAAATTGAAGCGGGCCACGTTCATGCCGTTGGCGATCAGCTCGCGCAGGACATCCCTTTTGTCGGTGGAGGGGCCCAGGGTGCAGATGATCTTCGTTTTTCTCATGTTGATTACCTCGAACTTTCTCTATTCTACTCTCTATCTTAACGCAGCAGCCCGATCGGCTGCATTTGGCAGGCTCCGGCATTCGGGGCCTGCCGCGGCGAAAGACGCCAATATGGTCGTTCTCAAAACCATACCATATTATATTATAAACGCTTGGATACAATAGGGCAAGAGGGAGTTGGCAAAGAATTGGTTAAAATTTCGTAAGGAATGCCTGCATCCGGAAAGCCCTTGCATCCGGGAGCGGAACTGCTTATAATGGAACCAGAAAAAGTCTCACTTTCGGGTGGGACGCTCTGGAAATGAAATGGAGAACAAAACTATGGAAAAACGTGTGTTTCTGATCGTTCTGGACAGCTTTGGCATCGGCGCAGAGCCGGATGCAGCCGCCTTTGGCGACGCGGGCACCAATACCCTCGGTGCCATTGCAAAGCACCCGAACTTTCACTGCCCCAATCTGCAGAAGCTCGGCCTGTTCAACATCGACGGCGTGACGGCAGGGGAGAAGACCGCTGCCCCGGCGGGGGCCTTTGCCCGCCTGCAGGAGCAGAGCATGGGCAAGGATACCACCATCGGTCATTGGGAGATCGCCGGTGTGGTCAGCCCGAAACCGCTGCCCATCTTCCCGAACGGCTTCCCGGAGGAGCTCATCCATGCGTTCGAGGAAAAGACCGGCCACAAGGTGCTCTGCAACAAGCCCTATTCCGGCACACAGGTGCTCCGGGATTACGGCGAGCAGGCCATGCGGGAGGATGCCCTCATCGTTTACACCAGCGCCGACAGCGTCTTTCAGGTGGCCGCGCACGAGGAGCTGGTGCCGGTGCACGAACTGTACCGTTACTGCGAGATCGCCCGCGCGATGCTGAAGGGCGAATACGGCGTGGGCCGCGTCATCGCCCGCCCCTTCCTGGGCAGCACGGCGGAGACCTTCTACCGCACCACCAACCGCCACGACCTGAGCCTGAAGCCGCCCCGCGCCACCATGCTCGACCTGCTGAAGGACGCAGGCAAGGACGTCATCGCCGTGGGCAAGATCTTCGATATCTTTGACGGCGAGGGCGTGACCGAGAAGATCAAGACCACCGGGAACACCAACGGCATCGCCTTCACCAAAGCCTTGCAGACCCGCGATTTTGAGGGCCTGGCCTTTGTGAACCTCGTCGATTTTGATATGCTCTACGGCCACCGCCGCGACGTGGCGGGCTATGCCGCCGCTGCCACCGAGTTCGATGCGTTCCTGGCCGACTTCATCCCCGGTATGCGGGAGGGCGACCTGCTGATGATCACGGCAGACCACGGCTGCGACCCGTCCTATACCAAAACCACCGACCACACCCGCGAGTATGTGCCGTACCTCATCTGCGGCAGGGGCGTCAAGCCCGGCGTGGACCTGGGCACGAAGCTCTGCTTCGGCACCATCGCCCACACCGTCTGCGAGTACCTCGGTGTAGACGCTTCGACCCTGGATGGCCAGAGCGTATGGGAGAAGATCCGGAAGTAAAAGTCACAGTTTGAAAACAAATGTGCTGAAGATGCTTGAAGTATGGTTGGGGTTGTGGTAGACTAGGCCCTGTGCCTGTTCGTGAGGGAAGAGCAGAACCGCTCCTGCTTCCGGACAGAAAAAGGATTGGTTCAAACAAAGGAGATCATACAATGAAACTGAATCGTGCAATGGGTCTGGCACTGGCCGCTGCTGTTCTGGCTTTTGCTGTGACCGGCTGCTCCAGCACTGCATCTTCCACCGCTTCCTCTGCTGCTTCCAGCGAGGCTGCCTCTTCTGTGGCCTCTTCTGTGGCTGCTTCGGAGGCCGCATCCAGCGAGGTTGCCGCCGCCAGCGTGGTCAGCACCGAGTCCCTCGAAGTGAACGGCAAGACCTACGATGCCGACTGCTACGGCGAGTTCACCCTCTCCAACGGCGACACCATGAAGCTGTGGAAGCTGAACGGCGCATACGACGACCTGAGCGCCCTGCCCATGAAGGGCATGGTTGAGGAGTTCCCCATCGAGGCTGAGGAGAACACCGTGTATGTGGCAGACGTGACCGCAAACGGCGAGACCACCCGCCAGTATCTGCGCGCCGACAAGGCTGGCCGCAACGGCACCGCCTCCGTCAAGACCTTCGAGCTGGAGTCCGCTGAATAATCCGCTCCAACATGAAACAAGAAAAAGTCCCGACCGGTCTGGTCGGGACTTTTTTGTAACTGGGTCTTATTCTGCGGAGCTGCTGGAACCGAACAGGGCATCCAGAACGGTGGACGCCGCCTGATGGAGCGAGGAGGCGGCCTGCTCGACCTGCTCCTGTGTGGGCAGGGAAATGGACGGTGCTTCGGTGGAGCTGCTGCTCTCGGCAGGGGGCTCCTCGGCGGGCACTTCGGTGGAGGCAGACGGTTCGCTGCCGGCCGGGGTTTCGGCAGGGGTCTCAGCCGGAGCCTCTGCGGGCTGCTCGCTGCTGGCAGGGGTCTCATCCGGGACGCTCTCCGCAGGCTCATCCAGGACGACGCTGTCCGCCGGGGTCTCCGGCACGGAAACGGCGGCGTTGGGGTCTGCCGTCGGCGTGTGGACTTCGGTCTTCTCCGGGGTCTGCTGGGTGTCGCTGACCGTGCCCTCACCGCCCAGCACGGAGGCAATCAGCTCCTTGGCCTGCGCCACCGAGCTTTCGTCCGGTTTCATGACGTAGAGGCTCTGCCCCTTGGCGGAGTAGCACTGGGAGCTCTTGCCGCTGGAACCGGTGACGGAGTAGCTCTGGATATCCCAGTTGGCGAGGTCGCTCAGTTGCATCCGGACCAGCGCGGAGATCTGCTCCTGCGACAGGCTGGTGACGAAGCAGTCCGACACGGCGTCCATCAGCTTGGAAAAGCTCATCAGGACGGTGGGGGACTTGAGCTTGTTCGCCATGGCGTCGATGACCTTCATCTGGTTGATGCCGCGCTGGATGTCGCCGGAAGCGAAGGCGTGGCGCTCGCGGGCAAAGGCCAGCGCGCTCTTGCCGTCCAGATGGTTCCAGCCCTCGGCAAAGGTGGTGGGGTCATAGTAACCGGGGCTGCCCACCGAGGTGAACGCCTGGTCGGAGTAGACATCCACACCGCCCACCGCGTCGATGATGCTGATGAAGCCCGCAAAATTGATGCGGATGTAGTGCTCCACATTCACGCCGTAGAGGTTGCCCAGGGTGGCCATGCTGGTCTCCACGCCGTACAGACCGGCATGGGTCAGCTTGTCCTTGCTGCTGGTGCCCGCCAGATCGACGTAGTAGTCGCGCGGGGTGTTGATGAGGGCCACCCGCTTGGTGGCGGGGTTGACCACGGCCAGGATGTTCACATCGCTGCGGGCCTTTTCGGTCAGCTCTCCGCGGGTGTCCACGCCGCTGAGGTAGACGACGAACGGCTCCTTGGTGATCTTATTCGCCTCGGCACCGGTGAGCAGGCCGGAGGTCACGCTGCCCAGCGCGGCAAGGCCCTGCTGTGCCCAGACGCAGCCGAGGGCAAGCGCCGCGCACAGGAAGACCGAGAAGACGCGGGAGACTCTGCCGGGGGTCCTGTACTCCTGGCAGCGCTTGACCAGCAGCCAGAACAGGGCCAGCAGCGCTGCAATGATGACGAGGTAGAGCGCGGGAAGCATCCGGGTGCGGCAGAGCTGCACGAAGGCTGCCACGCTGAGAACGGCCTGCAAGACCAGCAGGAACGACCCGAATTTCGAGCCGGAGCCTTTCTTTTTGCCGGGCTTTTGGGGCGACCGGGCCGGGGAGCTGTTCTGCCGGGGCGGCTTTTTGGAGGGCGGCGGCGTCACCGGCTGGGCAGTCTCCGGCGCAAAAAATGCGGAGCTGTCCACCTCAACGGTGCGGTCCGGGTCCTTCCGTGCACCCCGGTGGATGTGCCGGGTGGTGTCTTTTTCATCGAACATGGGAACTCTCCTTTTGACTGTGCCCTCAGGACAGCGGCGCGATGGTCAGCACGGCGCGGGCGGGCAGGCAGGTGGCGGTCTGATCTTCCGCCGAAAGCCAGCCGAAACTTTCGCAGATGTGGTCCGGGCAGGGCGAATCCACAAAGCGGGCGGCCCCGTCCTTCACCTCGATGTGGACGGTGTAGTAACCGGTGTCCACATCATAGGTAGCGTCGTTGTCCAGAGAAAACTTCTGCACCGTGTTGGCGTCGCCGTAAATGAGCTCGGCTTCCAGGGTGCTGCCGGTGGCGTGTGCGGCCCGCAGGGCGAACAGAACGCCCGCAATGGCCAGCACGGCCAGAACAAAGATCAGGTTGACGAAAAGCTTGGAATGTTGTTTCATGGGTCATCCTTTGTGCGGAAACAGTTGTTCGAGTTCGGCCAGCCAGAGCGCTGCCGCCGCATCGCTGGGCATCCGCCAGTCGCCGCGGGGCGAGAGGGTCACGCTGCCGATCTTGGGGCCGTCGGGCAGGCAGCTGCGCTTGAACTGCTGGGCAAAGAACCGCCAGTAGAAGTTGCGCAGCCATTTGTACAGCACTTCGTCCGGGTATTCGGCCCGGCCTGCAAAGGCAGCTTTGGCCAGCCGGAAGATCTTGGCCGGGCCGAAGCCGAAGCGCAGCACATAATAGAGATAAAAGTCGTGCAGCTCATACGGGCCGACCAGGTCTTCCGTCTTCTGCGCGATCTCGCCGTCCTTTGCGGGCAGCAGTTCGGGGGAGACGGGAGTGTCGAGGATGTCCAGCAGCACGGTCCGGAGCGCATCGGTGGCGGCAATGTCGGCTTCGTACCGGACGAGGTGGCGCACCAGCGTTTTGGGCACCCCGGCATTCACGCCGTACATGCTCATGTGGTCGCCGTTGTAGGTGGCCCAGCCCAGCGCCAGCTCCGAGAGGTCGCCGGTGCCCACCACAAGGCCGCCGGTGCGGTTGGCGGTGTCCATCAGCTCCAGTGTGCGGACGCGGGCCTGACCGTTCTCGAAGGTGACGTCCAGCACGCTCTCGTCCTGGCCGATGTCGGCAAAGTGGCTGTGGACCGTGTTGGCGATGTCAATCTCGGAGAAGGAAACATGCAGCTCCTCGCACAGGATCTCCGCGTTGCTGCGGGTGCGCCGGGTGGTGCCGAAGCAGGGCATGGTCACGGCCAGCACATCGGTGGTGGGGCGGCGGAGCTGCTTCATGGCGCGGACAGCCACCAGCAGAGCAAGGCAGCTGTCCAGCCCGCCGGAGATGCCGATGACGGCCGTTTTGGCGTGGGCATGTTCCAGCCGCTTGGCCAGACCGTCGGCCTGCATCTTCAGGATGAGCTCACAGCGCTCAGCGCGGCGCTGCGGGTCGCCGGGCACAAAGGGGGTCGGGTCCACGAAGCGGGTCAGGGCGGTGTTGGTCAGCGTCAGGCTGAAGTCCACGGTCTGATAGCCGTCCGTGGAAGGCTCGAAGCTGGTGTTGCGGGCCCGCTCGGATTCCATCCGCTGGCAGTCCAGCTCCGTCTCGGCGTGACCGCCTGCGAAGGGTGCCGTTTCAGCCAGCAGGGTGCCGTTTTCCGCAATGAGGTCGTGGCCTGCGAACACCATGTCCTGGGTGCTCTCACCGTGCCCGGCGGAGGCATACAGGTAGCCGCAGAGCAGGCGGGCGGACTGGTTGGCCACCAGCGCCCGGCGGTACTCCGCCTTGCCGACCGTCTCGTCGCTGGCGGAGAGGTTTGCAATGACGGTGGCTCCGGCCAGCGCGTGGAAGGTGGAAGGCGGGAGCGCGCTCCACAGGTCTTCGCAAAGCTCCACGCCCAGCACGAAGCTGGGCATCTCGCGGCAGCGGAAAAGCAGCGAGGTGCCAAAGGGCACCTGCTGGCCGCAGACCGTGAGGGTCTCGACCTCGGTGGAGCCGGGGGTGAACTGGCGCTTTTCGTAGAACTCGCCGTAATTGGGCAGGTACGTCTTGGGGACAAGGCCCAGCAGCCGGCCGCGGCAGAGCACGGCGGCGCAGTTGTACAGCTTGCCCCGCACCAGCAGTGGCAGGCCCACCAGCGCCACGACGTCCAGCTCCCGGCTGGCGTCCAGCAGTGTCTGCAGGCCGGTCAGCGCGCCCTGCTGCAGCGTGCGCTGCAAAAACAGGTCGCCGCAGGTGTAGCCGGTGAGGCAGAATTCCGGGAATACGGCCAGCTTCACGCCGCGTGCAGAGGCTGCGCGCAGCTCCTGAAGAATCTGCTCTGTGTTATAGGCGCAGTCCGCCACCCGCAGTGCGGGCGAGAGAGCGGCTGCTTTCAAAAAACCATCTTTCATCGGAGGATTTCACATCCTGTCTGTTGTGTTTGACCACGGCGGACAGATGAATCGCCGTGGTGCACATAGTATACCACACTCCGGGCCAAACGGAAAGTCACAGAGTGGTAAAAGTTGCGGGAACAAACAAAAAGAGCCGCTGCGGGGCCTCCGCAGCAGCTCAGACAAAACCAAACATGGAAAACGAGATGGACCGTAAGCCGGGTTCTGTATTAAACGACGATCTGTCTCGACCTGCCATTGCTGACAGGCTCATGCCACCATCGGGACACGCGAGCAGCGCTATCCATCCCATATAGGTGTTGCTTCCGGTAGGGTTTACAAAGCCGCATGGTCACCCATACGCTGGTGAGCTCTTACCTCGCCCTTTCATCCTTACCGCATTGCTGCGGCGGTTTCCTTTCTGTTGCACTTTCCCTGAGGTCACCCTCGGCTGCCGTTAGCAGTTACCGTGCTCTGTGAGGCCCGGACTTTCCTCAGAGCGGTCAAAGCCGCCCCGCCGCCGTATGTTCCACTCGTTTTCCGTTCCTCATGATACCATAAAAAAACAAGAATTGCAAGTGGAGGCGAAATTTGTTATAATAATTTATATATGGCGTAAAGATTTCGGGGAGGTGGCACAGGGATGAAACTGATCTTTCCGGTGCCGCCCGAAGCCGACGGCGCGCTGCTGCGCAATTTTCTGCGCCGGTGTGCCGTCTCCACCGAGCTGGCCCGCGCGGTCAAGTTCCACGGCAGCGGCTTCTGGGCTGGTGGACAGCCCATCCTGGCGAACCGCCGGGTCGAAGCCGGGCAGGACATTTGGTTCGAACTGCCTGCTGACGGGGCCGGTGTGGCCCCGCAGCCGGAGATCCCGGTGCAGGCCGTCTATGAGGATGCGTTCGCCATCGTGCTGGACAAGCCGCCGCACCTGGCTGTGCATCCTACGCTGAACTATCCGCTGGATACGCTGGCCAACGGCTATGCGGCCCGGATGGAGGCGCGGGGCGAGAGCCCGGTCTTCCGCCCGGTGAACCGGATCGACAAGGACACCAGCGGCCTTGTGCTGGCCGCAAAGAATGGCTACGCCGCTCCGCTGCTGGCCCGGAACGTCGAAAAGCTCTACTATGCCGTCGTGGAGGGCGAACTGCCCCTCGGTAAAGGCGTCATCGACGCCCCCATCGGCCGTCAGGCCGAGAGCATCATCGGCCGGTGCGTGACGCCGGACGGCAAGCCCAGCCGGACGGAGTATACCATAATAAGAGCAGAACACGGCCTCAGCCTGGCCGCCTGTGTCCCGGTGACGGGGCGGACGCACCAGATCCGGGTCCACTTTGCCTCCATCGGCCACCCGCTGGCCGGGGATGACCTCTACGGTGGGAGCCGGGAGCGGATCGGGCGGCAGGCGCTGCACTGTGCAGAGCAGCACTTCCGGGTGCCGGAATACGAGATGACGCCGGAGGGAATCCGCATCACGGCCCCGCCTTTGGAACAGAGCCGGACCGTCACCGTGAAAAGCCCGCTCCCGCCCGATCTGCGGGCACTTTTCGGGGAAGACCCCCTGGAAATATGAAAACTAAGTGAAAAGTCCGTGAAAGGTCTGCCCAATTTTTGTGAGGAACCTTGTTTCAGCGCGGACGGCGTGTATAATTGAAATGAATTTGTGATTTTTGATCCTTACAGTCAGGAAGGAGCAACCCCTTTTGATCGATGAAAAGACAAAGGAGCCGATGCAGGAGGCTCCGTCAGCACCGCCGGTGAAGCACAAGCGGACGCTGCGGTCCCTCTGGGCACAACTCCAGTGCAGTCGGCTGCTGCGGAAACACCGCTTCCGCCGGAAGACGCAGCGCCGCATGAACGACCTTTCGCAGAAGCTGCGGGGGAGCGCTTTGGTGCTGCGGGTGGGCGAGACCCTGTATGCGTTGGGCTTTGCCGCCGAATATGCTGTGGTGCGCACGGGCCGGAATCTCTCCGCCGTCGCGCGGTGGCTGGCGCACGGCATCCGCAATGTGTTCTATGAGCTGGCCGCGCTGGCGTTCCCCGGCGCTGCCCAGATGTTCCGGGACCTGTTCGGCCCGGTGATCCTCTTTTTCCGGGGCATGGGGGCACTGCTGGTGCATGCCCGCGCGGTCCGGAAGGAGAAAGGCTTCGGCACGGCCGTCAAAGCCAGCGTCCATTATCTTACCAGCGGCATCCGGCGCAACCTTCGGCTGCTGCCCCGGATGGCCATGTACATCCTGCCGGTGTGTATGCTGGCAGTGTTCGTGACGGTGTTTGACCGCACCATCCAGCAGCCCTATGCACTGGCGGTGCAGGTCAACGGGAAGACCGTCGGCTATGTGGCCAACGAAGAAGTCTTCAACCTTGCTCGTGAGGACGTGATGGAGCGTATCAATTACGCCGGTACGGACAAGACCGACTGGACCATCGAGCCGAGCTATACCATCACGGTGGCGCATCAGGTCATGGACGAGAGCGAGACCGCCGACGCCATCCTGAAGAGCGCCAGCGACGAGATCAGCGAGGGCACGGCTCTCTATCTGAACGGTGAGCTGACGGCCGTGTGCGCAGACGGCGACGCTCTGCGCAGCTACCTGAACAGCCTGCTGGCCCCCTACGAGGAAGAGTACAAGAACGACGGGAACGTCACCGTCGGCTTCAACAAGACCGTTCTGCTCGAAGACGGCATCTATTTCAACGACAGCTTCGAGGACGACAATTCCATCGAGGATATGATCTCCGGCGTCCGCCAGCAGGAGAAGACCTACACGGTCCAGACCGGCGATACCCTGTGGTCCATCGCCCAGAAAAACGACCTGACCTTCCGCGAGCTGTGTGCGCTGAATCCGAACTTCAAGGGGGCAGCCCTGACCGAAGGCTCCAACATCCAGGAGGGCGACACCCTCATCGTGACCAAAGAGGAAGCGACGCTGGAAGTGCGCATCACCAAGATAGAGACCCGGCAGGAGGAGGTGCCCTTCACCACCGAGACCACCCAGTCGAACGAATATACCAAGGGCACGACCAAAACCTTGCAGGAGGGCGAGAACGGTCTGCGTCTTGTGACGCTGCAAAACGTCTACGACGCGAACGGCACCCTGTTGGAACAGACCGTCGTTTCCACCCAGACCCTCAAGGAGGCCGTGCCCAAGAAGGTGGTCGTCGGCACCAAGAAGGTGACGAACAAGACCGCCTACATCACCGGCAGCGGCCAGTTCATCTGGCCGGTGCCCAACTACCGTTACTGCTCGCGCTGGTACGGCAGCGGCCACAAGGGCGTGGACATCTGCGCACCGGCCGGTACGCCCATCTATGCGTCGGCAGGCGGCACTGTGACCAAGGCGGGCTACAACAAGGCCGGTGCCGGCACGGGCTATGGCTACTCGGTCATCATCAGCCACTCCGGCGGCTACACCACGGTCTATGCCCACTGCCTGTCGCTGACCGTCAGTGCAGGCCAGAGAGTCCGTCAGGGCCAGCTCATCGGTTACGTGGGCAGCACCGGACGTTCCAGCGGCAACCACTGCCACTTCGAGATCCGCCGCAGCGGCTCGTATCTGGCACCGCAGAACTTCTTCCCCGGCAAAAGATAAGGAAAAAACCTCTCGTTCTGCTGCGTGATGCCTGAGAGGTTCATTATAACATCACCAAGGAAAAGGAGACGATTACTATGGCAACTCCCCACATCAGCGCCGAAAAAGGCGATTTCGCAAAAACTGTCCTGATGCCCGGTGACCCCCTGCGCGCAAAATTCATTGCAGACACCTTCCTGCAGGATGTCCGCCAGGTGACCGGCGTCCGCGGGATGCTGGGTTTTACCGGCACCTATGAGGGCCGCCCCATCAGCGTGATGGGCAGCGGCATGGGAATGCCCTCCATCGGCATCTACTCCTACGAGCTGT
>OLSG01003596.1_pt1 | contig 10759 bp, 12 predicted proteins | sample 1673041 | NCBI WGS metagenome assembly OLSG01 (sample SAMEA3136749, study PRJEB25190) | human gut metagenome | reverse complement strand
ACCGCCTGAGTCATACTCTCCACTAACCGTTTATCCTCGAACGAGATTTATGGAGTCGTGTCACTGGATTCTCGCTCCCTGCGTTCACTACGAAGTCCAGTTCTCTTTCCATTTCTACTGGAAGGAGAAATGGAAAGGGGAGGCTTGTGCAGCTTTATTTAAACCATTAGAATCGCTAAAGTTACTGAAAAAGGCTGTGCATAGCACAGCCTTTATATATTCGTCGGCAAAGCCGACGTCCTTCTCTCAAAACTTAACTCTCGTAACTCAACTCTGAGCTATGAGCGTATCGCTCATAGCTCTCCTACATATCCTGCGCGTTCACTTCTTTGGAAATCTTTCTCCAGTTGAAGTAGCCGTAGCAGGAGTTGGCGAGGTTGATGGCTTTCATGATGATGATGAGGGTAGCGATGGAGCCGCCGGAGAAAAGAACCATGACCCACATGATGATTTCAGTGGCGTTGACCAGGACCCACATGAGCCACTGTTCAGAGTACCGTTTCATGTACATGAAGCTTGCAACGACCGCGATGACGGTGGTGACAGAGTCCATGAATGCAAATTTCCCGCCCATCCACTGGAGCATCAGGGTGTAGAGGGCGATGCCTGCTACCGTAATGAGGGTGGTGATGAGGATGCCCTTTGCATTCAGGATGCGGAATTTGACTTCTCCATTGGAAGCCATGTTCCGTTTCCACAGGTAGATGGAAGCGGCGGAAACAGGGATACTGTAGAGAATATTGTACATGACTTCCCCATAGAGCGGGATTTCATAGCACTGGATGGCGTAGAGGACGCTGTTGATGATAGCAAAGTAAAGGCCTTCTACCTTCCCTTTGGCGCCAAGGACCAGGTTCAGGGAGCTGGAGAGGGTCATGGCCAGCATGAAGAATGTTTCGCTCTGAATGAACCAGGCAATGGTCTGTACAGCAAGAACGAAAGCGAGCCAGATTTTTTCCTTTGTGCTCCAGCCGTCAAAGTAATGGGTCAGAAAATTCATTTTATTTCTCCTTCATCATTTGTAAGAATGTATCTTCATCTACCGTGGGCCCGGAGACCTGGACGGTGATTCCTGAAACCTGATTGGCTTTTTCCACTGTTTTTCCAAGGGGTTCGCCTTTGGCAAGAAATCCCATGATGGCAGCGATGTGGCTGTCGCCGGCGCCCACTGTATCCACCACAGGGACGGGGGCAGTGGGGACGATGGTGAGCCGTCCTTTTTCATACATGGCAGAACCTTTCTTGCCCAGGGTGACGATGATAGTATTCCCGCTTTTTTCATAAAGGGCGGCAAGACCGTCTTCCAGTCTTTTTTCTCCTGTATATTCCTGAAGTTCCTTCTCATTGAGGTGAATGACCGGAGAAAGGGAGAAGAAACGGTCCATCACTTCCGGCGGGATATCGTTGATCACCGGACCGGGAGCCAGGAAGAGGGTGGTCTTTTCCGCCATGGACCGGAGGAGCCAGCGGGTGATGATGTCCCCGCTCTTCCCAAGGGTCTGATAACCGGCTACATAAATCATGTCATAGCTGGAAATATCCAGATTCCTGAACCATTCCTCCTGGAAATCACATTCCGCGCCCTGCACGGTGATGAAACTCCGCTCCCCCTCTCTTTCTACCAGGGTGATGCAGTAACCATTATCCATGCGGCCGTCTTCTATGAGAAGAGGATAGCCTTTTTCCGAAAGGACGCAGCGGATGACATCGGCGTGGTAGCCTTTTCCTACCGGAACGCAGAGGTCATGGGGGACATGGAGATTCCGGAGAGTGGAAGCCACATTGAAGGCACATCCGCCCACCACTTCCAGCGTCCTTGTGCAGGACACGTCGTCTCCGCTTCGGGGAAGCCTGTCGACCCACATCATTTTGTCGATAATAGCAGCCCCAAGGATGAGGATTTTCATTTCAGCTTTTCTCTGCCTTTCATGAGAATGTCCACATAGTGGTCAAAATGGATGCCGTTGGCAGTTTCCAGAAGATGACGATGTTCTTCTGTCAGACGGGAAGCACCGGTGAAAGCGCCGCAGATACTGGTGGCCATGGCGCCGATGGTATCTGTATCGCCGCCCAGATTGGCACAGAGGTAACCGCATTTTTCTGGATCCTGAGCATAATAGGCGATGGAAATTGCCGCTGGCACCGATTCGATGATCGGCACGCCGGCTCCCACCACAGCATAGATCCTGTCGAGGAAGAGGCGGTCCTGGCCTTTCAGTTCTCTTGCAAACTGGATGCCGATTTTCAGCCTTTCTGCCAGCCGGGGGCTGAATGTTTCTGCCCCTCTTTCATAACCAATCGGTTCGACGGCATAAATATCTTCCAGCACCTTTTCAAAATCTGAATGGACAATGGCAGAAGCGACCCCTTCAGCAATCATGGCAGCCCCTGCAATGGTCACATCGCTCGTATGGGTGGCTTCAGACACATGGTATACGAAATCTACCAGTTTCTTCTTGTCATCCGGATGGAAGAGGGCGCCAACCGGTCCGATGCGCATGGCTGAACCGTTGGAAAGCGCCTTATCGGTAAAGGCCTTTGCACTCTTTCCTTCCTTGAAAGAAGCAAGAGCCACCTTCGTGGTAGGCCCTAAGATATTATTCTTCCACGCATCCCATTCTTCAGCCCATACCAGCATCCGTTCTGCAATATCCTTCGGCTGCGGCACAAAATCAGTGGCTGCCAGGGAATCGAGGAGCACCAGAGACTGGCTCGTATCATCGGTGAACTGGCCCTTCGTGTAATTGAAAGCCACCGGATTTGACTTCGGGCCGTCTACCAGATCTGTAATCGGTCCCTTGAAATATTCAAAAGTGCGCTTCTTCCCCCAGAGCTCAGCAGGCATGCCCATGGCATCCCCGAAAGCCTGGCCGTATAAAGCACCGGCAATCTTATCTCTCATCATATCCATCTCCTGATAAAATTAATAAATCATGAATTATAGTATACAACAATAAGGAGGAAAATATAAGTGGTATACGTGAAAATCTATTAAAAGTATTCAATTGATTAATGGGAAGAGGGCAAGTGCATACATTGCTATATAAATATTTTTATAAAGTTATGAGCGATGAGCTCAGAGCTATGAGCAAAGGTAAAACGTCAATTTATATATTTGAAATCCTGCGGATATGGATGCTTTCGGTTAGTGCAGCTGTAGAAGAAAATTTTGCCATCATAATGGACCGGATGTGAGATAGAGCGTGAATGTTGATAGTAAAGAGAGAAGGTGACGTCCTTGCCGGCAAATATAAAAAGGCAGTCTTGAGCGTACTTCTCAAGACTGCCTTACATCATTTGAAAATTATAAGGTTTTTTACCTTCGCTCTGAGCTCATCGCTCCTTATCAGAAGTTGATGAATTTCCTGAAATCATCCAGCGGAAGGGATTTAAGATAGCCTTCTCCGATTTCGTGGAGGAGGGCGACTTCAATATTTCCATCTTTCATCTTCTTGTCATGCTGGTGGATGGATTCCCATAGAATGGGAGAGGGGATGGAAGTGGCTGTCGGCAAGGAGAGGGATTTCAGCACATATTCCAGACGGGCGGTGGTGTCTCTCTTTGTGAAGCCTTCCAGTTCAGCTCTCTTTGTGATGAGGTACATGCCGATAGCTGTTGCTTCCCCGTGGGTCACTTCCCTGTCATCGTAGCGGGCGCATCTTTCGATAGCACCACCGATGGTGTGGCCGAAGTCAAGGATCCGTCTTTCCTTTTTTGAGAATGGATCCAGTTCTACATAACGGGCCTTGATGGTGACGCAGCGTCTGATGATTTCCGGAAGTTTCCTGTAAATATCCATGTCGGAAGAAACGGATTCAAAGAGCTCGAAGAGTTCCTTATCTGCGACGCAGCCCAGTTTCACCGCTTCGCCCATGCCATTGTGGAAATAACGGCGGGGCAGGGTCTTCGCCATGCCTGGGTCGATGAATACTGCTTTCGGCTGATAAAAAGCACCGACTGCATTCTTTCCTGAATCAATATCAAGGGTGATTTTTCCGCCAATCGCACTTCCGATCTGAGAGAGGACGGAAGTGGGGAACTGGATGTAGGAAATGCCACGATGGAAAGTGGCGGCTGTAAAGCCGGTGATATCTCCTACCACTCTCCCGCCAAGAGCAATGAGGACATCGTCACTCCCGAGACCGAAGTCAATGAGTGCCCCATACACCTTATTTACGATGTGAAGGGTGCGGAATTTTTCTGCTGCCGGTACGACGATCAGCTGGGCTTTTATGCCTGCTTTTTCCAGAGATTTTACCAGATCTCTGCCATAGAGCTTGTCAATGGGATCTTCTGTAATGATGGCCGCTTTGGCAGCACCGGTAAGATTTCTGATTTCTTCCCCTGCTGTCTGTATGAGCCCCTTATCAATCCTTACATCGTAGGAATCCTTACCAAGATTAATATGAACCGTATCCATAGCATCTCACCTCTTTAAAATATATTCCTATATATATTATACATCAGAGCATGGTGGAGAAGATAGGGAGCCTCTGTTTTTCAGAGAAAAGCAAGGGGTTCAGTTTGTAACGATGTTTGCGCAAAGGTTTTCTTCCCTCTATCCGTCAGCTTCATACTTTCGGCAAGGCCGACACCTTCTCGGGGCTCTCTGCACGGGGCTCGGGGCTCTTCTCATGCCAAAGCATGAGATTAAATTGTCAGCGCTGGTGAGATCAACCCTCTAATTCCGCCATACCCCTTTTCAAACATGTATCAAGTAGATTATAATCAAGGTTGATAAGAAAGGAGGCCGATTATGTTATCTATCCGGGATATTCTCATTCTCGATTATTTTGACGGGAAACCGGTACATCACCGCATTCCCCCTTACAAACTGAATATTTACGGAGAAGATGCCAATGATCGGATGAATGGACTTCTTGAAGACGGATGGATCCGGGTGAGCCGGCCTCAGGAAACAGTAAATATGCTGCCTGACAAGGCACTTTCTGATTTCCTGAAAGTGTACGGCCTTTCCGGAGAAGGCACCCATGCAGAACTTACCGGACGGGTAATTGCCAAACTTCCGGAAAAGACCTATTCCCATGTGGCACCGAAGGTGTATGTCCTTTCCAAAGAAGGAAAGGCTGAAATCGGCCACCACATGGCTTATGTACTGAATGTGCGGGAAAATTATGGTCTCACCGAAGGTGAAATCGGAGAATCCCAGAATGCCCTTGCCCTCCGTGGAGAACCATTCACGGCCAGGGACATCCTTTACCGGGCGTTCCAACAGAAAATCACCATTTATACCATGGCAGGAGAATGGTCGAAGCTTCGGAATATGTACTATACAATGGCCAATTTCTACCTCCGGGTGAAGAAAAATGAAGAAGCTCTGCCCTATCTCTATCTTGTGTTCTTTCTGGACATGTCAGGCATGGGAAACAAGAATAATCTGGTGCCCTACGAGAACCTCTTCCCCACCCAGAAGGGGATGATTCTCCTTATGGATGAAATCCGGCGTTCCCTTCATCTTTCCCTTGATGATGTGAAGACCGCCTTTCTTTCCTCTATAGCAAGAATGGCACCCCGCCTTCCTTTTGCCTATTTCTCTCCCCAGATGATGGCAGCCATGCTGCTGGAAAGACTGAAGGGCATCGATTTCAACGGCACGAAATACATCGCCCACCGCAATGTGCCGGATCCTTCCTCCAAAGCGTACCATTACGTACCTTACGGAAGAAGCGACGCCAGAGTACCCAGACGGCAGGCCGCTGTGGTGAAACCGAAACTCATGGCACCGCCGGTTCTCCGCATGCCTACCTTCACAGCGCCGGAACCTTTCCGTCCCAGTGAAGAAGCTCTCCGGCCGGAAGAAAGACTGAAACCGGTAAAAGAAAGACCGGTCATGCCCAAACCGAATCTGAAACCAAAGGAAAGCAAAGGGCTTTTTAAAAAGATTAAAGGACTGTTCCAGTAGTTTACAAAAGGGCAGTCATCCTGTAAAATAGAATCAATGCGTTTGTAGCTCAGCTGGATAGAGCAGCGGTTTCCTAAACCGTGTGTCGGGAGTTCGAATCTCCCCAAGCGCACCACGATAATATCGGCATCCTTTAGTAATCTAAAGGGTGCTTTTCTTATGCATCACACACTATTTGGTACACTATCTTTTTCCGCTTCCTTGACAAAGTTGGAAAGAGCGGCCTATACTGAATTAACTTCTAAGGAAGGAGAAAGAGGTATGAGAAAGGAAGATGCAGTCTGGGAAAAACCATATGGTTCCATGGACTGGAGCTATGGAAGCTCTGGATATTTTATCATGGCTCCGTCTCGTACCTTCTTTGAAACGTAGATTTAAATGCAGGGGCTGTAAAATAGCAGCCCCTTTGTGGTATGAGCCGTGAATTTAGAGCGGCGGTGCGGTTTCGCCGCAGAGTATGAAAATCAGATTTACAATTTATGAACCCTGAGGGTGCAAATGGTTTGTTTTATCAAATGCGTGATACTAGCAGATATCCTTAAATATAAGGAAGAATAACGAGGATTTTCTCATGAAAAGGGCTGTGAGATGTGATTCACTGTCCCTTACAGGAAGGCAGGATGGCAGTATGAAGGAAGATTTCAGAGGTAAGAAGGTGGCCGTCATCGGCCTTGGGCTGATGGGCGGTTCTTTTGCAGCGAAGCTCAGGGAAATCGGCTGTTTCGTGATCGGTATCAACCGCACGAAGGAAGTGGCAGAAGAAGCAGTGCGGAAGGGTATGGCAGATTCGGCGGATCCAGAAGAAATAAGAAATGCAGAAATCGTGATTTTCTGCACGCCGGAGAAAGGGACGATTTCCTTTATCCAGGATCATGGGGACCTCCTTCCAGAGGATGGGATCCTCACCGATATTCAGGGAGTAAAGAATGGATACATGGAACGCATCAGAACCATTCTCCCCAAGGGCATAGATTTCATTTCCGCGCATCCCATGTGCGGGAGAGAGGGCGCCGGAATAGAAAGGGCGGATGGAAGCATTTTTGAAAACGCTAATTATGTGATTATTCAGAATCCGGAAAATAAGGAGGAGAATATAGAGAAAATCCGCCAGATGGCAGGTGCGCTGGGGGCTTCCCATGTGCCGGTGGTGTCGGAGGAAGAACATGACCGGGCCATCGCCTACACCAGTGACCTCACCCATGTGATCGCTGCAGCCCTCATGAACAGCCTCTCCTATGACGAGGATACGAAATCCTTCATCGGCGGTTCCTTTAAGGATGAAACCAGGGTGGCAGATAATAATGAACATCTCTGGTCCTCCCTCTTCCTATCCAACCGGGGAAAACTGCTCACGGAAATCGACCGTTTTGAAGCATCCCTTGCCGCCCTGAAGGAAGGCATCGAAGAGGAAGATGAAGGGAAGATTCAGGATTTCTTGAAGGAAGCAGGCAGACGGAGAAGGGAAATGATGGAATCATGAAGATGATGATTGAAAAGGGAGAGATTTCCTGCGCCCTTCATATGGAAAGAGGGGTCCTTTCCCAGGTGGGAGAGGAAATCCGGAAGGCGGTCTCTGGAAATAAGATAGCGGTCATTATGGAAGAAAAGGCAGGCCTTCTCTATGGTGACAGAATGAGGGAAATCCTTGAAAAAGAGGGATTTTCCTTCCGGTTCATCATCCCTTCGGCAGAAGAAGGGCTTGACCGGCTCCGTGAAATCTGCGATGAATTTTCAGATTTCTCCCTTTCTGCGGACGATGGCATCCTTGTGATTTCTGGAAATGACATTCTCGGTCCTGCCGGTTTTGCGGCTGCCACATGGCGGGGAGGGATTCCTCTTTTCTATCTCCCTTCCAACCTGTCGGCCCAGCTGGGATGCCCGGTGGACGGGAAAGTCTATCTTCCTGTTTCCACTGGAGAAAGGATTTCCATCACTGCGCCGCTCCGTGGAATTTTCATCGACCCGGACATTCTTGCCCGCCAGCCGGTCCGCCATATCCACGAAGGACTGGCAGAAGCGGTGCGTATAGGCGCTGCAGGAGATTATGAACTTTTTGAAATCCTGGAATCAGTGAAAGAGGAAGAAGATATCTGGCTTCATATGGATGAAATACTCCTTCATGTGCTCCTTTTGAGAAAAGGGGCACATGAAGGAGGACGAGAGAAAGGCCTTTGTCTTTCCTTCGGCTCAGCCATGCAGAAGGCAGTGGAAGACTATTTCGAAGGTTCCACCTTTACGGCAGGAGAAGCCCTTTCTCTTGGCATGTGCCTTCTCACGAAGAACACAGAAGACATGGGCATCACAGAAAAAGGGACATCAGACCGGCTGATCCAGGTGCTTCACCGGCTGGCTCTTCCTACCTCCATCACCCTTCCGGCGGATGACCTCATATCTTCCCTCCGAAAAAATGAAAGAAGGGGAAAGATTTCTCTTCCAGTGCTGAAAAAGATAGGGAAAGCGGACGTTCTTTCCCTGAATCGGTCAGAACTTGCTGATTGTATAGAAAGAGGAAACTATGACAGATAAAATTCTTCGGGTCGGCTGCTATGGCGCCAAGGGATCTTATACCTATGAAGCCATGGAAAAACATTTTGAAAAAGTAAAGCGGGAGGAGACCTGTTTTCCTCTTTTTGAAGATGTGGTGAAAGCGGTGAAGGAAGGAACCATCGATTATGGTGTAGTGCCTATTGAAAATTCTTCTACCGGTGGCATTACAGAAGTGTATGACCTCATCCTCCGCTACGGATGCAGCATAGTGGGAGAAGAGATGGTGAAAATCGAGCACAATCTTCTCGCTCTTCCCGGCGCCACACTGGAAGATATTGATACGGTATACTCCCATCCTCAAGGATTTGCCCAGTGCCGTCCCTTCTTCAATCAGCACAGAGACTGGACGCTGAAACCTTTCTATTCCACCTCTGGAAGCGCAGAGAAGGTGGCACAGGACGGCAGGAAGAATCAGGCTGCCGTAGCCAGCAGAAGGGCAGGAGAGCTCTATGGACTTTCCATTCTCGCAGACCATATCTATTTTAACAAAAGCAATTACACCCGATTTTTCATCATCGGGCCGAAGATGGAAATCGAAGAGAATGCAGACAAGATCACCCTTGCCATTTCTGTTAATCATCAGCCAGGCGCCCTCTACCATGTACTCGGTTATTTCTTCTATGGCGGCATGAATATGACCCATCTGGAATCAAGGCCTATTGAAGGAAGGCCGTTTGAATATTTCTTCCACATTGATGTCATGGGAAATCTGAAAGATCCATCCAACGCCCACACCCTTGCGGGCCTCAAATCCATGTGCACCGATTTCAAGATTATGGGAAATTATCCTGCATCCCCGGAAGGGAAGAAAGGAGAAAAATGAACATCCTTGTACTGAACGGCTCCAGAAGACCGAGAGCTTTCACTGATACTATGATTTCCTCCTTCAGAGAAGGGGCAGAAAGCAAAGGCCATAGGGTCAGAGTCTTCAACCTCCGGCAGATGAAAATCGCCCCCTGCCTCGGCTGCCTTCACGGCGGCATGAATACGAAACGGCCATGCACCCAGCAGGACGACATGAATGAGATCTACGATGCCTATCGGGATGCTGACGTTATTGTTTTTGCCACACCCCTCTTTTTCTGGACTTACAGTGGCCTTCTGAAAATTGCCATGGATCGCCTCTGGGCATTGGCAGAAGGTAAGGAAGATGAACTGCATAACGCAGATAAAACAGCGATCCTCCTCATCGCCGCCGGCGGCGCCAACCCCGGCCTTCTCATAGAACACTTCGCCTACTTCGTCAAACGGATGGGCTGGAAACATGGAGGCCACCTCGAATGGCTCCACACCGACGACATCGACCTCCGTCATATTCCGAAAAATGAAGAAGCAAGGAAATTGGGAGAATCCCTTTGATAAAAAAATCGCCAGCACTGGCGATTTTTTTATTGGCTCAGCAATGAGCGATGAGCGATCAGCTCAGAGCGAAGGACGTTGGCAGAGCCGACACCGCAATGCGGGCTCCCCTAGAAAGCTTTGCTTTCGCCCGGGGTGGCAGTGAACATGATTCGAAGGAGCATGGAATGCGACGCGCGAATCATAGTGAATCGTTTCTCCATAAATCTCTTAACAAGGCTCAGCGGTTAGTGGAGAGTATGTCTCAGGTGGTGAGGAAAACCGCAGGATGTTAGATTGAAGTTATCGCGCCGTTATCCGTTAGGCTTTATAATTTACAAACAATAAAGTCTTTACAACCGCCTCTCAACTCTGGGCACTCAACTCTCAACTCTGTCTTTTCCATAAATCTCGTTCGAAGATAAACGGGTAGTGGGGAGTATGACTCAGGTGGTGAGGAGCTGGCAACATGTGGAACATGTTGACTGAAGGGGCAATCTGCACGATGAGAAGCTAATGTCCTCGCGGGATGACCGAAAGTTGCTATCCGTTCCTCGCAATTCCTCCATCGGTACCATGCGAATTCTAACATGTTCAATTCGCTTGCTTTTGTTTGAAGAGCGATAAATCACTCTTCAAGGGGACAGCGAGATTGAACATGTTAATACACGCGGGGTACCCATTGAGAAAACGTGGAGAACGGCTAGAGGAAAGCAGATAGATGTCTCACTGTCTCACCGTCTCGGGGCTCTGGACACTCACGACTCAACTTAAAAAGGTGCTGTAAAAAATGATTTCATTTTTTCACAGCACCTTTTTGTGTTCTTTTGTTTAAAAGCAGATTGAAGCTGATGTATAGCGGTAGAATCGGGGAATATATACTCATCAGCGAAGCTTAAACTATTCCCATAAGTGTGGACACTTTCCAATTGTGGATTCCCCCACAAAATT
>OLSG01003581.1_pt1 | contig 10798 bp, 9 predicted proteins | sample 1673041 | NCBI WGS metagenome assembly OLSG01 (sample SAMEA3136749, study PRJEB25190) | human gut metagenome | reverse complement strand
TGACTACGATTAGTCTATACCATCGGTTCTTTTGTTACAAGTTTACCTCTGAACAGTAACGAAAATTCCGCAAAGGTCCGTGATGATGAGCAAAGTGGTGACAGCAACAGTATCATAAACCAAGCGTTAATATGTAAAGGGTGGTTTCTGCCATCTAATACATATGACTGCGGCTCATTTGTGGTGAATTGAAAAGCAGTTGTAAGAAAGGAGTCAAAAAGCCTTATAACCGCTGGGAATCAACGCAAAAGGAGCTGAATTTTATGAAAACTATCTTTGAAGAAATGGGCGGTACATACCGTCAAGTGGGAGATTATTTCATTCCCAATATTACTTTGCCGGATGACGGCGAATATCAGATAGGCAAATACGGGCGTATGTGCCGCAGCTATCTGAAAGAGTACCGTAAGATCCTCTACAACAACTATGTGCTGGAGGGAACGCTGTTCAAGCATTTAGCTGAAATCGATCAAGCATGCAACGAGCGCATTGAAAACATCATTTCCGCTATGGCAAAGCAGGAAGGCGTGACCGAAGCACTCAAAGCGACTAACCAAATGGAATGGGTGCGCTATATGAACAGTATCCGCAACCGTGCGGAGGAAATTATCTTAACCGAACTTGTATATGCTTAAACAAAATCCCGTTATCGGCTATGATATGGCTGATAACGGGATTTTCTGTTGTTAGTCGTTTTTTTCTTCTGTGCTGGCAACAAGACGGTCAAAATCACTTTGATACAGACGATCTTGAATGACACGGTACTGCTCAAATTCACTTTCCGCAAAGGTTTTTGCGATTGCGGCTGTGACTTTACCCTTGTTTTGTAAGACTTCCGCATCGTTGAATTGCAGGAATGCATCCAGTTTGGAAGCCCAATCTGCCATCGTCATGGGAATATGCCGCCGTGCCTGTCTTGTAGCGTAGTCCAAATACATCGTAACGATCTCGTTAAGCTCCTGTATTTCACCCTTGGATAAGTAATTCTTTGCAATCGACACATCTGCTTTTACGATTTTTCCATCAGGAGCGTTGCGCCATGAGGTTAATCCCATATGTTCTTTTGTGTGGTCTGCTCTTGCTACAATGACTTCCGCTGCGGTATTTCCATGAACGGCATAGTGCATCTTATTCTGTACTGTCGCAAAGAAATCTTTCGTGATTTGGCTATCAAAGGAATAATCGACGGCAGTAGCATAGATGTCTGTAATCTTTTGATAGAAACGGCGCTCACTGGCTCGAATCTCTTGTATCTCGGAAATTAAGTGTTCAAAATAATCCTCATCGAAAATTTGACCGTTAATCAATCTGCTCTTATCTAAAACATACCCTTGTTTCGCAAAGGTATCCAGCACTTTTGTTGCCCATTGCCTGAATTGTGTTGCCCTGCCGGAGTTGACACGGTAGCCAACGGCAATGATGGCAGATAGCGAATAAAACTTATATTGATAGGTTTTTCCGTTATCCGCAACTTGTGCAAAATTTGCACAAGTTGATTCCTCGGACAATTCGCCGCTTTCATAGATGTTTTTCAAATGTTTTGTGACAACGCTTCTGTCTACATCGAAAAGCTGTCCAATCGCTTTTTGTGTCAGCCATACATCATGATCCTGAACACGAACTTCAATACCTTCCTCGTGGGCATCCTTTGTAAATACAAGAAAATCCACCGTGCTGTTTCGGATCTGCAATTTTGTATTCTTATTTTCAGCCATTATGTATCACCATCCAATCATTCCTTATCGGAGCTGTTTTTTCTCGCTCTGCTTTTGTAAACATTATGCTTATTCTTGCACTGCGGGCTGCAAAATACAGCACTTGGTCTGCTTGCGACAAAAGCTTTGGTACAATGCCTGCAAAGCTTAATCGGGTTTTCGCTGTCTGTCAGCATAAAACTGAACATCATCTGTACGCCCAGCAGCAGGGAATGAAAATCCCAAACGATGGTCGGCTTATCCAAAAGAGCTATATGATAGGTTGGAGCGATGCCGCCAAAAGCTGCCATGCTCTGCTGCATCATCTGCCGGGTTTCATCGTTCAGTGTATCATAATCCTCATAATAAAGGAAACTGTTGATATAGGTAAACGCCCAGTCAATGAACTGCTGTTTCATCCATTCATATCGCTCCGCATATTCCCGCTGAAAGCTCATGTTGACAGCCATCGGCTTGTCTGTCATGGTCAAAGCCAGTGCCATCATAACACGGTCATTCTGAATGTTCCACATGGACTCGATACCACGCTTGATCACATCCAATTTGTCAAATGGAAAGAACAGTGCCAGATATTTTTCAGTGGACATAGTTTCTTCTTTGATGAAGTGATTTTTCGGCAGGTACACCGCCTCATATTCCATAAAGTTTGGTGTGGTAGGCAGCGCAGTCATCAGTCCAAACAAGCCATATTTCACCGCAAATTGCTGGATAGCCTTCTGAATTTCAGCATCCGGCTTTTTGCTCATACCCATGCGTCCTATGTTGATGGCATCCAATACAATTTTCTGATACTCTGCCAGTGGATCATAAATACTCGGTTGCGCCGTCTTGGTGGGCGTGAGATACAGAGTTCCGTCCTCTGCCGCCCTCCATTCATATTCACTATACCGCACCCAGTTAGAACTGGTGCGTTCAAAAAGGTTCTTCATATACAAAACCCTCCGTCATGTATTGTAACCTAAATAACTTCAATTTATATTACCAATTATACTATTTCTTTTCTTCAGAATCAATCTCCGTCATATTTTCTTCTAAAAAATCTTTTTCCAATAAGGTCATTGGCTGCTGCTTTTCTGCCTTATCCCAAAGTGCAGGAAGCAGCTTTTTTCGTATCTTTTTGAGCATTGTGCCACGCACCTTGCGGATGTTCCGGTCACTTTGATTCCGTATTTTAGCGATCCTTGTTGAGCTAAACAGCCGGACAGCGCAGAGAAAGAGCAGCTCCTTGTGATCCTCATTCAATTCCCAAAGGATTTTGGATAGGTATTCTTCCGTTACAAGTTCATGGATGTCGTAAGGACAGTAAAAAATGGCGTCAAGAAAATCTCCCTTTCGGAGCTGCTTTTCCAGTACATCGTTTAGCATATCCGGGAAAAAGAGTTCATTTGCAGATGCACCATAGTCAAGCGGAACATCATCACCGCTGCGGCTGAGTTCGTGATAGCGTTCCCTGCGCTCCCGATTAGCGTCCAGCCTGTCCCACCATGCAATCACATTTTCAAACTCCCGTTGTGTTCTGGCGGAATCCTCCAATCGTGCAAGGGCTTCTGCCCGCAGTTCTCGTTTGAGCTTCTTACGCTCTGGTTCTTCCTCGTCAGTACCATCCTCAAAGGGATGTTCCTCGGCGTCGGCTTCCAGTTCTTCGATGAGCTGTTCTTCTTTTGCGATCTGCCACATGGCTTGTTCAGATAATTCGGTTTCTTCGGTATCCGTATCATTGTCAGCAAGAACAACTTGGTTCTTCCGCTTCCTTCGCTTCTTTTCAGGAAGATCATCAGCGGCTTCTTCCTCATCGTCCCAAAGGGTATTTTCATCTTCTTCGTCATCGACTATGTAATCGGAATCGTCCGTTTCATATTCATCTTCATAGTCAGTATCTTCTTCATAAAAGCCGTCATGTTCATATCGTTCGGGATCGTCGAACACCGCAGACACCTCCCTTCAAAAATATTTTTGAAAATTTCTTGGATTCTCCGTAAAAACAGTTCCGCTAAGTACCCTGTATTTCTCCTATAAGTGAGGAGGTAATCTATTTTGTCTGTTAATAGATTACTTTCGACACTGAATGAAAGGAGGAAACCGCCTATGTCAAACAATTATCGTGAGCTGACGGGCAGGGAGAAGCAGCGGATTAAGAAGCTGGTTACTTCTCTCTGTGCCAACTACGACAAAGAGTACGGCTGCCTGCCATTGGACTGTGACTGTCCAATGTTGGGGATCTGTTTTACCAACAGCGCACTATGCAGATATTTCCGCAAGTCTGTCCTGCCGGAAGATGCAGGGTTGGAAGCCGTATTCACACAAACACCGACCACTCATTGCAAACAGTGCGGCAAGCCGTTCCCAACTGACGGAAAACGGGTGTACTGCTCGCAGCGCTGTGCCGAAGAAGCTCGCCGTAAGCAGACCGCAGCACGGGTGCGTAAGTACCGGGAAAAACAGCAACAGATGTAACGCTTTTGCCCTCGGAAAGCCTTGTGCCGCAAGGCTTTTTGAGGGCATTTCTGCATTGGCAGGGTGTTAATACCTTTTGCTCAATTTTAACCATGCAAATGGTTACACCATGCCGGAACTAAACCTATTATACGAAAAAACAATGAATATTTCAACACGGAGGTAACTGCCTATGGCAAAAAACGAGAACAGTAATTTTTCTTATATGACTCGCCGCATTGGCGGCACCACCTATAAAGTTAAAGTAGTATTCAGCGATACAGAGAAAGAAACAATGGAGGATAAAATTTTACGGATGATTCGCAATGAAGCGGTTACAACTGGCGGAACTTGTGGTATAATAGATTCACCACAAATGAGCCGACAGTCTGAAAGGAGCGCATCATGAGCGTAAAACAGACTGAAGGAAAAATCACAGCTTTATATGAAAGGCTGTCCCGTGATGATGACCAGACTGGTGATAGCAACAGTATTGTCAATCAGAAAAAATACCTCGAAAGCTATGCCCATCAGAAAGGTTATACGAACTGTCAGCACTATACCGATGACGGTTGGAGTGGAGGAAATTTTGAGCGTCCCGCTTGGAAACAGCTTATTGCTGACATTGAAGCAGGCAAAGTTGCTCATGTCATTGTAAAAGATATGAGCAGGGCGGGGCGTGACTATCTGCAAACAGGCTTTTACACGGAGGTATTCTTCCGTCAGCATCATGTTCACTTTGTGGCGATTGCCAACAGCGTGGACAGCGACGATCAGAACAGCAATGAGTTTGCCCCGTTCCTCAACATTATGAACGAGTGGTATCTTCGTGATTTGAGCCGCAAGCAGAAAACAGCGATCCGTGTGAAAGGCGAATCCGGCAAGCCTACCACCAACTGTGCCATTTATGGCTACAAGAAAATGCAGGGAGATAAGTACAGTTGGTATATCGACGAGGAAGCCGCTGCGGTTGTCCGCCGTATTTTCCGGCTGACCATCGAGGGAAATGGTCCTTATGACATCGCCCGTATCCTCTATGACGATAAGGTGGAAACTCCTGCGGTCTACGCCGCAAAGCAGGGGTGTGGCGTTTGGAAAAGCAAAGAGGAATTTCCCAACCCTTATAACTGGAGTGGTTATATCGTTGGGCAGATTCTCTCAAAGCCCGAATATATGGGGCATACGGTCAACTTCCGTTCTCACAAGCAGTCCTACAAGGACAAAAATCCAGTTATGAATCCGCAGGAGGACTGGCTGATCTTTGAGAACACCCATGAAGCGATTGTAGATAAGGAAACGTGGGAGCTTGCACAGAAACTGCGAAAGACACCGAGACGCCACGATACGCTTGGCGAAGCCAATCCGCTGACTGGACTTCTGTTCTGTGCTGACTGCGGAGCGAAAATGACCAATCACCGTTCCAAAGGCGGTACGGAGAACAATCCCTATCCCTCTGATTTTTACGATTGCTCCACCTACACGCTGGCACATCAAAAGCGCACTCATGCTTGCAGCGGTCACTATATTCGGACAAAAGCGGTCAGAGAGCTTGTTTTGGAAACCATCCGAACAGCCAGCACCTTTGCCATCGCCAATCAGGATGAGTTTATGAAAAAGGTGCGTTCTGCTTCTCAAATCAGACAGGCGGAAGTCGCAAAGGATACCAAACGCAAGTTGAACAAAGACCGTAAGCGTATTGCCGAGCTTGATACCATTATCAAAAAGCTCTACGAATCTTTTGCCATTGGGCGCATTACCGATGAACGCTTTGATACCCTGCTTGCAGAATACGAAGCGGAGCAGAAAACTCTTGTCACATCTGTATCGGATGCAGAATCGCATCTGTCCTCTTTTGAGGAAGATACTGACCGTGCGGCGCAGTTCCTTTCACTTGCAAAGAAGTACACCGACTTTTCCGAACTGACTACTCCAATGATCAATGAGTTTATTGAAAAAATCATTGTCCACGCCCCGGAAAAGATTGACGGGGATCGGGTGCAGGAGGTTGAGATTTATCTGAAATTTATCGGACGGTTTGAACTGCCCGAACCAGAGCTGACACCAGAGGAGATCAAGCGGCAGGAACAGCTTCGCAGACACCGCATCAAGAGCCGGGAACGCTACCAAAAAATCAAGGCTGGTAAACACGCAGTTGGTCAGCCATTTCAGCTAATCTGTAAATGCTGTGGTGAAGAATTTGAATCCAAGCGGTTAAATACTCTGTTTTGCAGTCCGAAGTGCCGTACTAAATTTTACCGTCAGGAAGCAGTGGAAAACCGAAAGCGGGAATGTGTCTGCGAGAACTGCGGAAAAACTTTTACCGCTACACGGAAAGATGTAAAATACTGCTGTGATGATTGCAGGACGGAAGCAAACCGCAGGATGCAGAAAGAACGCAATGCTGCGAAGCAAATAAAAGAGAAAGAACCGGTATTGCTTGATACCCCGCTTGTTAAAGAAAACGGGCAAGAACAGAAAACAGCATAATAAATGACGCTGAAGGCGACTTGTGAGAATAAAATCTCATGAGCCGCCTTCTTTGCGTTTTCAGCCGGATACGGCAGAAAGGAATAAAACCTATGACAGAAAATGAAAAGAAGCTTTTGCAGGCGAAGCATAGATTGGAAGAAGCACAGATGCGTGACCGGCAGAAAGAGCGAAAAGCAAGGACACGGCGTTTGATTCAGGAAGGTGCGATTTTGGAGAAAGCATTACCGCAGACAACACAGATGACTTTGGAACAGTTGGAGGATTTTTTATGCGAAGTATTCAAACCAATCCGATGATTTTTATGAGCGACCGGCTATCGGTCGCTTTTTCTTTTTCCCGAAGGGCGCACTTACTCACCACCTGCAAAGCAGGCGGTGGTATCCCTCCCGTTGGTCAGGCTCATGCGCTCCTCACGAACTGTCTTCCAGACAGTTCTCCAGAGGGGGCAGGCAATGTCGCAAGCGAACATTCCCTGTGCAGTCGGCTCTATATTTTGCGCTATCAGCAAAACGATGGGGTGGCATATTGCCACCCCATCCCGCCGCCTGCCTGCGAAAACCTGCCACCGGCAGCTTTTACGCAGTTATGGGTATCTCCTTTCCGGCGACACCCATTTTCTCATTTCAAAAGAGAAACAGAAAGAAAGGACGGTGAAAACAAATGGCAATTTATCATCTGGAAGCAAAAGTAGTCAGCCGTGGTACAGGAAGAAGCGCTGTTGCAGCTTCCGCTTATCTGAGTTGTTCTAAAATCCTCAATGATTATGATGGGGTGCAGCATGACTACACCCGCAAGAAAGGACTGGTCTGGCAGGAAATATTCCTACCAGAGTTCGCCCCGTCAGAATGGAAAGAACGGGGCGTGCTTTGGAACGCCGTAGAAGAAAATGAAAAGACAAAAGACAGCCGACTTGCCCGTGAATTTGTGGTTGCTCTACCGATTGAGCTGAACGAAGCACAGTGGGAAAAGCTGCTGTCCGATTTTATTTCTGACACCTTTGTAGCTGATGGGATGTGTGCAGATGTGGCAATTCATAATCCATACCCTCCCGGTCACAATCCCCATGCTCATATCATGCTAACAGTGCGCCCGTTAGATGAAAAAGGGAACTGGCAATATAAGACACAGAAAGAATATCTCTGTGTGAAAAATGGAAAGGAACAAGGATTTACTGCGGATGAGTTTAAGGCAGCACAAACGGAGGGATGGGAAAAGCAATACCAGTATAAGGTAGGAAAGAAAAAGGTGTATATGACTGCTTCTGCTGCTAAAGAAAAAGGCTATGAACGGGTATCGAAATATCCCAAAAGCACGAAATACGGAAGGCAGAATCCCATTGCCGAGCGTTGGAACAGCGAAGAACAACTTGTTTTATGGAGAGCAGCATGGGCTGATGTGACGAATCGCCATTTGGAGACTGCCGGACACGAAGAACGCATCGACCACCGCAGTCATGCAGATCGGGGCTTGACCGAGCAGCCCACCATTCACGAGGGTGTGGTTGCAAGAGCATTGGAGAAAAAGGGCATTGTTTCTGACCGCTGTGAGTTGAATCGTCAGATTAAGGCAGACAATGCGTTGCTCCGTGAGCTGAAAGCAACGGTCAAGAAGCTGATGCAGGCAGTTAAAGCATCTGTTCCTGCGCTTGCGGAAGCAATGGAGTCCTTACGGGCGAACATGGTTATTTCCCGCTATCAAATCTGCTATGCCGGTTTTGGAAAACACAAATTATCGGAAAGCCTGAATGTGTTGAAGCCCGATCTGGAGCGATACGCCTTACTGGTACAGCAGATTAAAAATAAGACTAAAGAACGGAAAACGCTGCTTGCAGAAAAGAAAGCGACACCATTTTATCAGTTTGTTGCTCATAATGATTTGGCAAAAAAGATTGCCGAACTGACAGAAGACTTGGAAGAACTGAAATCCGAAAAGACGATGCTCCTCAGTTCATTTGATTGTAGTGAGGATACTGGAATTGCTGAGGTCAAAAAGAGTGTTGCAGCTATGGAGGAAAATTTGAAGCGGCTGACAAAGCAGGAAGAAAAATATGCTGCCGAGTTGGAGGATGCCTTAAAGCAGTTCTCAGAATTAAGGGAGCAGGCAAAAAATGTGGATTCAGCAGAACTCTTAGAACAACGGGTTGCCCTGCAATCAGATAAAATTCAAGCTGCCACTTCCAAGATTAAAACTGCATACGGAGAAAAATTTGATCCGCTTATCTTGTTTGACAGCAAACGGGATGTGACAGATTTGTTGCATGAAGAATCAGAAGCACGATCCATTCAAAGATATCTACACCAGAAGTATCAACGGACTCAACAGAAAATGGATAAGAGAAGCAAACGGCAATATCCAGAACGATAATTTTGTTCCTGTTTTTTGAGTGGTAAATCTTAAGAGTGAGTGCCCCTAATGCTCTAAATATGCAAATTGACTTCATTTACAGTTTTGTTTATAATATTTATTGAGTTGTTGGGGGCAAGCTGTACTAAATCGAACCCCCAAAATGTCTGAAAGGGAAAATATTTTTATAAAAAGCAAAAGGCAATTACAGAAAAACTTTGATGCTTTTGGATGATTTGAATTTAACTATGCCAAGTGAAATTGGAGGGATTTGAATGAAACATATAAGAAATATATTGCTGTTGATTACGATTATTTTTGCTTTTGTTATGCAAGCTGAAGTATATCAAAATATGCTCTGGAACTTTAATGGTGCTTATTATTTATCGTCCAGATACACAACTACTAATGACGATATGGATTCATTTTTAGCCAATGCAGAAGATACAGCTGAGAAGCATGGTGTTCATATTTTTTCGACTTTTAATCAGAGAGTTTCTAATTATCAGACAAGACTTTATATTTATGGTGATGATACCGTTGTTCGGGATAGTCTTAAAAGCACAATGGATATTGAGGAAAAAACATATACGGCTTTGATAGGCGGAATCACCGTAATAGAATTTGAAGATTTTAGAGAAGCAAAAAACACAGGCAATGGACAGGAAATAATGGTCAGCTATATCGGTGACGATGATGACATTATTGCCACATATCAAGATTTGGCAAAAGAATATTCTATATCGCAGCCAGAGTTTTGGCAATCAACCGAAACTGATATGATGTTCATTGTTTGGGGCCTGGTTGCCATATTGATGATTGTACTTAATATGATTGAGGTGATACGCAGACAAAAGGAAGTAGTTGTACGAGCTTCTCTGGGCGAAAATGCTGCTGTGATTGCTCTAAAAGCTGTAGTGGCTGATATGATTTCATATGCTGCATTATTCGTCTTAGCAAAGTTGCTTGTTTCTCAATTTATATCGGGAGCGTATGAAGATCATCTCATTTTGGCAGTGTATTGTGCCGGAGCAGTTCTTTCCGTAATTCCTTATGCTGCTTTTGTCCGCTTTGATGTAAAAAAAGCCTTTGCCAATGCTTCAGATAAAAAAGGTATGTTTTATCTTCTGAACGGTCTTAAAGTATTTGCTACTGCTATGACAATTTTTACAATAACTACAAATCTCAGTAGCATTCAAGGTAATTTACTTACAAACACTACTCTTTTAGAAAATCATTATAATGATTATTATTTTGGAGTTATGCAGATTGAACCTCCTTTTGAAGAAAATGAGGAGGAATCCAAAGAGAGCGAATTTTGGAATGACCTTTACGAAAATGAATACAACACTATAAATCCGGTGGTCTGCATAGGCAGCCGGATAAGCGATACGGATAATTATATTTTTGTAAATCATAATGCCAGAGATATGCTACAAGGGTTTTCTGATATGCTTACTGAAGATGATGAAAAAGAGGATATCGTGGTCTTCGTGCCAAAGGGAAGAAATGCGGAATCATACAAAGATATCGCAAAAGAGGAAATTGACTCTCTTACCCAAAATGCAGAAGAACTGCGTGTTGTTTATAAAGAATATTCTGGCAGAGAGCAATTTTATTATCTCAATTCGAACAGAGAAGAGGCTATTGACGGATTGTCAAGAGCAACAAATCCGATTGTTATTTATCAGGCAAATGAGGCTGTTGCTTTGAATGGAAGTTATATCGAAACAGGAACATATAATGGTGAGGTAATCTACGGATGCGATGAAAGCACAATTCGTAATGCTGCGAAAAAATATGCAGAACAGCTTGGT
>OLSG01003578.1_pt1 | contig 10821 bp, 10 predicted proteins | sample 1673041 | NCBI WGS metagenome assembly OLSG01 (sample SAMEA3136749, study PRJEB25190) | human gut metagenome | reverse complement strand
CCCATTTCAGTTTCTGTTCTCCCTGGCCGGACTCTTTGTAGATATGTTCAGCGTGAAGGAACAGTTCATACACCTCTTTGCGGATGCCCTCCAGTCCTTTTGCTTTCGCATACTGATATGCGACCACTGCCGTTACAACGACCAGCACTGCGATTACCAGGATAAGAACCGGAATCGGCACCTGGCTTAAATAGTTTAATAATTCCATAGAATCAATCCTCCTGTTATGCTTTGTAATCTCTTGATAGTTCCCTGCAGCGTTTATAATTGTTCAGCTGGGGAAATTATTGCCTAAACGCTTTAAAGGCAAATATTGGCGGCTATGCTACTACATTCCGACCTGTGTGGCAACCCAGCCAAGCACGATACCAATAATGGCAGTCACCACATAACCTGTCACTTTTCGCCACATTTCCCCGTCCCTGTTCTCCAGGGTTTCCAGACGTTTCCCCTGTTGTTTCTGTTCCCCAACCATAAGCTCAATACTCTGTGCCAGCTTTTCAACTGAAATCGTTAGAGCGTTGATCTGCTTTGTGTTTTCTTCCAGCAGTTCAATACGTCTGTTCTGCCTATGGTTCTCTGCTTCGATGCTCTTTCTAAACTCTTCGTGCTCAGCTCTTGAAATCACGTCTTCCATGTCCTCACCTCCTTCCAGATATGCTTCTATATCATCGACGTCCGCATACGGGCGGCAATAATATTCTGTGACATCTAGCTCAGACTCTATCTCTTCCAGAGTCTTCTTGCTTTGCTCACGAATCAACATCCGGAGGTCTGTGACATGCGACCACAACCGGGATATGATTTGCAACTTTGTCATTTCCTATGATGTCCTTTCTTGAAAAGATGATAATGTGGCTTCTCTTCTCCGAAGAACCGCCATCGAACCACATCATCCAGGATTATCCCTACTGCTGAAAGAAAAAACCAAAGGATCATGAACTGAGGACATATCTGACCAAGAACATTCCCCGGCATGTTGCTGTAATCCCACATATTCAGTCCCAGCCATACATTCAAGATCAATCCGAAGATAAATTCAATCACTGTAATCCCGGATGCAGCTATCAACTGCTGGAGAACCAGCGGCATACATCGTGACCTCTCGTTAATCACTCCACAAATGATGAAACACAAGCCTCCGCACACTGCCATTGCCGGAAATGAATACCCCCGGAAGATCACTTCCAGGGAATAATAAAAAACTCCTCCGATCAGGAAGAGTGTCAGGTACTTTATGATTTTTTTCACTATGCAATACCTCCGGATGCCATGGCCTTAACATAATCTTTCAGCACTTCATTCTGGAACTCTTCCGGAATTTTTGTGCCCCACTGAATCTGCTCTAATTCAGATGCTTTGCTGATGGACTTAATCCACATGTTAAGGGCATTGCAGTATGTCGTATTATACGATACATAGAACATTGCTGTATCAACAATCTTCTGCATATCAGCAGCCGAAAAATACTTACAAGACTGTCCATCCTCATGGTATTCCAGTTTTTCCTCACCAGCTAAAAGCTGCATTTTCTTACCGAACAGATTGATCTGGTCTTTCTCAGTCAGACTAAAATGTTCTGTTCCGGTTGACACCGCCACATCTACTCCTGCATAGATAGTCTGTTCACATGCAGCTGCAATTTCCTTGTATTTCAGTTTTTTTGCACCTTCCAGGCTCAATCCTTCTGGCTGTACAGATTCCGTGAATGTCTCAGCTTTTTCAAACCAGTAGTCGAAATCTTTTTCAATTTCTTCTGCTGTTACATTTCCCGGATACCGGAGCTGAACTTCATCGCACTCCCATACCTTGTATGAAGTTTCTTTATCGCCGCCATAAGCCTCTGTCTTTTCTACTTCTTCGATATTCTTTCGAAGGATAACATCCGTTCCGGAAAATACCGGATAGACCTCAGCTGCTGAGGGCTGCGATAAGTAAGATTCTCTTCTCATTTTCTACTTCCTTTCCGTGCTTACTTGCACTGTATGAACACATTTTGAATAGCTTATCAAAACAATACTCCATCCGGAATTTCAAACTGTTGATATGCTTTATCCAGCCTTTGTATGCTGCAATCCGACAGGCTCTCCACCATGGGATAAATCCTTTCGTCTTGAAATCTTCCCATGCTCTGAGCACTTGCCTCCGGATTCTCCGGAATACTCTCCCACGGATGATCGTGTATCTCCTCCGGACTACATAGCCCATCATATCAACTCCGGGCGTCCTTTTCTTACTGCCTTTCCTTCGCTCTTCCAGGTTCTCCCGTTCTTCATCAAACGAAGCTACCTGGTAGAATTGCCAGATATCCTTGATTTTTAATCCGAACTTATCATGAGCCCAGGTCGTAGCTTTCTTCATTGCCTTTTTCAGCTTTGAAACATCGCCATAGATCGTAAAATCATCTGCATAGCATACAATCGCATACACAAGCCTATTCCGCTTTCCTCTGCGTATCTGAGCTTGCTCATAGATATATCTCAATACATAAGACATCACGTAATTGAATAGCCATGCCGGAAGATATCCGCCTATGCAAAGATGGTTCCCAGGATAGTTGCTCATAAGAGCACCCAGGAACCATAGCAGCACTTTATTCTTGCCTATGTCTCTTCTCAGCATCTCCATGACAACCGGAATCGTCACTGAGGGATAGGCTTTTGTAACATCTCCTTTCAAAGCAACTACCTTGCCATGAAATTTCTTCCGAAGTAGTCTTTCGATTTTCCGCTTTCCGGCTACTCCTCCCTTATTTGGGATGCTTCCGTACTGAATCGGTAAAATCTTCGCTCTGAAAAGAGGTTTCAACGCATATACTCCGATATATTCAAACACCTGCTGTTCTGGAGATTCCTGGCAGATATCACGAAGCTTCTGCGTCAGTCCGTCAATTCTTTGGAACTGACGAATAGATTGTAATTGTAAATCTCGGTTGATTATACGTTGCGTCAGCATCTTTGCTACTTCTGATTCAGCTTCCAGAGTTCTCTTAAAATCCTTGTTTAGTCGATCTTCCGTAAGCTCACGCTTTGTGATCTTTCCGGTTTTGCAGAGCAGACGTTGAAAGTCGTTTCTTGCTCTTTTATTCCGGAAGCATTCCACAACGGCAATCTCGTTAAATTTCCAGTCCTCAATGTTGACCGTTGCTGGTTTGCAATATGTTTTCAAGTCAACCTCCTTAATATTCATCTGGTTACTTCCGTGGCTTTCCCTTTCGGTACTAGCCTCGTTGGTTTCAAGTTATTTTCGCACATAAGCGAGGATTATACGGTGCAATGATTTTTAAATACTCTTTTCAAAATTGTACCAGTTGCTCCGAGAGAGCCGTTCCAGTTAGCGTTACTAACCCAATTGTTCGAGTTACGGCAAGGAACGCCAGCATTGCCGCCGTCGTTCAAGTTGCCGAAGCACCAAGCCGCACGAACACCAGACGCCGCAGGCGCGCAAAAGACGCCAGCTCCCACTCCAGTACCGCTTCCACTTGCAGTGATAGCCTCCGGCCAGAGAACGTCATCATTGATAGCATTGTCCGCGATATATTTCCACGTCCAGGCAGCCGTGTCTTTCGGAACCAATACAGACGGTACGTCTACTTTTTCATAGTTTGCATTGATTGCTGAACCAACCTTACTCTGGTCATAACATTTATAACAATCAAACAGGTAATCTCCATCTGATTTCTGACTCCACTGCCAAAGTTCGTCGGATACAATCAGATAAGATCCATTCATGAACTCAATGCCCTGAATCATACCTGGCTCTTTTCCGGATGTTGGACTGTATCGACTTCCATCTCGGCCGAGAACCGTATCATTCCATCCAGAATAATACGGGCTTGTGGAAAGGTAGGTGCTTCCTGCTGTGGTGTCAAAAGTCTTTCCTCCGTTATCCACATAAACGGCAGAGTATTCTTTTTCTTCAATAGTCACTGTTTCAATAGCTGTAATCAGCTTTCCATCGAAGATAGAATAGTTACTTGCTGTGTTTCTGTCAGATCCGCTCTGAATGCCAAGCATAACAGCCGAGCCAACCAAAAGGTTTGCAGCCTGCTCCTTTGTCAGAATTACCCTTTCTACTCCAGTCTCACTCACTGCAACTGTGTACTGGTAGTTGTAATTTGTGCAACCTTCAATCTTTCCGGAATTTCCTTTACGTCCGTATTTCAAACGCACCATAGCATCCAGGAATTTAACAAGAGATCCGGAAGCTCCGGAATACTGTGCTCCTCTAGCTCTCCACTTGCTTACACCTGTCTGGTGGGAGGTTCGGTTTACCGGAGCCAGTCCAGTTCCACAAGTGATACGTCCATCAGCTCCAATACCTGCATAATATTTCGGATGTGCAATGTACTCATGCACTTTTCCGGTTCTGTCTGTACCTTCTGGCCATCTCTTGTATCCGGATGCTGGGTGGCATCTTGTTTTCAAGTATTTATACTCATCATTCTGCCATTCTCTTTTCCAGGTGTTCTTCTGCACCATCCAGCACAAATGTTCACCGGATCTGACATCTTTTGTGCTGTCAATATGTTCGACATAGAAAATTTCATGCGAACCATCAGCTTTTTTCTCGGCAGCTACTTCCAAACACCAAAACTGAGGAAGATGTGCAAATGGATCAGAGCCGGCAGTAGCTTCTGTAGATGGCGTACACACCAATCCGGCAGAATCATCCGTCAGCTCTCCAATCATGGATGTACTCTTTGCGTATCTCGGTGTAGTAACTCCGTGCACTCTGGAATCTTCCAGGACACGGCCGAACCATCTTTCCAGCATGTCCGCTTTACTGTAAACCGTTGGATCATACTGATACTTCCACCATTCTACAAACAGATCGTCTACCTCTGCTTTTGTTGTTGCTGCAGCAACTTTCTCCTTGTATGCTGCGTCTGCTTTGCCAGCCAAATCTGCACGCTGCAAATCCACGAGTTCTCTGATCGTGGACTCTCGTGGAAAATTTGTTACGTTTCCATTACTCATTTAATTTTTACCTCCTATTCGCTTACTGTATATACAATGTCAAGACCGCCATCATCCGGATTGCAAACAAAAGAGAACCCTCCTAAAGCAGCTGTATTAGCAAGCACCTGTTCTCGGAAATCCACAACTTCATTTGCATAATTTTCAATCGCCTTCTTCTGTTTTTCTCCTTCTTCCTGGATACGTGTAATCTGAGCATTTCCAGCTTCATTGATACTATCTACTGCATCTGTTCCAGCTTTAGTAGCATTGGCTGTCTGTTCCTTTCCTGTGCCCTCTACAGCTTTTACAGCTGCAGCTCCAGCCGAATTTACTTCATCGACTTTTGTTGATCCAGCCTTATTTACCTTGTCGGTCTGTGTAGTACCGGCATTCTCTACCGCATTGACCGACTCTGTTTTTGCTGAGGATATAGCAGCCACAGCATCTGTTCCAGCCTTAGTCACAGCATTCTTCTGGTCTGTTCCAGCTTTCTCTACATCCTCTTTCCAAGTCTTTCCAACAGTATTTACACTGTTCAGAGCATTAGTAGCTGTCTGGCTGAATTCCTGGACCGTCTGATCCACAGCTGCTTTTGATGTAGCTGCACCGTCCGCTGACTTCTTAGCGTTTGCCTCTGACGTGCTGGCATTCTTGGCTGACGTTGCTGATGCTGCCTCAGATGCTTTAGCGTTCTTTTCGGATGTACTGGCATTTGTTGCAGACTCCTGAGCTGCTTTCTTCGCAGATTCTGCCGCTTTCAGATTCTCAGCAACATTTGACTTGCTCTGATCAACTGAGGATTTCATATTCTCAACCTCGCCTTTCAGATTCTCAGTAGCTTTCCTGGATGCATCTGCAAGATCGGAATAATACTTTGCATTGTCCTCAGCATTCTCCGGATGATTCTCATGGCCATGCGCCCAGGCTTCGGCAAGTTCAGCCGCCGCTTTCGCTCCTGCCATAGATTCTCTAACTGCTTCAATGGTATCCTGGAAAATCTCAGCTTCGCACGGCTTATTGAAAGCCTCTGGTTTAGGTCTGGCTTCAATTTCCATGATAATTTTCTTCGTAGTGTTCCCGTGGATACGATCGGACACATAGATAAATGCATATGCTTCATACTTGACAGAAGATTCTTCCTCCAAAATGAAATCTGGAATACGGACATCTGTTACACCGTCCTTTGTAACACCGATTCTTCGTTTAGCTTCTCCTCCGGTTTTCTGCAATGAAAAATGGACTTCCACAGCATCTGGAAGTCCAAGTCCTTCAATTCTCAAAATCTGGCCGAAATCATACTGCCAAATTCCTTTTACTGTTGCAGTATTCGCTTCGGAGAAACTAGCAATATTGATATTTTCCATCACTGTTCCTCTCTTTCATCAGAAATCAAATTTAGACACACTCATTTCATCTGACCACAGACTGAATGTTTCATTTTCTCCGTATGCCTTCACTTTGATAACCGCGTCATCCATTCCGGAAGAAAGGAAGTCATCAGAATAGTTTGACGCAATAAAAAACGAATAGGACGTGCTAAACACTTTTTCTGTTCCATCGCTTTTCGTTACCTTCACTTCGTATGAGGTGGCATTCTCAACTTCATCCCAGCGAACATTCAGACAGCTGTATGTTCCGTATCTAAGCGTTTTGCGAAAATAGGACGCGCTCTGAATGGTTGGTTTTTCAAGCACATTTTTTTCAATAAATTTTTTTGCTGCTTCCTCAAACGCTTTTTCCATTTTCTCATCAAATTTAACCGTTATCTCCGGTATATGAACAGATGGTGGGTTAAGCTTTGGCGTACACGCAAATACGGGTGTCACGCAAGACATGGATAATGCTGTTGCACAAACCACTGCTAATAATTTACTTCTTTTTTTCATGTTGCTTTCCTCCTCTTTAATTACTACCTATTGTTTCAATTTTGGACAGTGCCTGTCCGATCGTTCCCTTGTATTCATAGCGGAAACCATCTTGCAAACCAACAGACGGATATTCATTTCTGTCTGCAGACGTTACATGTCCATAGCTTGCTGTGTATCCAACGGAATCTACATGTTGTGCACTGCTACAATTCATAACATACATTTCAATCATGTTCTTTTCCGTTGTTACGGTAAATGTTGCATTAGTAGCAACTTTAAAAATCCCATCACTCGCTGAAGCTTTTTTCACATATTTTCCTCTTAGGAAATTCAACTTTTTGTAGTCACTAGAATTCGTTACACGAAAAGACCTTACCGGATCTGCTAGAACAATCTCGCCTCCGGCTTTTCCTATTTCATCACTGTAACTGATTGTAAAATCGGGTTTCATTCCTGCAATACCCGCTGGCCAAGTCCCAAGACCCAGTGCTTTTTCTGCGGCCAGATTTGGGGTCAGATTGGAACTGAATTTTTCCCAAACATGTAGATTTACGATATCGTTCGGTGCTGCATCTAAATCGCTTTGTACAGCAGCCACTTTGTTGCTTACAGATGTGATTTTTGCCTCCAGTTCTTTCTTCAAGCTGTCTAATGCAACGGTAATGTTATAGAATATCTTCAGATCGGCAATGGAGGTATAAACAGCATCCTCCAAATCTGTAAGAGAAATATCCCCACCGTCTTTTCTTTTGATGGATACTCTATCTTTCAAGGAATCATTATCTGCACTATATCGTGTAGTATTAGACGTCCAACTCCCAAGACTATTCAAAGAACCGCTGTTTGCATTGTATGTGGTTATTCTTATTTCATATCCATCTGGAGGAGTGATGCTTTCGTTTTTATGCCTGTCATATAATACCGAGACAATTTCTTTTTGTGAATCAACAATCGCACCCGAACTGTTGATTGAGCCATACGAGAAAAACCGCATATCTGCCTTAGTCTCTGTCATCCGTTTTCTTGCTGATGTCATATGAGCTGCAAGAATCGGGAATTGCGTTTGAATCTCTTCTTGGCTTGAACTGATGTTCTTAATCTGTGTCCGCACAGCTTCACCAGCGGAAGGATATTTCGTTCCATCTGCTCCAACTCGAATATCAGTCAATTCACTATTCCCGGATGTATTGTTATTCTCGGCTACGAGGTTGCTGATCTGGTTTCTTGCAACCATATCAATAGCACCGACTTTTCCATCCAAATAGCACTGCTGAATCGCATCATGAATGGCTTGCCGAACATCTTTCCCATAGATTTTTGTTCTTATATTTCTTAGTAATTCCGTTATATCAGCCATCTTATCGCCTCCTACTTATTAAGCTTTCCTGTCAACGTTTTAAAAGCAACACCGAACTCATACACTGAATTGTCCGGCGTCAATAAATCAAGTTCAATTTTGATACATAAAAAAAACGTATCTATGTCATGCGGTTTAGATACAACTCTTACTTCATCGCCAATTGAAATCAACTCTGTATTTACGTCTACCAAGTGCAAATCTACTGCTTTCACTTTTAGTGATACCGACATTGTTATTCCGTCATTCAGATACGCTTTTCCCTTCGTAAGTAAGTTGTCAGCAATTGTTACATCATCCCACTCATGAATCTTTGTAATCCTACCGAACAACTTAATTCCTGTTTCGCTTTCAATGTAATCTTTTCCATCATTTACTTCTGCTATGGTCAGCCGGCCTGTTTCATTTCCATCTTCATCTTTTAGCCTTTCGCCAAGAGGAACCAAAACCGTAAACACATTTTCAGCAGTAATATATTCCGTAATGTCGAGCAGATTGCTGCCGAATTCTATAATCTGTGAATTTGTAATCCCCGGCTTTTTCACGTAATCCACATATCTCTTGTCACCAGAAACCCTGGTCCGGATATATCCGCCATGTGTATTCACGAGTTTTTCCTTTATCTCATTCAGAACATTCGGATACACGGTTGAACTGTAATGCACATAATTATTCGGATCAGTTACGGTAATCTCTCCAACTTCAAATTGTTTAGTTTCTTCCACCTGCTCATTATGGCTTGCTATATACTGCTTAAATAATTCTGGGATATCTCCTTGGTAATCATACGGGCGTAAAATCGAATCCACCAAATAAGCAAGTTCTCCTTCACACACTGCTTTCTGGCGCTTATAAAAATCCTTTTCCGTATTCAGCAGCCTTCCATGAAACAGCTCTTTAGACTGAACCGATTTTTCAAATGTTTGGCTATAATAGGTGTAGGAATACATTCTGAATGTTATGCTTCCCGTTGATACCGTGTAACTTGCAGATGTGAATCTGTATACCGTAGAATCCTCAGTTCCATCTTTCAAATCTCCGTAAAAATATGGATATTGTTTATAATTTGAACATATCTCTGAACTCGACGAACCCTCTCTATTTAATGGACTTGTAAGTGCAATCTTTCCCGTTGCTGGATCTACGGTTGCTCCACCATATATAACAGTAGTTGGTATTGAAGTTGTCGGGCCTTTGCTCGTCTTATCAACATTCTTTAAAACATACGTAGGATTATCAGACGAGACTACTGATACAACCGTGGCCAGTTTATTTATTTTCCCGTAAGCTACATTATTTGGTGGCATTGTAAACTGGAACGATCCAGCTTTATTAAGCTCACTCGTTACTTTTGCAGCCAATAAGGAATATCCATCATTGGCAGAAAGTAACGGGGAGTATATTACCTCCCCGTCCGCATAAACCGTATACATCAGAGCATCCCTCCTTTGTAATCAACAGATACCTTTCCGTTTCCAGTAAAAACCAGTTTATTTTCACCGCCTTTTATAATAATATCTAGTACCTTATTCTCGCCATCTTTCAGATCATATGTCGTATTCTCGAACTCAACCTTTAATCCATCAGTTGCATAAACATAGAATGTTGGCACAACTTCTTTTTGATTACCATACAGGATAAACTCCAATTTTCCATCAACTACCATATTTGCGTATTCTCTAATAACGCCGGTTTCAAAGCTGAATGTATCCCATATCCAATCTTCCAAACTACCGGTCAATTCCATTTTGTACGGTTGGCAAGTAGCGGATATCACTACACTTGCTGTCGTTTCATTTGATTTTGCCGTAGACATTTCCACGGTGCCATCGTAGTAATAACACGGATCCGTATCCAACGAAATCCGCATTCTTTTTCCATGAATCTTTCCGGCAATATTACTCGTCAAATCCGACCAATCAGAATAATTACAATTTCTGGCATCAAATTCGAACTCTAGCTTTCTTGTCCCGTACTGCATTCTTCCTGTAAGGGACTCGCTCAAATCAAGAACTCCATCCCCTCCAGGAATATCAATCAGCACTGTCTTAGGCTCTGGTAAGCCAATCGTGATTTTGGAGAGCTTTAATCCCCACTCTTCATAGGAATGGTACTCTCCAAATTTGATTCCTGTAGACACGTTATACACCTCTTTCTTCCAAGTCGTATCTCTTTCCGAGATTCTCATCAATGTACGGGGTTGTTACTTCTGCAATCTCCTTGCCGTCCAGATCAACATGTACGTGTGTTTCTCCTTCAATAACCACCTCTGTCTTGCGATCATCAAAAGACTGTCCGTTTTCCTGGTCAACCTTGTATGTCTGGCTTGTGTTTTTGTCCAGAGTTATTTTTCCGGTTTCAATATTCACAGCTGCCTGCATCTTTTGTGCCAAAGCTTTCATCTCTTTGTTGGTCTCATCTTCCAGCTCTGGCATTTCACCTTTAATTCCTTCTCCAACTCCAGGTGGAATCCACTTACCTACTTCCTTGGCAAATACTTTAGATGGAGAATGGATGCCGAGAGCTCTCTTGGCTCCATCTACAATTCCGGAGAAAAATGACGATACTTGGCTCTTGAACCAGCCGGCAGCATTAGAAATTCCATTCCATACACCGTGAACGATATTCCGTCCAA
>OLSG01003565.1_pt1 | contig 10862 bp, 6 predicted proteins | sample 1673041 | NCBI WGS metagenome assembly OLSG01 (sample SAMEA3136749, study PRJEB25190) | human gut metagenome | reverse complement strand
TCATGAGCGCCGAGTACATCATGGCCGGCGGCAACGAGCAGGTCATCCTCTGCGAGCGCGGCATCCGCACGTTTGAAAAGTATACCCGCAACACGCTGGACCTTTCCGCCGTGCCCATCATCCACGAAAAGACCCATCTGCCCGTCATCGTGGACCCCAGCCACGCCACCGGCAAGGCCAACCTCGTGGAGCCGATGATGATCGCTGCGGTGGCCGCCGGTGCCGACGGTCTGGAAGTGGAGGTCCACTACGACCCCCGCCACGCATGGAGCGACGGTGCCCAGTGCCTGACCCCGGATAGCTTTGCACAGGCTATGGCCAAGTGCCGCCAGGTCGCATGGGCCATCGGGCGGGAGATGTGACCCTCTCAGGCCCCAGCTCTCCCGCAGGGAGAGCGTTTGGCAGAACGGGCAGAAGGAGGGCTGCAAATGCAGATCACGATCCAACCAGACAGAAACATTGACGGAGTCATTATGGCCCCGCCCAGCAAGAGCATGGCGCACCGGGCCGTGCTCTGTGCGGCGCTGGCAAAGGGCACCTCGCACATCCGGAATCTGGAGTTCAGCAAGGACATCGCCGCCACCCTCGCGGCGGCGGGCCAGCTCTGCGCCCGCGTCACCACCGGCGGGAACGATGCAGTGGTGGAGGGACTGGGCCGTTTTCTGCCCGTGGAAGCCCCGGTGGACTGCTGCGAGAGCGGCAGCACCCTGCGCTTCCTCATCCCGCTGGCCAGCCTCACCGGTCAGAAAGTGACCTTTGTGGGCCGCGGGCGGCTGATGGAGCGGCCCCAGTCGGTGTATGAAGCGCTGTACCGGGAGCAGGGCCTCCGCTTTGTGCAGAGTCCTTCCGGCCTGACTGTGGAAGGGGCGCTCTCCAGCGGGGACTATACGCTGGCGGGCAATGTGTCCAGCCAGTTCATCAGCGGGCTGCTGTTCGCCCTGCCGCTGTTGGGCGGCACCAGCACCCTTCACCTGCTCCCGCCGGTGGAGAGCCGCAGCTACATCGACATGACCCGGTCCGTTCAGGCGGCGTTCGGCGTCACGAGCCGGTGGGTGGACGAAACGACGCTGGAGATCCCCGGCGGGCAGGCATACCGCCCCTGGGACTACACCGTCGAGGGCGATTACAGCCAGGCGGCCTTCCCGGCGGTGCTGGGGGCTGTCACCGGCGGCGTCACGCTGACCGGTCTGGCCGAACCGACCTTGCAGGGCGATGCGGCCATTCTGGACATCCTGCGCCGGTGCGGGGCCGACTGTTCCCGCACCGAACAGGGCATCGTCTTCCGGAAAGCGCCGCTCCACGGCACGGACATCGACCTGGCCGACTGCCCCGACCTCGGCCCGGTGCTGATGGTGCTGGGCCTGTTCTGCGAGGGGCAGACGGTCATCCGGAACGCGGAACGCCTCCGCATCAAGGAGAGCGACCGCATCGAAGCCATGGAAACAGAGCTGTGCAAATGCGGCGGGGTGCTGTCCAGCGCGGGCGGCACCATCACCATCGAGGGCTGTGCCGGGGCGCTCCATGCGCCGGACGGCGTCCTCTCCGGCCACAACGACCACCGGGTCGTCATGAGCCTGTCGGTGCTGGCACTGGCGGCGGGGCTGCGGCTGCCCATCGACGGCGCCGAGGCCATCATGAAGAGCTGGCCGAATTTCTTTACAGCCATCAAGCCATTGGGCGCGGAGGTAGAAGATGTTGGATAAAACGAAACGTTATCTCGTGGTGGGCCTCGGCCTGCTGGGCGGCAAATATGCGCTGGAACTCTCCAAAGCCGGGTTCCATGTGGACGGCATCAACCGCAGCGAGGGCCACTTGCAGTTTGCGCTCGACCATGGCTACATCGAGCGGGGCAAAACCCACGATTTTGAAGACCTTGTCCGGGAGGCCGACCACATCATCTTCGGCCTCTACCCCACGGCCCTCATCGAGTGGTTCCGGACGTACGGCCCGCTCCTCAAGCCCGGCTGCATCTTCACGGATGTGTCCGGCGTCAAGACCGGCCTGGTGGAGCCGGTGCAGGCCCTCTGCCCGGCGGGGGTCGAGTTCATCGCCAGCCACCCGATGGCAGGCCGCGAGACCTCCAGCGTGGAACACGCCGCCGAGGTGAATTTTGCCCCGGCGAACTTCATCATCACCCCGACCGGGAAGAATACCCCGGAGGCCATCGCCTGGGTCCGGGAGCTGGCCGAGGTGCTGGGCTTCAAACACATCTGCACCCTGACCGTGCAGGAGCATGACCGGATGGTCGGCTATGTCAGCCAGCTGTGCCATGCCATCGCCGTCAGCCTGATGTGCGCCAACGACAACACCTCGCTGTGCGAGTACACGGGCGACTCCTTCCGGGATCTGACCCGCATCGCACGCATCAACGACAAAATGTGGGCGGAACTGTTTCTCTGGAACAGGGACAACCTCATCTCGGAGATTGACCAGTTCGACGCCGCGCTCGGCACACTGCGCAACGCGCTGGTGGCGGGCGACCGCAAAAAGCTCGAAGAGATGTTCCGCCTTTCCACCCAGCGCCGTGCGGCGTTCGACAAGAAGCTCCCCGAATGAGGTGAACCTATGCCCAAGCAGGAAGGCCAGAAATCCAAACTGTTGGCGCTTTTGCGCATCTTTGAGACACAGACCGACGAAAACCACCTGCTGAACGTGCCCCAACTGGTGGGGCTGCTGGAACAGCAGGGCATCCTCTGCGAGCGCAAGAGCGTGTACAGCGACATCGACGCGCTGAACGCACTGGGGTACGACATCCAGCTCCGGCGGGGCCGGGGCGGCGGCTATTTTCTGGCCAGCCGCACCTTTGACCTGGCCGAGCTGAAGCTGCTGGTGGACGCCGTGCAGGCCAGCCGGGTGGTGTCCAGCGCCACGAGCCGCCGCCTGATCCGGAAGCTGGAAAAGCTCTGCTCCAATTACGAGGGCAGCCAGCTGCAGCGTCAGGTCTACGTGGACGGCCGCCCCAAGACCGACAGCAGGAGCCTGCTGTACAGCATCGACGCACTGCACGAGGCCATCAACACCGGCCGGATGGTGGAGTTCCATTACAAAAAAGTGGGCCGGCCCGAAAAGCGGATCATCAGCCCATGGCAGATGGCGTGGGAGAACGGCTGCTATTACCTCATCGCCTATCAGGATGAAAAGGAGCCGGTGGGCATCCGCCACTACCGGGTGGACCGGATGTCCGGCGTCCGGGTGCTGGAGCTGCCCCGCCGCGGCCGGGAGCAGTTTGCTGATTTTGATCTGCCCACCTACCTGCGCAAGCACTTCAGCATGTACGGCGGCCCCGAACGGCGCGTGACCCTGCGCTGCACGGCCGACCTCGAAAACGCCATGCGGGAGCGGTTCGGCGCTTCGCCGACCTTCCTGCCGGAGGAGGACGGGCGCTTCCACTTTGATGTGCCCATCTGTGTCAGCGAACCGTTCTACGGCTGGGTGGCGGGCTTTGGCGGCAAGGTGGAAGTCCTTGCGCCCGAAGACGTCCGCACCGGGATGCGGGCGCTGGCCGAACAGCTGGCGGAAGAACATCGCTAAACAAGAAAAACGGACCGTGAAAACGGTCCGTTTTTTGTGTGGTTCTGCAATTATTCGTCCAGTTCCAGATCGCTCGGCAGGAGCACATCCAGCGCGGCGGCGGGTTCGGCGACGAGGCGGCGGCTCTGGTGGAAGATGGCCTTTTCGAGGGTGTTGCGGGCCAGACGGCCGTTGCCGGCGGTGCGGGCATCGGCGGCCTGACGGCGGGCGTAGTAGTTCCGCAGCGGTTCCTCGCAGGCCTCCGAGAGGGTGTAGCCCTTGTTTTTTGCAAGGACGTGGGTGATCTGCAGCAGCTCGTCGGCGGTGTAGTCCGGGAACTCGATCTTGTTGGGGAAGCGGCTGGCCAGACCGCTGTTGGCGGTGAGGAAGGTCTCCATCTCTCTGGTGTATCCGGCCAGAATGACCACGAGCTCGTCGCGGTGGTCTTCCATCCCTTTGACGAGGGTGTCGATGGCTTCGAGACCGAAGCTGTCCTGCTCGCCGCGGTAGAGGCTGTAAGCCTCGTCGATGAAGAGGACGCCGCCGAGGGCGCTCTCAATGACGCTGTTGGTCAGCGGTGCGGTGTGGCCGGTGTAGCGGCCCACGAGGTCGCCGCGGCCCACCTCCACCAGCTGCCCGCCCTTGAGCGCCCCGATGGCCTTGAGGTACTTGGCCACCAGCCGGGCGATGGTGGTCTTGCCGGTGCCGGGGTTGCCGGTGAAGATCATGTGCATCGATAGGCTGGCCGTCTTCATGCCCGCAGCGGCGCGGCGCTGCTGGACCTGCAGATTGTCGGCCAGACCGAACACGTATTCCTTGACTGGGGCCAGACCGACCAGCTCCGAGATCTCCGCCCGGATCTCGTCCAGCGCGCCGGTGTAGGCGGCGGGCAGCAGGTCAAACAGCGGGGCCGGGGCGGCATCGTTCAGGCGGAAGAGCAGGCCCTCCGGTGCGGCGGTCAGGGTCACGGTGCCGGTGAGCGGCTTGTCCGTTTGCAGGCAGTATTCGCTCAGAGCGCGGAAGATGCGGTCGCAGCAGCCGGACAGCCCGGCTGCGCCCTTCTGGGGGGTGCACTGGGCGGCGACGTAGTCCCGCACATCGGCCCCGGCGGCGAGGGTCAGGCCCAGCCGGGCCGTGACCTTCTGGGCCAGCGCGTTCAGCTGCTGGGCGGCGAGGGCTGCAAGGTCTGCCTGCTGGTAGGCGGTCGTCTCACAGACGTCGCCCAGCGCCGAGATCATGCCTGCGCCAAACTTGTCCGCCATGGCGGCGCGGCCCTTGTTCGAGAAGAAGATGAGGTACTTCCCGCAGGGGTCGAGACGGCTGACCGCGCCGGGGGCCAAGGCCGTTCCGGCGTCCACCAGAATGCCGTCCCGGTTGACGATGTACCGGCTGGAGAGCGGGGCGCTGCCCCGGACGGCCAGGTCGGACAGCGTTTTCAGAAAGCTGGGGCAGCAGCTCTCGTAGTGCTCAAAGACCACGATCTCGCCGGGGGCGTGGAGCGCGGCGTAGAGGTCCTGCAAAAAGAGCTTTTCGGCGGCGGGGTTCGCGTAAAGCGCCAGGTCGAGCGCGGCGATCTGGTCGTTTTGCAGCAGGCCCCGCGCAGCCATGCAGCGGGCGGTCTCCTCCAGCGCGAAGTGCCGCCCGGTACCGGTGCCGCCGCTCAGCAGGATGACGTTCCGGGCGGCGGGCGGTTCGGTGCCCAGCACAAAGGGGCGGCGCATGGCGCGGACGACCGCGTCCACAAAGGCGTCCTGCCCCAGCACGGTCTGCCGGACTTCGTCGGCCAGCCCCTCGAAGCTGCCCAGATGTTCAGGTTTCACGCCGGTGGTGCCTTTGGCCAGCAGACCGTCGTCCTCCATGTCCCGCAGCATCCGGCGGCTGTCGGCCAGCGCAGCCTCGGCGGCGGTGTCCTGCGTCTTCAGCTGGGCCGACTGGGCCTTGAGCATTGCATCCAGCTTTTTCTGCTGTTCCAGAAGCGCCGCGTTCAGGTCGTTCAGAGTGCTGTTTGGCTGCTGCCGGGGTTCGGCGGGAGTGCCAGGGGCGGCCTTGAATCTGCCACCCGGCCCGAAGACTCCATTCATCAGGGTCTCCCAATCGTCTGTGTATGCCATGTCATCGCCTCCGTGATCGGTTCATTTCTTTCAGTATAATGTACCGCAGCCCCATTTGCAAGGAAACTCTTGCAAAATCCGCGCAAGCCGGGTACACTAATTTCAAAAGGCCTGCCTCTGGCGAGGGCGGGAATGTTAGGATAAAGGATGAGAGTCAATGAAAACGCCTGCACAATGGAAAGCATGGTTCGAAAGCGAGGAGTTTGCCCGTCAGACCGGCTATCAGGGGCCGCTGGGCGCGGCGTATTCCCCATCGGGCACCCACCTGCGGCTGTGGGCACCCACGGCGCAGTCGGTCCGGGTCGATCTTTACCGGAAAGGCGACGGCGGGGCCTGCATCGGCAGTCTGCCGCTGAGCCCGTGGGGGCAGGGCGTCTGGGGCGTTTACCTGCCCGGCGACCAGCACGGGAAGTATTATCATTTCAACGTGACCACCGAGTGGGGCAGCGTGACCACCGCTGACCCCTATGCCCGCGCGGCGGGCGTGAACGGGGCGCGGAGCATGATCGTGGATCTGGCCCGCACCAACCCGCCGGGCTGGGAGCAGGACAAACGGCCGGTCATCCCGGCGTCGAAGCGGAGCGTCTGGGAGGTCAGCGTCCGGGATTTCTCGCAGGACCCGGCCAGCGGGGTGCGCAATGCGTGGCGGGGCAAATTTCTGGCCTTTACCCAGCATGGCACGACCCTGAACGGCGACGGTGTCCACCCCACCTGCCTGAACTACCTCAAGCGGCTGGGGGTGCGCTATGTCCAGCTCATGCCCATCTTTGATTTTGGCAGCGTGGACGAGAGCCGCCCGCTGACCCGGCAGTACAACTGGGGCTACGACCCCTCCAACTACAACGTCCCGGAGGGCAGCTACTCCACCGACCCCGCCCGCGGCGAAGTCCGGGTGCGGGAGTGCAAGCAGATGATCCAGGCCCTCCATGCGGCGGGCATCGGTGTGGTGATGGATGTGGTGTACAACCACATGTACCGCTTCGACAACGTGCTGAACCGGGCGGTCCCCCTCTATTATTTTCGCCAGAACGAGGATGGCAGCCTTTCCAACGGCAGCGGCTGCGGCAACGAGTTTGCCAGTGAGCGGCCCATGGCCCGGCAATACTTTCTGGATTCGGTGCTCTACTGGGCGCAGGAGTACCACATCGACGGCTTCCGGTTCGACCTGATGGGCCTGTACGATGTGGAGACGATGAACCTGCTGCGGGCCGAGCTGGATAAGCTGCCCGGCGGGCGGGACATCCTGATGTACGGTGAGCCGTGGCAGGGCGGCAGCAGTGCGCTGCACCGGTACGAGGCGAACAAGAACAATCTGGCCATGCTGAACGACCGCATCGGCATCTTCTGCGACGATACCCGCGACGCCATCAAGGGCGGCTGCTTCAATGCGCGGGAGCCGGGCTACGTGGAGGGCAGGCCTGGCAGCTTCTGGGACATCGGCGGGGCCGTGGCGGCATGGTGCCGCAGCGATAAGTTTCCGCCCCACACGCCGGGGCAGATCGTCAGCTATGTGTCCGCCCACGACAATTTCACCCTGTGGGACAAGCTGCTCCTGGTGCGCTACGAGCGCCCGGAGTTCGGCGCGGTGGACCGTGCCGCCCTGGCCCAGAACCGGCTGGCGGCGGGCATCTACCTCACCTGCATGGGCCTGCCCTTCTGGCAGGCGGGCGAAGAGTTCGCCCGCACCAAAAAGGGGCAGGGCAACAGCTACCGCTCCTCCCCGGCGCTGAACCGGCTGGACTGGAAGCGGGCCGAGCAGTTCCATGGGCTGGTGGATTACTACCGGGGCCTCATCGGGCTGCGGAATGCCTTCCCGCGGCTGGGCGCGGTGGACAGGGCCAGCCCCAACGCCATTGCATTTTTTGATTTGGAACAGCCGCTGGTGGGCTGGCGTCTGCCTGCCCTGCCCGGCGATGGGGCGTGGTGGGGCGCGCTCTGCGTCTACTACAACCCCACCGAGCAGGAACAGCCCATCCGGCTGCCCGACGGGCGCTGGAAGCTGCTGAGCGACGGCACCTCGTCCAGCCTGTGGCGGGGCGACAGCCGCATCCTGAGCGGTGAAGCGGTCCTGGCCCCGGTCAGTGCGACCATCTTCGGCTTGGTATAAACAACAATCCCCCGGCCAGCGGGTCACCGCCAGTCGGGGGATTGTTGAAGAAGAAAGGAATCAAATCTTGATAACGCCTTGCGGCGGGGGTGGCTCAGTTGTTGGCCGAACGCTGTGCGGCGGTGTTCGACGCATTCTTTTCGCCCAGCGTCAGCGAGACGGTCTGCATCTGGCCGTCGCGGGCAACGGTGATGGAAAGGGTGTCACCGGCCGTGTCCTGCTGCATCAGGGTGCCAAGGTCGTCCTTCTGGGCGATCTCGGTGCCGTCGATGCTGACGATGCGGTCACCGGCCTTCAGACCGGCCTTGTCGGCGGGGCCGCCCTGCACGACGTCCACGACATAGACGCCGTAGGCGTTGACGTTGAGCTGTGCCGCCGTCTGGGCGTCGGTCACGGCGATGTAGGTGATGCCCATATACGGCCGACCGGAGACATAGCCGTTCTCCAGCAGGTCCTGCGCCACCTGAATGGCGTCGTTGATGGGGATGGCGAAGCCCAGACCCTCCGCGTCCGAGCTGGAGGACTTGGCGTTGACCAGACCGATCAGCTCACCGTTCATGTTGAACAGACCGCCGCCGGAGTTGCCGGGGCTGACAGAGGCATCCATCTGGATCAGGGACATGGTGTTGGTGGAGCTGGTGCCCTGGATGGTCACGCTGCGGTTCAGTGCGCTGACGATGCCGCTGGTGACGGTGCCGCCCAGCTCACCCAGCGGGTTGCCGACGGCCAAGACGCTGTCGCCGACCGACAGGCTGTCGCTGTCGCCGACGGTGGCGGGGGTCAGGCCGGTGGCGTCGATCTTCAGCACGGCGACATCGCTGGTGTCGTCCTCGCCCACCACGGTGGCGGTGTAGTCGGTATCCCCGATGGTCACAGTGATCTGCGATGCACCGGAGACGACGTGCGCACAGGTGAGGATGTAGCCGTCCGAGCTGATGATGACGCCGCTGCCTGCGCCGGACTCGACCTGATTCTGGCCGTACCAGGACCACTGCGAGTAGACGACCTGTTCGGTGGTGATGACCACGACGCTGGGGCTGACCATCTCAGAGACCTGCGAAGTAGTCATGCCGCTGGACGCGACGGCGGTGCCGGAGGCCGCGCTGCTGTCGGTGCGCTCCACCTGCTGGATGACGACCTTGTTGCCTGCATTGCCGACCCGTGCGCCCACGAAGCCGCCTGCAAAGCCCATGGCCGCGGCCAGCACCAGCGCAACGGCGCTGCGGGCGATGCGGCCGCCGCTATGCTTGCGGCGCTTCTTCGGGGGCTTGGAGGCTGCGGCCTGCGGCTCCGGGCCTGCCGGGGGCGGCGTGGTGCCGCCATTGCCGGTGGAAGTTTCCGACGGGCGGGCCGGGGCGGGGTCGCTGTAAGTGCCCGCCGTGTTGGCGGTGTTCATGCCGGAAGAGCCGACGTTGGGGTATCCGGTATCGCCGGACGGACTATTTGCAGAGGAATAATCGTATTCCCATTTGTTTTCATTTTCCATGGTACAACTTCCTTTCTCGAAGGGACTGGTTCGGGAGGGGCGCTTCGCCCGTCCCTCTCTGGAACTGGCTCTATTGTAGCCGCTAATTGTGAAAACGAATCGCTGAGCGGGTGAAGAATGTGTGAAATAAGGTCGTAGCCGCAGGCCTTGACAGCGGCGCGGGAGCTTGGTATTTTAAGGGAAAAGGAGACTGCGTATGAAACTGGAAGAACGACCCGGCGGCTTTGCACTGTATAAAGAGAAGACTGAGGTGGGCTGCTGTCAGCTGACCCGGACGGCGGCAGGGGCGGACGTTGCCTGCCTTACCATTGTACCAGAATGGCGGCGGAAAGGCTATGGGTCTTATCTGCTAAAAGAGATATTGCGCCGCTTTGGCGGATATGACAGGGAGACGGCCACCGTTTTCACGGCCCCGCTGCCCGCTGTGCCGGGGGAGAAAGCGTTCTGGGCAAAGTTCGGCTTCCGGGAGGAGGCCGGACGGCTCTGCCGCCGCCGGACGCCGGACCTGACCGCTGTGAAGTTCGTGCAGGACTTCCTTGCGGCCCGGCTGCAAAACCCGCAGCTGCTGGTGGATGCCACCTGCGGCAACGGCGGAGATACGGCGTTTCTGTGCCGTCTGGCGGGCGGGACGGGCCGGGTGCTGGGCTTTGACATCCAACCCGAAGCCATTGCCTCCACCCGACGGAATCTGGCCGCGAACGGGCTTTCTGCTGAGCTTTACTGCGGCAGCCATGCAGACCTGCTGCATTATGTGCAGCCCGGCACGGCGGATGCCGTGATGTTCAACTTCGGCTGGCTGCCGGGGGCAGACCACACGGTCTTTTCCCACGCGGAGAGCAGCATCCCTGCGCTGGAAGCAGCCCTCGACGCACTGCGGCCCGGCGGGGTGCTCAGCGCCATCCTTTACAGCGGCCGGGTCATCGGGTCGGACGAGAAGACGGAGATCCTGCACTGGATGCGCACACTGCCCCTGACGCGCTGCACCGTCCTCGTCTGCGATTTCGCCAATTGGGCCGAAACGGCACCCCTGCCCTGCTTTCTTCTGAAAAAATGAGAAAAGTCTTGCATCTAGGTGGAATTTCTGCTAAAATAAATGCTGTTTGATTTTTAGACGGCCGGACCCTCTTCGGCATCGCGTATGCGATGCCGCCTCTCCCTTTGGCGGAGCGGGCGCAAAGCGCCTGAGAGGGCAGACCTGTCGATGGAGAACGACCCATGTGACGAAAAAAAGACCCGAAACAAACCCCTCTGACTTGAAATTGGGAGACTTATAAATCTATGACAAATCGTGAAGAAATCGAGCGCCGTCGGACGTTTGCAATCATCAGCCACCCCGACGCCGGCAAGACCACGCTGACCGAAAAGCTGCTGCTGTACGGTGGAGCCATCAACCAGGCGGGTTCCGTCAAGGGCAAGCAGAGCGCCAAGCACGCCGTTTCCGACTGGATGGACATCGAGAAGCAGCGCGGCATTTCTGTGACCTCCTCGGTGCTGCAGTTCAACTATGCGGGCAAGTGCGTCAACATCCTGGACACGCCGGGCCATCAGGACTTCTCGGAGGATACCTACCGCACCCTGATGGCGGCGGACTCTGCCGTCATGGTCATCGACGCCGCCAAGGGCGTTGAGGCCCAGACCATCAAGCTGT
>OLSG01003555.1_pt1 | contig 10901 bp, 10 predicted proteins | sample 1673041 | NCBI WGS metagenome assembly OLSG01 (sample SAMEA3136749, study PRJEB25190) | human gut metagenome | reverse complement strand
TACAAGCGTAAAAACGGCATTTTTCTAATGAGGTAATGTCCGTATCATCATAAGCTATCCCCCAATAATCTTCTTTATCTGGCAATAAAGAGTTTTCTTTTGCATATTCATATAGGCAGTCCCAAGTGTATGTCTCAAAAGCAACTGTGCTACAAGTGTCATAATTGCCAATATAAGATAAAAATAAGACAGGTATTGTTTCTGATTCCACTATGCGGTAAGGAGAAATATATGAAGGATAAGTATGACTTGTTTCCAATAATTTCTTTTGTAGTTCTCGAGGAGTGAGATTGTATTTTTTTTGAAGTGTATTATTTAAAGCTGACTGGTTAGCAAATCCAATATATTCATATATTTCAGCTATACTTTTTTTATTATCTTTGAGTAATTGCTGGGCGTATTCCATGCGTGTACGAATGATATATTGATGTAATGTTCCTTTGGCTTTTACTTTTTTTGTTCGACCGTTCTTGTATACTTTTTCTTCATAAAGTCCTGTATCCATGGCCGTGTTGGCGGGAATCACTTTATAGGCAAAATCATTGTATAGACTTAGATTGTTTGCGTCTTTTTTATTAAATGTTCGCATTTCTTTCAATGTGATCGCATCGTCATTTGACAATAGACGGTAGTTTGAATCGTTGAATACGATATCTTTGATCTCTTGTCCAAGTTTTTTTACTGACTGTGTAACAATATAGGCTCTACCACCCATATCATTGAATTTACGGATATTGTAGGATCCAAGTCCTGCATCCGCACAATATATGAACTTTTTGTTTCCGGTCATTTTTATAACTTCTTTTTCAAGTGGAACGGCAGTAAGCTGTTCATTTGTGTTTCCTGGATGAATACACATAGAAATAGGGATTCCACGGCTGTCCATGATAAGCCCCATTTCAACAATAGGAGATGTCTTGTTTTCCTTACTGATTCCGAACTGACGAAGTCCAAGGATAATTTCTCCAGTAACTTCGTCAACGATCTCCTCATCAGGCTTTTCTGTTTCAAAGAAATAGTTTGTACAGTCATAGTACATAACTGAAGTATCTCGTTTAACGATGTTTTCGGAATTGTCAAAAAGATGTTTTAAATATTGGTCACTGTTTCTGTCTAGAATATCCAAGAAACGAATCATATGTTGGTATTCAACCTGAGGTTTCTCATAGTATGTATCAAGTTTATCGTATGTTCCATATTTACTGGCAGGATCCAGAATCCTTGCATAGGTAAGAAACTGACAGATTTTATTACAGTCGTAGGTGATCTTTCGGTCAGAAGAAACTGATTTAAAAAAATCAGACAGATTCAATTTGGCATAGATATCCTTAAGATACAGATATCCAATGTTCAAACTAGTAGAATTCGAACAAGGAGAATCTGTAGAAGGGATTCTTTCATTAAAGTCCATAGTAACAATGAATTCAGATCTGCCAGAACGATATTCCTCATTCATTTTTTTTACTTCGTTTTTAGCGTATTCCAAGGGATTATCCGTTATAAGAAGAAGCTCAGAATGTTTACCTAATCTTTTGATATTTTTGGTTGTCGTTTTTTTACCATTTCTAAATCCCTGCTGAATATAGTAAGTTGGATCTTTAAGTCGTTTATCATAATACAGTTTCATAGAAGCAGCCATCCTTTACAACTATTATATCACAATTACAACACATACAACAGTAAAAAATAAAAATTTGACGAAAAAAAAGCCGTACATAAACGACATTTGGCTATTTCGACTATGAGCAAGTGTTAAACTCCCGGGTGGGAATAAATTTTTCTTTTGACCAAAACCAGAAAAAAATAAAAATACTGTTGACATTGAAAGCGGTACCAGCTATACTTACAGTGTAATACAAATTAAGACTTGTTACTTAATCTAAGCTATTAAGGCAAATTCTTACGTTAGTTTATCTGAGGCGGTAAACTAAATATTTGAGTTTGCCTTTTTAATTTGTATTTGGGGAGGAGAATCATGCTCAAGTTAGATAAACAGGTGTACAGGACATTTAAAGTAGTGAACAATAATATTGTTATCGTTAAAGATTCAAACGGCCGTGAAATGATAGCGATAGGAAAGGGACTTGGGTTTAAAAAAAGCAAGAATGATATTGTTTATCCTGAAGAAATTATGAAGACATATATTTATCTGGACAGACAGAAAAATTTAAATCTTACTTTATTTGAAGAAGTGCCTTTCGAAGTGATTGAAGTATCACAACATATTATTGATTATGCTGCTAAAACATTGAATCAAAAATATAATGTCAACTTACTTGTCAGTCTTTCGGATCATATTGATTTCAGTGTTAAACAATTCAGAGAGGGAAATAATACCTCAAAGTTGTTTAATGAAGAGATTAAGAGATTTTACGAAGATGAGTACCAAGTAGGTAAGTGTGCTATTCAATATATTAACGAAACTCTGCATGTAGATCTTCCAAAAGATGAAGCAACATCTATTGCTTTCCATCTGATTGTGGCGTCTCAAGAAAAAACAAATATTGAAACAAGAGAATTGCTCGAAGGCGTAAACAGTATTGTGAATATCACAATGAAATATCTTGGAAATCAGATAGATGAAGATTCGTTAGCGTATTCAAGGTACATTATTCACCTGAAATTTTTCTTAAGCAGAATTGTCAGTCATCAAACTTCTAACGGTTCTATTGAAGTTACTAATATATTCGGTCAATTGGTCACGAAGTATGAAGGAGTTGACAGGTGTATTCATGAAATCAGTGAATTTATTAATGGAAAGTTTAATTACAGATGTACTGATGAAGATTGTATTTATTTAATGATTCATATTGTAAGGCTGTATGAGTTACAAAGAAAGGACGATACTAATGGCTAAAATAGATTATGATAATTTGACAAAGCAGATAGTGGAATATGTAGGTGGTGTCGAAAATATCAAAACAATTACACACTGCGTAACACGTTTAAGGCTATATTTGAATGACAGAAATAAAGCAGAGGATGAGAAAATAAAAAATCTACCTGGAGTATTAGGTGTGGTTTATGGAAATCAGCAGTACCAGATTATTCTTGGTGAACATTTATTCCCTGTATTTGATAATCTTGAAAAAAATTATTCAGTACAGACAGAAGCTCCAATTAATGAGAATCTTGATGAAAATCTTGTGTCTGGTAATGAGAAGAAGAATTTCAAATATTATTTTGAAAAAGCAATTACATTTATGTCTCAGTCACTGACACCATTCATTACTGTAGTGTATGGAGCAGGTATGCTGAAAGTAATTCTCTCTTTACTGAATTACTTCATCCCATCAGCAGCAAGTTCTACAGCATATACAATGCTTAACTTCATGTCCAGTGCACCATTCTACTTTATGCCTGTATTAGTGGCATATGGTACAAGTAAAGTTTTAAAATCCAATCCTGCTTTTTCAATGGCAATTGCACTGACATTGGTATATCCGGATTTTAATACTATTATGACTGCCGGAAAAGCTACTACAATGTTTGGACTTCCTGTACATTTAGCTTCCTATGGTAGTACATTACTTCCAGGTATTTTTACAGCTATTCTATGTGCATATCTGGAAAGATTCTTCTACAGAGTAATTCCTGGATTATTCAGAAGTGTATTTGCTCCATTATGTGTATTCTTAATTGGTTTTCCAATCGTTGTATTAGCATTAGGTCCTATTGGTAATATTGTTGGTTCTTGGATTGTCGCAGGTATCATCTGGTTACAAGCACATGTAGGTGGATTTGCTCCGGGTATTATTGCCGCAGCTCAGCCATTCTTGGTTATGATGGGTGTAAATATGTTGCCTGTAGCTCCTATGATGGAATTGTTCTCTCGTACTGGGTATGATAATGTGTTCAGACCTGGTTGGATTTTACATAACATTTCTGAATGTGGTTCCTGTTGTGCTGTTGCTTTAAAAACTAAAGATAAAGAATTTAGGGCAACTGCATTATCAGCTGGTATCGGTGCTATGCTTTCCGGTGTTTCTGAACCTGCATTATACGGTGTTAATCTTCGCTTGAAAAAACCGATGATTGGTCTTGTAGCCGGTGGTATTGCTGGTGGTGCTGTTGCCGGGTATATGGGTGCTAAAGCTTTTGCAATGGGTTATTCTTCTATCCTTGGTGTAGTTATTTTTGAAAAAACTATGGGAGCAATTCTTGCGGGTGTTGCTGTTTCCTTCGTGGTCTCATTTCTATGCACTTATGTTTTATATGATGGAAGGAGCATCAAATAAGTATGTTTAAGTTGTTTTCAAAAAAAGAAGAAAACACAAATGATTTTGCAGCTGTGGTAAGTGGGAAAATCATTCCACTTACTGCAGTGAATGACGATGTGTTTTCTAAAGGTATGATGGGAACCGGTGTTGCCATTGTGCCTGATGATGATGTAATTGTGGCTCCATGTGATGGAGAGGTCACAATGTTGTTTCCTACCATGCATGCATTTGGAATGAAAAATGAAGATGGTGTAGAAATACTGGTACATATTGGTATTGATACTGTAAATAAACAAGGTGTTGGATTTAAAAAGTTTGTAGATGCTGGCACAACAGTCCACAGAGGGGATAAAATCATTCGCATGAATTCCTATGATTTGAAACAGGAAGGATATGATCTGACAACAATGATGCTTTTTCCTGGTTGTGAGAAGAAAATGAGTTTCACTACAGATGGATATGCAAAAAAAGGAAAAACAATAGTAGCTGAATATAAGAAAGAAGGAGAATAATATGGCATTTTTAAATAAAGAAGTAAAAAAGGAATTTCCTGAAGGATTTTTATGGGGTGGTGCAGTAGCTGCTAACCAATGTGAAGGTGCTTATCTGGAAGATGGCAAACAAATGTCTACTGCTGACATTAAAGCAAGAGGTTTTTTTGGAGGATTGAGAAGAGATGCAGATTATTATCCTACTCATAAGGCCATTGACTTCTATCATACCTATAAGAGTGATTTAAAATTGATGGCTGAAGCTAATTTTAATATCTTCAGAACATCTATCAACTGGGCCAGAATTTATCCGACTGGAGAAGAAGAAACTCCTAATCAAAAAGGACTTGATTTCTATCATGATATGTTTAAATACTGTCATGAACTTGGAATGAAAGTAATGGTTACTATTTCTCATTATGAAACACCATTATATTTAGTAGACACATATGGTGGATGGGATAATCGTAAATTTATTGAGTTTTACATGAAGTTCGTCAGAACGATTGTAGATAATCTGGATGATGTTGTTGATTACTGGCTGACATTTAATGAAATTGGTAACGCGGCTGTAAAACCTATCTGTTGGGATGCTGCATGTATTTATCCTGACAGCGAAAATCTGCTGCAAAGAATGTATCAGGCAGCACATCACCAGTTTGTAGCAAGTGCACTTGCAGTAAAGTATATTCACCAGCATTCTAACCATGCTAAAGTTGGGGCAATGATTGCGTACAAGACAGTGTATCCTTACACATGTAACCCAAAAGATGTTATTGCTGCTGAAAAAGAAAAGAGAAAAGAGTATTTCTTCTCCGATGTTCAGGTAAGAGGAAAGTATCCGGATTATATCTGGCAGTATTTTGAAGAAAATAATATCAAAATCACTTTTGAAGAGGGAGATGAAGAAATTATTGCTTCTTATCCTGTAGACTTCATTACATTCTCTTATTACAGAAGCAGAGTAGTATCTTCTGAAGAGACTGAAGCTGCTGAAAAGATTATTGATACAAATACACTTGAAGGTATTGTAAATCCATATTTACCAAAGACAGGATGGGGATGGTCAGTTGACCCAGACGGATTAATGCTGGCTTTACAGGATTTATATGACAGATATCAGAAGCCATTATTTATTTCTGAAAATGGATTAGGCGCTATTGACACGGTAGAGGAAGGTAATGTAATTAATGATGATTATCGTATTGATTACATGAGAAAACATGTTCAGGCTATGCAAAGAGCTATTGAAAAGGGTGTTGATCTGTTCGGATATACTATGTGGGGTCCTATTGATATTGTTTCTAATGGTACAGGACAAATGTCAAAGAGATACGGCATCATCTACGTTGATTTGGATGATGAAGGAAATGGTACAGGAAACAGATATCTGAAGAAGAGTTACAATTGGTACAAAACGGTCATTGGTACTAATGGCAAAGATTTAGGAATTGAATAAAAAATAGAAAAGATGTTCGGAAATCATAGAACATCTTTTTTATCAGGAGTTGTGAATATGGCAATATTGTTTTTAGATGTAGATGGGACATTAATTAATTATAAAGCACAAATACCATCATCAGCAAAAGAGGCGGTTATCGCAGCAAGAAAAAAATGGGCATTTTGTATTTTTGTGTACTGGATGTTCTAAACAGGAAATACTGGAAAGACATTTTGATTTTGAATTGGATGGTTTTATTGGAGGAAATGGAAATTATATTGAAGTACAAGGCACAGAAATATTTCATAAACCATTAACTTATGTTCAATGTAAACATTTTACAGATTGGTGTATTTCAAGATCTCTTGCCTATAGATTTGAGTGTAACAGTGGCATATATATCAGTGATGATTATATGGAAAAGTCAGTACAGGCTCGTATGAAATATGCATTTGGTAATAATAAATCAGCTGTAAATGCACCAATAAACCCAGCTTTTAGAAAAATGACATCAAAATATAGAGATGATGTAAACAAGACAGCATTTGTATTAAATAGTTATCAAGATTATCTGGATGCCGTGAAAGAGTTTAAGGATATGGTTGTGGGAACCTGGGGTGGAAAAGGGCAACTTGCCCTTTATGGAGATACCAGTCCCGAAGGAATCAGTAAAGAATTTGCTATCAATAAGTTACTGGACTATTTACATATAGATAAAAAAGAATCTATATGTTTTGGTGATTCTTCAAGTGATCTTCCTATGTTTAATGCCTGTAATATAAAGATTGCCATGAAAAATGGAAACGATGAAATAAAGCAAAAAGCAACCTATATTGCCGATGATGTAGATGATAATGGAGTATATAAAATGTTCAAACAATTACAAATCATTTAATATGATGCATATAAAAAACAATGTTAAATACATTTCAGAAGATTGTGAAATTTTGTGTATTCCTTTATGGCATGAATGGTTTTTAGATAGTATAGTACCTGACTTTAGAGGTTGAATAGTAAAAAATGGTGCAACACTCGATATTTGATTATCGAGTATGCATCATTTTTATTTGTTTATTGAATTTACCTGTTTCTTCCTATATAATCATAGATAATATGAGGGGGACATATTATGATTATTAGTGGAAAAGAGATTTCAACAAAGATCAAGGATCAATTAAAAGAAGAAGTTGAACAAATGAAAAATAAATATAATCGTTTACCAAAACTTGCGGTTATTTTAGTAGGGGAAAATCAAGCAAGTCAAGTATACGTTAGAAATAAAGAAAGAGGATGTTCTTATGTAGGAATGGATTCTTTAAAAATTACACATGATGCAACTTTTAGTGAAGAAGAACTTTTAAATGAAATCAAACAATTAAATGAAGATGATACAGTAGATGGAATTTTAGTACAACTACCATTACCAGATCATATCAATGAAGATAAGGTTTTAGAAGCTATTGACCCATCAAAAGATGTAGATGGTTTCCATCCTGAAAATGTTGCTAAACTATTTTTAGGACAAAAAAGCTTGGTTCCATGTACACCTAAAGGAATGATGGTTTTACTAGATGAAATTAATTATGATTTAACAGGGAAAGAAGTTGTTGTTGTAGGAAGAAGTAATATTGTCGGAAAACCGGTATCTTTATTATGTTTACAAAAAAATGCGACAGTTACAATTGCACATAGTAAAACAAAAGATTTAAAAGAAGTTTGTCAAAGAGCAGATGTTTTAATTGCAGCTGTTGGTCGTGCGAAAATGATTAATCGTGATTATGTTAAAGAAGGTGCCGTTGTTTTAGATGTAGGAATTAATCGTGATGAAAATAATAAACTTTGTGGAGATGTAGATTTTGAAGATATAAAAGATAAAGTTTATGCGATTACTCCTGTTCCAGGAGGAATTGGACCAATGACTATTACGATGTTATTACATAATACTTTGGAGGCATTTTATCATCATCAAGGAGAATAATTATGGATTATCAATTAAATGATATTGTAGAAATGAAAAAACAACACCCATGTAAGAAATCAAACCAATGGAAAATTGTAAGAATGGGTGCTGATATTAAAGTAAAATGTTTAGGATGTAATGCAATTGTTATGTTTTCTAGACGTGATTTTGAAAAACGTCTAAAAAAAGTTGTAGAACATGCAGAATAGTATTTACGAAATGTGGACAAAATTTATTTTGTCCCTTTTTTTTTAAAATATTAATAATTAAATAGAACTGTTTGAAAGAATTTGGTGGCTTGACAATTTTTATGTAATAATTTGAATGATAAAAATGAAAGGAAAAACCTACAGAAATGTAGGCTTTTTAAATCTTAAATAAGATTAAGCTTTTCTAAAGCGTAGGCAATACCGTTATCTTCGATGTCTTTTGTCACAAAATAAGCAATGTCTTTCATCGCTTGTACACCATTAGCCATAACAATAGAATGTTTAACATAACGAAGCATACTTTCGTCATTAAAAGAATCTCCAAAAACATAACAATGATCTAAGTCACTGTGGAAATCATCAACTACAGTTTGAATACCTGTTGCTTTGGAATGATTCTTTGGTACGATTTCCCACATTTCTTCACTACGTTCAATGACATCAAAATCTTGTGAAATATTATTTCTAAATTCTTGGATATTATGATCAAACCAAATAGTAAATTTATCAAAAAAAAGATTTGGATTTTCACTTGTTGAAACGTTAAAACCGTTGTTTGTATATCTTTCTTTAATTTTTTGAACAAATTTATTTTTAATATTTGCATTAAAATAGACATGATCTTTTGATTCTAAAACAGCATCAATTTCATATTTTTTAATAAGAGATGCGATTTCTCTACATCTTTCTTGAGATAATTGATGATGATAAATCACTTGATTATGATAAGTAATATAAGTTCCACAACCACAAATATAACCATCTGGTTGTAAATTGTGAATTTCTTGATCAATTGTAGAAATAGGTCTACCGGTATTAATAAAAATAAGATGTCCTTTTTCTTTTACTTTTTTTAAAGCTTCTTTAGCACTTTGAGGAACGGTATGTGTTTTTTCACTTAATAATGTTCCATCAATATCAAAAAATAATAATTTTCTATCTTCCATTTTTTTACTCCTTCGTAGCTATTATAACGAATAATTAAAAAAATGGGATATTTTGTTTTATAAAAGTTACTCGCTCTTTTAAAAAAAGTATGATAGAATGAACCAATAAAGGAATGATGATATGAGTTTAATAATAATTTTATTTATTGTAATGCTAGTGATATTTAGTATTTTATGGGGAAATCGAACTTTTTCTGTAAAAACTTTAAATCAAATGTTTTATCACATGATTGTTCCTTGTGATGGAACAGATGATGGAATTTTTAAGGATTGGTTTATTAATTGTTTTCCACCAGCTTTTATAACGACAGTTATTGGAAGTGTTCTTCTTTATAAAACACCGTTTGTTTTTTTATTTGATTATCAAGGTATTTGTATTACGGTTTTAATTCTTGGAACGCTTTTTTATGCATTAATCAATTATCAGATTATTACGTATGTTTTTGATATGGTTCGGACATCGAAGCTTTATGAAGAACATTATGTAGATCCTAAAAATGTTGAATTAGATTTTAAAGAAAAGAGAAATTTGATTCATATTTATTTAGAATCCGTAGAAAATACGTATCTTTCTAAAGAACAAGGTGGACAAGAAGAAAATAATTATATAAAAGAATTAGGTGAATTGGCTAATGAGAATATTAATTTTTCTCATACAGATAAAATAGGGGGTTCTTATACGATTGAGGGAACACAATGGACCATTGCTTCAATGGTTGGACAAGAGGCTGGAATTCCACTTTTATTTCCACTTTCAAAAGATAAATATGATGAACATTCTTCTTTTTTATCGGGATGTTATACATTAGGTGAAATTTTAGAAAGTCAAGGATATCAAAATCGTATTTTAATGGGATCGGATGCTAATTTTGGTTGCACTTCAAATTTTTACAAACAACATGGAAATTTTAAGATTGAAGATACGACTTCATTAAAAGAAGAAGGTAGATTACCTCAAGATTATCATGTTTTTTGGGGGTTTGAGGATAAGAAGGTCTTCGAATTTGCGAAAGAAGATCTTAATGAAATGGCTAAAAGTAAGCAACCTTTCTATATGGAATTGGTCACGATTGACACCCATACACCAGATGGCTATGTTTGTGAAGAATGTAAACATGAATATGAAAGTCAATATGCTAATGTCATCAGTTGTCAATCAAGACAAGTGGAAGCTTTTGTACGTTGGTGTCAAAAACAAGATTGGTATGAAAATACAACAATTGTTATTACAGGTGATCATAAAAGTATGTCGGAAAAATTCTTTAAACATTTAGATAAAAATTATTTACGCACCCCTTATAATTGTTTTATTAATAGTGCGGTTGAACCTATTCAACCTAAAAACAGAAAATTTGCAATCTTTGATTTTTATCCAACAATTCTAGCAAGTTTAGGAGTTCAAATCAAAGGCGAACATTTAGGATTAGGAACGAATTTATTTAGCAATGAAAAAACACTTTTAGAAAAATATGGGGTTAAAAAAATTAATAGTGAAGTGACTAAATATTCTAAGTTTTATAGAAAAGTATTGATTAATAAACAAAAGAACGTGTAATTTGCACGTTCTTTTATGAATGAAGGGTTTGTCAAGAAAAGTGTGTAAGTAATTTAAACATTACTAAAAAATAGGTTA
>OLSG01003550.1_pt1 | contig 10923 bp, 7 predicted proteins | sample 1673041 | NCBI WGS metagenome assembly OLSG01 (sample SAMEA3136749, study PRJEB25190) | human gut metagenome | reverse complement strand
ACAGATAGGTTTTTCGCAGCACGGGCATCGCTGATTCCGTCGCGGCGGCGGCGTCCAGTTCCGCGATTTGCAGGTAGCCGTGATAGATGAACCGTTTCTTCGACATCAGGATCTCTCCTTCATAGACGGCTTTCTCAATCCGTCTGTTCAGATAGTCGTAGCGGCACTCCACCCGCCTGTTCCCCTGAATGAACCTTGCCGCCTGGTTCAGGGCATTGTAGAAAACTTCCCATTCTCCCGTAGACGTTTGAATCTTCGTCTGGTTGCCGTCGGCATCATAGGCAGGTGCAAAAGACGCTCCTTCCTCCCGGGTGATGGCCGTGTACTGGTTCAGATTATTGGCCGTGTACGCCTCCGCTGACGCGCCCGAACCTTCCCGAGAGGTGACGCGGTTGCCGATGTTGTCGTACGCATAGGAATACGTTCCTCCCCGGCTCATCGCGTCGGCGGCCAGTTCGCTGCGGTCGTTGTAACTGTAGCTGTGCGTCAGGCCGGGAGCAGGAGTATTGAAGTAATCCTTCTTTTCCGTGGGCCTTCCCAGTGCGTCGTAGGCATAGTCGTTTTTGGCTGGATAATTGGCGCTGCCGGGACGCAGATAGTCGATTCTGGTCAGCAGATTCCGTTTTTCTTCCCGGGTGTACCATCTCCGGAGGGTATTGGGGTAGTCGAGCGTTTCCAGCAGTCCGTTGACGGCGTGGTAGCCATAGACGAAGGGATCGGCGCCGTTATTGAGCGAGACCGTAGAAAGACGTCCGCAACCGTCATATTCCCAGGTCGTCTGCTGGACAATACCCTCTCCATAATGCAGACTGTAGCCCGAAGGCCGCCCCAAACCGTCGCGCAAATAGTTGAGCGCGCTTGCCGTCAGTCCTGCCGTAGCTTCCGATTCCGCTTCATTATATTGGTTGTAAACCAACGTCCTTGTTCCGGAATCATCCGCAACCTGAGTGAGCAGGTTCAGGTGGTTGTAGACATAATTGAGCGAAGGAGTCGCATCGTTGTGAATGACGGAGACCAGGTTGCCCGTCTGCGGATCATAGGCATAAGAGGTTGCCAGAGGCGTTCCCTGCCCGTCCACCGTCCGGGCCTGTCGTTTAACCGCCAGCCTGTTCCAGTCATCGTAAGAGTAGCTTTCCCCATGGCCGTCGGCATAGGTTTTAGCCGTCATCAGGCCGGAGGCGTCGTCGTAGCTCCACGTCGTCATGTCCCCGTCCGTCCGTTCCCGCGGATCGGCAGCGATGGTTTCCTCCGGAACGCGGAATGTCATGAGGGATACCAGCCTGTCCGCATCATCGTACGCAAAGACGGAGGGCTGGAGGGCCGTACCGTATTCGGCGGTTTTGCGCCCTCGCGGGTCATAAGCGTAGCAGGCCGTGTTGCCCAAAGCATCCGTGACGCAGGAGGGAGAAGCCGTGGACGGGTCATACTGGATGGTGGTCGTATTACCGGCTGCATCCGTCCTGGCTGTTTCACGGCCGGCGATGTCAAAGACGGTAACGGCGGCATTGCCGCGGGCGTCCGTATAAGTCTCCGTGTTGCCGCTGGCCGTATAAACGCGGGAAGAGGCGGTCAGAACACCCGCATGGTCTTTCCGGGATACGGTGTACCCGTTTATGACGACAGTTTCCGCAATGACGGAAGAAGCCGGGGACTGCGTTTTTACCGTCCGTCTGGCCGGAGCCGTGTATTCCGTCCATTGCAGGGTTTCATTGCCCCGCGGATCGGTGGAGATGTTTTTTCCGGCCAGCGAGGAGGACAGGAAAGAAACCAGCTCGGCCGTGCTTTCCGCATATGTTGTTCCCTGGCTGTTGCAGCGCGTGACTGTGGTTACCCGGTACACGCCGTCTTCCCGTTGCCGGCGGGCATAGGCGTACTCCGTGACGAGGGAGTTGGCAGGAGTGGGGTTCTCGGCCAGCTTGAGCGTGGTTTTGACGATATTGCCAAACGGGTCATAGTCATAAAGCAAAGGAGCCATTCCATCCACCTGCTGCCGCAAAAGCCTGTTGTTCAAATCAAAAACGCGCCGGTCATGAACAAGGCCTCCGTTGGCGTTCGCCCGGGAGACGCGCACCATGTTGCCCCTTCCGTCCGTGACGGTTTGTTCCACCAGCTCCGGTTCTCCCTCCGCCCGGGGAAGAAGCGTGGAGCGAACCACGCCTTCCGCGGAGTATTCCGTACGGTAGAGGAGATGCCTCTGCCCCGTGCCGCTTTGTTCCAGCACGGTTCCGTCCGCATGGCGGATAGTGACGAGCGTCGCTCCCGTCGGCGTGGTGACGGTTTCCGTCAGGCCGTCCGCACTGTAGGCACGCGTACTGCTCCTTCCTAAGACATCCGTTTCCTGCACCAGCTGCCCCAGCAGATCGTAAACCTTGCTTTCCGTCGTCGTCATGGGGCCGACGTCCCGGCGCGTTTGCAGGATTCTGCCGAAGGCGTCCCGCTTGTAGCTGACGATGGTTTCAGGAGTGACGACCGTTTCTCCGTCCGCGACTTCCGACCGGCTGACTTCCACCAGCTGGCGCGCCGTATTATAGGAGTAGGTGGTCATGATGCCGTCTTCATCCTTTTCCCACAAGGGGCCGCAGCACATCATCTCCCGTTCCGTCACTCTGCCGTTGCCGCGCGTACGCTTAATCCACCGGTTTTCTCTGTCGTATTCGTAATCCGCCGTATCCGTCAGCGTCCAGGTTCCATCCGTCAGCAAGGCATATTTCTCAATGCGCGTGTTATTTCCCTGAGCGGAAACGTACGTGACTTTCCTCGTGCTGTGCCCCGGCACGGCCTGCCCCGCTATCTGCGTTTCCCTGGTCTCCCTGTAGAGGGCGCCGTACTGGCTGGCCGCTTCATAGCCATAGACCGTCTGCACGCCGCTGGCGGACTGCTTCATCTTCAGCCTCCCCCGGGAGTATTCGTTGGGCGCCGCCGGCAGCCACGTTTCCGTCACTTCCAGCTGTTCTCCCTCCGCACCCAACGCCGTGGTGCATTTTTCCACACGGCGCACATGGTTGGCTTCCGTATAGGTGTAATGCGTATCCGCCAGCCGTGCGGCGTTCATAGTGAGCACCACGTACTGGTGCGCAATATCCGGATCGGCATGGTCGGAGCAACGGTAATAGGTGTAGGTGCCCTTCCTTCCCCCACCCGCCCAGGGTTCCATCCGGACGGTTTCACGCCCGAAGGCGTCGTAGGACCAGGTCTTCTCGCTTCCGTCGGGAGCCGTCTCCCGGATCAGTTTGCCCACGGCGTTATAAGCGTAAGTCGTTTCACGGGCATAGTCGGTTCCATAAGCCTCAATACGGCTGGTGCACAGGTTGCCGCTGCGGCCCTGTTCATAGGTTTCGCACACCCGGGAAATAGGAGTGCCGTTTTCCCCGCGCTGCACGGTAGTGAAGAGTTTCCAAATCCCCGAAGAAACCTCCTGCCTTTCACGGATCGTGAAAATAGAGTCTTCCCCTTCCCCCTGGGACATGCACCAGGCCCCTCCCGTCCCCTGCCAGTAGCGGGTGACGTAAGACGCACGTCCTTCCGCCTGCTCCGTGACGGTGAGCTTGCCGGTTTCCGTATTGCCCTCAATGGTGAAGGTTTTAAAAGGCGTCCCCGTAACGGCGTAAAGACCGGTGGAGACGTTTTGGCCCCCACCTGCTCGGGCAGATAAAAGGCGATCACATAGCCCGTATCCGTCACGTTTTCAATATTGGCCAGACCGTCCCACAGGTTCCAGACCTGGCGGATGACATCATCCGCGCTTCGGACGATGTCCAGGTAATTGGCAAAATCCTGAGCTGTCCAAGAAGAACCCAGCTTGGTCCGGTAGCCGGAGGCCGCACCCAAAGCGGAAACGGAAGAACCGCCGTAGATGACTGTATTGCCCCTGGCGTTGCTGACCCTCATTTCCGCCGCGCTGGCGGAAGCCGAGACGGCACGCCCCTCTGCCGCGGCATACGCCATGGAAACGGAACCCGTCCTTTTCTGCGAGCCGCCGATGGAGCCTGCACTGGCCGCGCCGGCATAGCAGTAATAGTTGGCGCGGGTGCCTCCGTTCCGGATCTGGAATGCCATGTCAGCCCCCAGCTCCCGACCGGAAGGGGGCAAAATACAGCTGGCCATGGGGTGCAGGTATTGCAGGGCTGCGGGCGTCCACAACCTGGAAGAGAAGTTATAAGCCACGATCTCCAGCATCCCGTACGGCACGCCTTCCATACCGCGGAAGGAACCGAAGCTGGTGCGCCATACCATGCTGGTTTTCCGCGTCTGGGCAGTCGCCCGTTTGCCTGCGGAAGAGAACTTTCCATAGGCGGAGGCGGAGGAAACCAGGCTGCGCACGGCAGACGCGCCGGGGGAACCGCCCCGGTTGTCCATGCAGTCATCCGGGGAAAATGGATTGTCCGGATCAATCTCATCCTCATCTCCGCCGTTGTCGCCATTCGGGCACGGATTGCTGGAACTGCTGCTTCCACTGCTGGAGCCTCCGCATGGATCATCATCGCCCTCGTCGTTGTTGTCCACTGGCTCCGTTTCCGTCTCCGGGGGCACATAGGAAGAAGAAGAACCCGTTTGCCGGTTGGTAATTTCCACCTTCAGGTCAAAGGTGAATTTGGCAATGTTATTATTGGCATTGGGAATGGAAATATTGCTATAGTCCACATGTGCCCGATGCATTCCGGGCTCAATGCTGAAAGAAGCCGTCTGCGGCTCGTAGCTGCCGCCTCCGTACTGTCCGCGCGGGCCGATGTCCAGCCGTTCTTCTCCATCCACGGTCAAGTTAGCCAGATCGTCGGCGCCCATGGTCACCTTGCATTCGGCCGTTTCATCAGGCCCCAGCTCCCTGACTTCAAAATCCCAGTCCTAGCTTCTTTCAAAAGCGTCCGTTGGCGCTTGTTCGTCGATCGCGGAGGGAGCTCCGCTATTGGAATTGCTCATGCCCGTCAGGGAATTGACATCGTTATCAAAGGATTGTTCTTTCATGGTTTGAATCGGATTAGCTATTGAAACGCAAACATTGCATCATCCCAATCTTGGAAAAACTGCAATAATTTTTTATCCGTTCCTTATCCATAACAACAAAACCTCCTGTTTCAACACGTCCAACACGGGATGCCCCCTGGCCTTAGCCGTGTTCAATATATGGTGACATTTCTTCTCTGCGCACTTCCGAATGGAAAACTCTGGCCCATATGGAAAATTCCGGAAGCAGCATATCCAAATGGCCTTTAACTGCACGCCATGAAACACAGCAATTTTTCATTTAACATGAATTCATGAAATCTTCAACAGAAAAAGCATGATCTCCCTGAATTGAAAAAGAAATCCAAAATCCATAAAAACGGCTATCGCCTTCGGACATGTTCAGCATCCCTGACATATCCGAACGGAAAGAAAGCAGGATAAACTACCCCCATCCGAGCATCCATTCCTGAATTTTACAAGGAAAGCTGCTCCTTCAAACGCTCCAGCAGATTGCCGCAACCGTCCTGCAGCAATTTTACCACATGCTCAAAGCCTTCCTGTCCCCCATAATAGGGATCCGGTACTTCTTCATCCGGAAAACGAGTCGTGAAAAAACACATGGGCACTATTTTGCCTGTCCATTGTCCCTTTTTATCCAATCGTTTCAAATCCCGCAGATTTTCACGGTCCATTCCCACAATCAGGTCAAATTGTTCCAAATCCTCTTTCCGCACGGGGCGCGACTTAAGTCCCGGATCCTCATATCCGTATTTTTTCAGTGCCGTCAGCATCCGGCTATCCGGAGGGCAGCCCCGATGATAACCGATCATTCCGGCGGAATCGCTCTCAACCAAATGTTCCAAACCTTGTTCTGCAACCATTTTTTTGAAAATGATTTCAGCGGCAGGAGAGCGACAGATGTTGCCCAGACAGACAAACAGGACTCGGTAAGGTTCGGGAGCATTCATGGACGTCATTTCTTTTTCAGGATAGGCAGGCGGCAGCCCCATTTCAAGAGGGAAGAGTTTATGCATGGGAAACGGAAACACCCACGAATATTGCATGGGGCAGAGAAAGGAACTGTGCCGCTCATTCAAAAATAAGATTCTCCTGTGTTTCGGCTTGCGTTAGAGGATGTCCGGCTGTAGATTATCGCATGGCAGATTTCCCTCTTGGATTAAGTTTTGATGACGTGCTCCTGCTGCCCCGCCTGAGCGCGATTCTTCCCGGCGATGCAGACATCAGTTCCCAGCTTGTTCCCGGCTTTGACATGAAAATCCCCGTGTTGTCCGCGGCCATGGATACCGTTTCCGAATCGGAACTGGCGATTGCCCTGGCGCGGGAAGGCGGCCTGGCCGTCATCCACCGCAACAACCCCATTGACATCCAGGCGGCCATGGTTTCCCGCGTGAAGCGTTTTGAAAACGCGGTCATCCCGAACCCCGTCACGGTCAACAAGGACATGACGCTGGAAGAAGTCCACCAGATCATGATGGATCAAGGTTACTCCGGCTTCCCCGTCGTGGATGCCAACCGCAAGCTGGAAGGCATCATCACCGGCCGCGACATGCGCGGCGTGGACGATTACCAAAATGTCCGGGTCAAGGACGTAATGACCCCCCTTTCCCGCCTGATTACGGCAGCTCCCATCACGACCATTGAGGAAGCGCGCCACATCCTTTACACCCACCGCATTGAAAAGCTTCCTTTGGTGGATGAACACGGCGTGCTGGCCGGCCTTATCACGGAAACGGATATCCAGAAGCGCGCCATGTTTGCAGACGCTTCCAAGGATGAACACGGCCACCTGCGCTGCGGCGCCGCCGTGGGTGTCGGCCCCGATTATCTGGACCGAGCCAAAGCCCTGATTTCCGCCGGAGCGGACGCCCTGTTCATTGGCGCCGCCACAGGACACACGACCCGCGTGATGGACGTGGTTTCCAACCTCCGCAAGCTGACGGACCGTCCCATCGTGGCCGGCAATGTGGTTACGGCGGAAGGAGCGGCCGATCTCATCAAGGCGGGCGTGCAGGCCATCAAGGTGGGCGTGGGCCCCGGCTCCATTTGCACTACCCGCGTCATATCCGGCGTGGGCATGCCCCAATTCACGGCCATTCAGGAGGTAGCCTCCGTGGCGCGTCCCGCGGGCGTCACCGTCATTGCGGACGGCGGCATTCGCTATTCCGGAGACATTGTCAAAGCCCTGGCCGCAGGCGCCGACCTGGTAATGCTGGGCGGACTGCTGGCAGGTACGGAAGAAAGCCCCGGCAAGGTGGTTCATTACCAGGGCCGCCACTTCAAGCAGTATCGCGGCATGGGCTCCCTGGGCGCCATGCGCCGCGGCTCCGGCGACCGCTACGGTCAGAACAGCTCCGGCAAGCTCGTCGCGGAAGGCGTGGAAGCGCGCGTTCCGTATAAAGGCATGCTGGCGGACGTGGTATTCCAGCTCATGGGCGGCCTGCGCTCCGGCATGGGCTATCTGGGCGCGCACAATCTGGAGGAACTCCGGAACAAGGCCCGGTTCGTTCAAATCACCTCCGGCGGGCTGAAGGAAAGCCATCCCCACGATATCACCATCACGGAAGAACCCGTCAATTATTCCTGTTAACTCCTCCCTCACATGGACGACAAGCACCTCGTAGCCGTCATTGACTTCGGCTCCCAATACACCCAGCTCATCGTACGCCGCGTGCGCGAACTGGGCTACATGGCCAAGCTGTATGCGCTGGAAGACCTGGACCAGATTCACGAACCCGGCGCCGTCATCCTTTCCGGCGGCCCCAAAAGCACCACGGACGCGGACGCCCCGGACATTGACTTTGAATGGCTCCAAAGCCTGAATGTCCCCGTCCTGGGCGTGTGCTACGGCATGCAGCTGCTGAACATCAAGCACGGCGGCACCGTAAAAGCCAGCAACAAGCGGGAATACGGCCCCGCCGCCCTGCTGCCGGAAACCTGCGCGGGCCTGTACCGGGACATGTCCCCTTCCTCCCAGGTATGGATGAGCCATTCGGACACGGTGGACCATCTGGCGGAAGGCTGCCGCGTAATCGCCCGCAATGCGGAAGGCGTCCCCGTCTCCCTCCAATGGGGAGAAACCACCTTCGGCATCCAATTTCATCCGGAAGTGACCCATTCCCATGAAGGGCGCACCATCCTGCGCAACTTCCTTTCCTGTGCGGCCAATCTTAAAAAGTTCAACATCGGAGACTTTAAAAGGGAACTCATCCGGGAAATCCGGGAACGCGTAGGCAACAGGCAGGTGGTCTGCGGCGTCTCCGGCGGCGTGGACAGCACCGTTCTGGCCGTTCTGTTGCATGAGGCGGGCGTGAACATGCGCGCCATCTTTGTGGATAACGGTCTGCTCCGCAAAAACGAGGCAGAGGAAGTGCGGGCCAATTTCGCCCGTATGAACGTGGAAATTGAAACGGTGGATGCCTCCGAACGCTTCCTGGCGGCTCTGGACGGAGAAAGCGATCCGGAAAAGAAACGCCGTATCATCGGAGGCCTGTTCATCGACGTTTTCTGGGATGCCGTGGGAGACGCGGAAATGCTCGCCCAGGGCACCCTGTACCCGGACGTGATCGAAAGCGCCTCCAACGCCAAATCCAAGGCCTCCGTCATCAAGACCCACCACAATCGCGTGGAACGCGTGCTGGAACTCCAGGCGCAGGGGAAAGTACTGGAACCCCTGGCGGAACTGTTCAAGGACGAGGTGCGGGAACTGGGCGCCTCCATGGGCATCCCGCATGACATTCTGTGGCGCCACCCCTTCCCCGGCCCCGGCCTGGCCGTGCGCTGCCCCGGCGTAGTCACCAAAGAACGCCTGGACATCATCCGGGAATGCGATGCCATTTTCATCGGCAATCTGAAAAAATACGGCTGGTACGACAAAGTCTGGCAGGCCTATGCCGGCCTCATCCCCGTAAAAACGGTGGGAGTGAAGGGGGACGAACGCTCCTATGAATGGGCTACCAACCTGCGCGCCATCGTGTCGGAAGACGCCATGACGGCGGACTGGGTGGAACTCCCCCCGGCCCTGCTGAGGGAAACCAGCAACCGCATCCTCAATGAAGTAAAGGGCATCAACCGCGTCCTTTACGACATTTCCACCAAGCCCCCGGCTTCCATTGAGTGGGAGTAAAGCTTCCGCACCCTGTTGACGGCCGTTCAGCAGGGTGCCTCCGCTCCTCCTCTCCGGTAACAAAAATCAAGAAAGGAGAAAATAATGACTGAACTGGAAAAATGCATGGCGGGCGAATGGTACGACTGCCATGACAAGGTGTTTCTGGAATTCAAAAACAAGACGCACCGGCTCCTGATGAAATACAATTCCCTCCCTTACGACCATAAGGAGGAAAAGCGCCAGGTGCTCAAGGAAATGCTGGGCAGCGTCGGCACCAAGGTCTCCATCGGCCATTCCTTCATCTGCGATTACGGCCGCAACATCCATATCGGGAACAACGTCACCGTCAATACGGGCTGCACGTTCGTGGACTGCAACAGGATCACCATCGGCAACAATGTGCTGATCGCCCCCAACGTACAGATTTACACCGCTACACACCCCATTGAGCTGAATGAACGCCTCACTCCCGTGGAAACGGATGAAGGAATTGAATACATCCGCCATACCTACGCTCTTCCCGTAACGATAGAAGACGGTTGCTGGATTGGCGGCGGCGTCATTATCCTGCCCGGCATTACCATCGGAAAAGGAAGCGTCATCGGAGCCGGCAGCGTGGTCACCAAAAATATTCCTCCCGACAGCCTGGCGGCGGGGAACCCCTGCAAGGTTATTCGTAAAATCAACGGAAGTCGGGAACAATGATCAAGCTGATCGCTTTTGATCTGGACGGAACCATTGGGGACACGGTCCCCATGTGCATCAGGGCATTTGAAAAAGCAGTTTCTCCCTATGCCGGACACACGCTGAGCGAACGGGAAATCACGCAGACTTTCGGCCTGAATGAAGTAGGAATGATCAAGAAAGTTGCTGGAGAAAAATGGCGGGAAGCTCTCCATGATTTCTACCCGGTTTATGAAGAAATGCATCAATCATGCCCGTCTCCATATGAAGGTATACGTGAATTGATAAAAACCTTGCAAAAGGCTGGCGTGCTTGTCGCCCTGATTACCGGGAAGGGATACAAAAGCTGCCGCATCACGCTTGAGCAATTCGGCATGCGGAATTTGTTCTGTTCCATCAAGACCGGAACGGAAGACAAACCAAACAAGGCGGAAGCCATTGAAGAACTTCTGCATGACTTCCTCTTGAACAAAGATGAATTTTACTATATCGGGGATGCGGTTTCGGATGTGACCGCCTGCAACAAAGCGGGAGTGACCTGCCTGTCCGCCGCCTGGGCAACGACCGCGGATGTCAGCGGATTGAAAAAAGCCAACCCCTCAAAGGTTTTTCCCAGCATAAAGGAATTGACATTATTCCTGTCCATTGAGAAATAATTAGAAGATACTCCTCACTTGGATAAGGAAAACATAATGGAAAAATTTCAAAAACTGGCCCTTCTAATTGATGCTGAAAATATTGCTCTGGATAAGCTTGAAAGCGTCATTCAGAAAATATCTGCATATGGCCGTATCGTGATTCAAAGAGCCTACGGCGACTGGAGCAAGGAAAGTTTAAAAAACTGGAAAGACTCGCTAAACCGGTTTGGGATAAAAGCGCAGCAGCAATTTAATTATACTCCCAAAAAAAACTCAACGGATATGGCGTTGACTATTGACGCCTTGGATTTATTGTATCAATCATCTTACGATGCCCTTGCCATTGTTTCGAGCGACTGCGATTTCACTCCCGTTTCCATATATGTCAGGGAACATGGTATTTATGTAATCGGTATCGGAGAGAAGAAAACTCCAGAGGCTTTCAAAAAAAGCTGCAATAAATTTATTTTATTAAAAACTGCTGACTCTAAAACAGATAATAAACTACAAAATAAACCTTCTCAATCTGGA
>OLSG01003536.1_pt1 | contig 10955 bp, 6 predicted proteins | sample 1673041 | NCBI WGS metagenome assembly OLSG01 (sample SAMEA3136749, study PRJEB25190) | human gut metagenome | reverse complement strand
CATTCGAACTCCCTTCCGGACACCTGGGTGTCCAACTTGGAGTCCGCACCCCCCACCAAGAAGCGATAGCTCTTATAGGATATTGTTATTCGATATGTTATTGTCAAAATGCCGCTTCCCAAACTTCCCGAGACGCTTATAACTCGCGATCTCGTGCAGAAACAACCTCTGTCGGCGACAAACAACTTGTCTCATCGCCGTATTCTTAGGGAACCTTCATCAGCGTGAGCCCTCAAACGAACCAAAAACGCAGAAAGGAACCCAGCAATGCTCAACGAACTCACGCCCAACGACACGTTCTGCGACTATTACCAGCAGTGGGTGGCCATGTATAAGGAAGGGGCCGTGCGCGATGTCACGCTCAGCAAGTACCGGCTCACCTGCGCTTGGCTGCAACGGCTCATTCCCCTGCTGACCCTCGCGGAACTCAACCGCATCACCTATCAGAAGCTGCTGAACGACTATGCCGTCAGCCACGAACGGCAGACGACAATGGATTTCCACCATCAGCTGAAGGGCGCCGTCCTCGATGCTGTCGATGAGGGTCTGGTAGAGCGCGACCCAACGCGCAAGGCCATCATTAAGGGCAAATCCCCGCGCGCCAAGAAGCAGAAGTACCTCAACCAATTCGAGCTGCACCGGCTTCTGAACGACCTCGACCTGGGGCCCGAGGTGAGCTGGGACTGGCTCATCCTCCTCATTGCGAAAACGGGGCTGCGGTTCTCCGAGGCCATTGCGCTGACACCCGACGACTTCGAGTTCAGCCGCCAAGTCGTCTCGGTCAACAAGACCTGGGACTACAAGACGGGAACTGGCTTCGTCCCAACGAAAAACCGATCTTCCGTGCGCAAGGTGCAGCTCGATTGGCAGCTGGTCATCCAGTTTTCCGAACTCACCAAAAGGCTTCCCCACGATGAGCCGATTTTCGTGGAGGGGAAGGTCTACAACTCCACCGCGAACAGCGTGCTGGAACGCCACTGCAAGCGCGCCGGCGTCCCCGTCATCTCCGTGCACGGGCTGCGCCATACCCATGCATCGCTGCTCCTGTTCGCTGGCGTCTCCATCGCCAGCGTCGCCAAGCGTCTCGGACACGCCAGCATGAATACCACCCAGAAGACCTACCTGCACATCATCCAAGAGCTAGAGAACCAGGATGTCGACCTCGTGATGCGCTCAATCTCCAGCCTCATCTAGACCCCCGCACGCTCACGCTGATGAAGGGCGATGAGCGAGTCGAGCTTCTGGAAGAGGGCGCCGATGGCTTCCTGCTCCTCTTTACGGAGCGGAATAGAGAACTCCGTATTTGAGACATTTTGCCAATCGGCGCGAGGCATTTTCGTTCCAGTTGATTCGTTTGCAACGCGTTCAAACGTCGGAGTTCGGATGAGGACAAACAAGAAACCTGAGCTAATATCAGTCGGGTTGAGCACCCAGAAATCTCCGAGTGCTATGCCTTTGAACTGGGGATTTAACCAGTTTTGCAAATAGGGTCGCAACTTTCCATAGAGCACATCACCCGGCTCAAAAGCGATCCCGCCGCGTTTGTCATGCTTCTCAATCACGTCCTTATTGAGCATGCCTTGCCCCGAGACGATATCCTCGTATTCAACGCGCGGCAAAGCTGGATCATTGGAAAAACGGCTCCGCCTTTCCACCAATTCAAGGAACTTCCGCTGTTCCCAAGGGTCGCTGAATCCTTCGAAGCGGAGGGCGGGGACGAGGGCGTTTTTCGGACTTACGCTGCTCTTCATGTTACTCACCGCCCAAAAGCTTACGCAGTTCCGCGATGCCGAGCATGTCGAACTCGTCACCCACAAGCTGGCCGAGCATTGCATCCAGCTCTCTTTCGGCTTCGCTGATCTGCTCTGCCACATCGGCATAGGTGTCTTTGTATTTCTCTTCCAGCGCGTTCACTTTCTTGATAAGACCCTCAATAGACACTTGCGGCAGCGCGTTCAGATCATCCATGAGGGGCTCTACCCATTTGGACTCGAGCAGCTCGTACACCTGCTCGTCGGTCAGCGCCTCAATGGTCTCGCGGGTCTTCTCTTCGAGGGCCGACTCCTGAGCTTTGGCATCCTTCTTCAAGCTCTTTAGCTTCTTCTGAAGGGCCGCGAGCTCATTCCGCTTCGCCGCGATTTCCTCCTCGGCCAAATCGCACGAATCGTCGGCATCGCCCTCTTCGGCGTCCTCGCAGGGCAGCTCCTCTTGCAAGCTCTCGCACTCGCCATTCAAGTGGCTCATCTCATCCTGCAAATCACGCAACTGCTCGGCTTCCACACTCAAGAGCGCGTCTTGTACAAGAGAGAACGGCAGGATATGGCCCTTCCATCCGTCCTGCACCTCAACGTCTTTGCCGCTCTTCTTCTTGATGACGTATTCCGGATCGACCTTCCTCGCAGCGTCGAAACCTTCCGTTTGCAGCATTTCCAAATCGGCGGCAATAACGCCCCAAGCATCATCAAGCGCCTGATAAGCGTCATATTTATCAACCAGAGTAAACGGTTCCACGAGCTTGAACACCTCATCGGCCACCGCAGCCTCCGCGCTCGGTGCGTCCACCCGCTGCCAGTTGCCGATGAGCGTCGCCACGAGCTGACGGCGCAACCCAGAGAACTCTGCGTGGTAGCGGGCAACGTAGCCTTCGACCGCCTCATTCCCCTGAATTGCATCGGCTACGTCCTCGCACGCCATCCGAGCGCAATGGCCATTGTTGGCCGTAAACAGCGCCTCACGAAGGCCGGGAAGCGCCTCCCAATACTTGCTTAGGGCGTCAATTTCCTGAACCGGAATGCCGCCGAACATCGACGCATACAAGTCCCACGTTTCCGTAAGCTCAGAGGAATCCACGTAGCGCGGGATATTCAAGTTGTAATCGTTGGCGCGTATCTCGTCCTTTCCCACAAGGCGCGAGTAGCCCTCGATCGTCCGACGAGCCGTAACCGTATCGACAATGCGGCGGATATCCGAGGAGCGCAGCTGGTTGTTCTTCCCCACTTTCTCGAAGTCCTTCGAGGCGTCGACGATGAGCACGTCGCTCTCGTCGCGCTTCTGACGTAACACCATGATGATGGTGGGGATGCCCGTTCCGAAGAAGATGTTGGCCGGCAACCCGATGATGGCGGCGATCTTGTCGTTCTCGATGAGGCTGCGACGGATCGCTCCCTCCTCTCCCCCACGGAATAGGACGCCGTGGGGCAAGACGATGCACATGATGCCGGAGGGCTTCAGATGGTACAGGTCATGCAGCAGAAACGCGTAGTCCGCCTTCGAGCGAGGGGCGACGCCATAGGCGAATCGGATGTCGTTCTCCTTGCCCTCCGGCTCCCACCGCTGCGAGTAGGGCGGATTGGAAACCACCGCGTCCACGTAGAGCGGGTCGTAGGTGCCCGATGGATCCGAATCGTCGAAGTAGGGCCAGTCTTCTTCCAAAGTATCGCCGTTGCGCACCGTAATGTTAGACGGCTTGATGCCCCGCATGACGAGGTTCATGCGCGTGAGGTTGTAGGTGGACTGATTGAGCTCCTGGGCGTAGTAGGCGATGCCGTCCGCATCCCCCATGCGACGCTTCACCGCATCGCCGATGGTGATGAGCAGCGAACCAGAGCCGCTCGTGGGGTCGTAGATACGAATCGTGTCCTGGCTCCGCAAATGATGAGCGACGATATCCGCCATGAGCACCGACACCTCGTGGGGGGTGTAGAACTCGCCGGCTTTCTTGCCGGCGTTAGAGGCGAACTTCGAGATGAGTTCCTCGTAGATGTAGCCCAGCACATCGTAATCTTGGTGCGTGCTCATGGGGATGGTCTGAATGAGATGGACGAGATCGCGCACGGCTTTCGTCTGCGACCCTGTATTGTCGCCGAGCTTGCTCAGTCCCGTCTGTAGCGTGATGAAGATGCCGTCGAACACGTTTTTGTAAAGGGGGCTCACAAGGCGGCTGAAGGCCGAGAGTGCCTCGTACACCTGCGACACAGCGAAATCATTGCCGGCCTGGACCCAAGTGGAGAACAGGTTCTGATAGGAGATGAAATAGCCCAGATGATTCTGAGCATAGCCTACGGTCTCCTCGTCCTCTTCCACCAGCTGCTCCATATCAGCGGCCGTCATACCCTCGCCCAGGAAGAACTGCTCCTCCTTCTCGGAGAGGTACTTGTAGAAGATGAAGCCCAGAATGAAATCCTTGTACTCGCTCGCATCCACCTTGCCCCGCATGCGGTTGGCCGATTCCCAGATTTTCGCGGCGAGCTGTTGCTTGTTCATTCCGTTCCCTTTCGAATGGTGCACAGATCATTTCATTATAGCTAACGCTTTTATCACAGCGTTAGCATCAGTCGGAGCAACGCATCTGGAAGCGGCGCGGTTATACCGACATTTATACCGACATTTATACCGACACGATCAGCATTCAATGAGATTCTCTCAAGCAATGCACGGCTTGTATGTTCCGAAACGCAAAAGAGGGGCGAGGCAATGCCGCGCCCCTCATGCAGTCGCGCCCCTCCGCGCCGCTACAGGATCATGTTGCGGGCGATTTCCAGGGCGTCGTCGATGCCGTCGGGGTTCTTGCCGCCGGCCTGGGCCATGGTGGGCTTGCCGCCGCCACCGCCCTGGATGGCCGGGCCCATGGCCTTGATGATGGCCCCGGCGTTGAAGCCCGCCGCCACGGCCTCGTCGGTGCCGGCGGCCATGAGTACGGGCTTGCCGTCGTTCACACCGGCCACCACCATGGCGCCGGGCGCGTCCATGCGGCTGCGCACGACATCCCACATGTTGCGCATCTGGCCGCCGTCGCGCACCTCGGTGCGCGCGATGATGACGGGGTATCCCGCCGGAGCCAGCTGCACTTGGGAGAGCAGCGCCGAGAACATGTCGTCGCCGATCATGCTCTTGGCGCGCTTGGCCTTGGTGCGCATCTCCTTCAGGGCCTTCTGGTCGGCCGCCACGCGCTCGGACACGTCGAAGGGCGGCACGCGCAAGGTGGCCGCGGCCTCCTTCAGCTCGGCTTCCACCTTGTTCACGTAGGCGAGCGCGCCGTAGCTCGTCACGGCCTCGATGCGGCGCACGTTGGCGCCCACCGACGACTCGCTCGTGATCTTCAAAAAGCCGATCTCGGCGGTGTTGTTCACATGGCAGCCGCCGCACAGCTCGCGGGAGAGGTCGCCCGCCTCCACCACGCGCACAACCTCGCCGTACTTCTCGCCGAACAAGCCCGTCACGCCGGCGGCGCGGGCCTCTTCCAGCGACGTCTCGTAAATGGTGGTGGGCGTAGCGCTCATGATGTGCTCGTTGGCCTCGCGCTCCACCTCGGCCAGCTGCTCGGGCGTGCACGCCTCGAAATGGGTGAAGTCGAAGCGCAGGCGGTCGGGGCCCACGTAGGAGCCGGCCTGCTTCACGTGGTCACCGAGCACGCGGCGCAGCGCGGCGTGCAGGATGTGGGTGGCGGTGTGGTTGCGCTCGATGGCGGCGCGGCGGTTCGCGTCCACGCGGGCCACGACGATATCGCCCTCGGCAAGCCCCGCCTCCTCGGCGCGCACCGCGTGCACGAACAGGCCCTTCTCGGGGGCCTTCGTGTCCAGCACGAAAATGCGTCCCTCGCCGTTCTCGATGATGCCGGTGTCCCCCACTTCTCCGCCCATCTCGGCATAGAAGGGCGTGGCGGCCAGCACCACCTCGCCGGTCTGCCCCGGCGCCAGGGTGCCCACGCGCTCGCCATCGACGATAACGGCCAGCACGCGCGTCTCAGCGGCCGTGGCGTCGTAGCCGATGAACTCCGTGGGGCCGAGCTCGTTCAAAAGATCGCTGTAGATGCCGCCGTAGGTGGACCAGGCCGCCTCGGCGTCCTTGGCGCCGGCGGCGCGGGCGCGCTCGCGCTGGGCCTCCATGGCGGCCTCGAAGGCCTCCATGTCCACTTTCACGCCGCGGCCTTCCGCGATCTCCTGGGTCACTTCCACGGGGAAGCCGTAAGTATCGTGCAGGGTGAAGGCCTCCTCGCCGGAGAGCACGTCGCCCTCAAGCTTGCCGAGGGCCTCCTCCAGGTAGGCCTGGCCCTGGCGCAGGGTGGCGCCGAAGCGGTCCTCCTCGGCCATGATGAGGCCGCGCTCCAGCTCGCGGTTCTCCACGATCTCGGGGTACACATCTCCCATGAGTCGCACGATCTCGTCCACGTACTCGTTGAGGAAATGCCCCTCGATGCCGATGAGCTGGGCCTTCATGATGGCACGGCGCAGCAGGCGGCGCAGCACGTAGCCGCGGCCCTCGTTGCCCGGCAGGATGCCGTCGGCGATCATGAAGGTGACCGAGCGGGAGTGATCGGCGATGATGCGCAGGGCCAGGTCGCACTCGGCATCCTCGCCGTAGGTCACGCCGGCCAAACGCTCGCCCACGGCCACCAGGCTGCGCAGCACGTCGGTCTCGTAGTTGGACTGCACGCCCTGCATGATGGCGGCCATGCGCTCGAGCCCCATGCCCGTGTCGATGTTCTTCTTCGGCAACGGCTCAAGGGTGCCGTCCTCCTGGCCGTCGTACTGGGTGAACACGCAGTTCCAGTACTCGAGGAACCGGTCGCAGTCGCAGCCCGGCGCGCAGTCGGGGCTGCCGCAGCCGAACTCGGGGCCCTGGTCGTAGTAGATCTCCGAGCAGGGGCCGCAGGGGCCGGTGGGGCCGGCGCGCCAGAAGTTGTCGTCCTCGCCGAGGCGCGAGATGTGATCCTCGGGCACGCCCAGGTTCTTCCAAATCTCGATGGTCTCGTCGTCATCCTCGAACACCGTGAAGTACAAACGCTCCGGCGGCAGCCCCAGCACGTTCACGGAGAAGTCGTAGGCCCAGGCGCACATCTCCTCCTTGAAGTACTCGCCGAAGGAGAAGTTGCCGAGCATCTCGAAGAAGCTCAGATGACGGCCCGTGGTGCCGATGATGTCGATGTCGTTGGTGCGCACGCACTTCTGCACGGAGGTGGTGCCGATGTAGGGCGCCTCCAGCTGCTTCTGCTGCAGGAAGTAGGGCTTGAACTGCACCATGCCGGCGCTCGTCAGAAGAAGCGACGGATCGTCGGGAATGAGCGAGGAGGAGGGCACGAGCTTGCAGCCCTTCTCCTGGAAGTAGTTCAGGTACTTCTCGCGAATCTCAGCGGTGGTCATGTAACGCATAGGTGTTCTATCCGTCCTTTACGGTCAACGAAAACAGTTGCAGCAGATTATAGCGCTCCTTGCGCGCTACTTTTTGGAAGACGACGTGTCATCATGGGAATGGCGCGCCGTCACCTTCCCATGGGCCTGCGAGCGCAGCTTCGGCAACTTGCGGCCGAACAGCGTCGCGTCGTCCAGCTTGATGGGCTTCATGGAGCCGGTGGTGACGCCCGGTGACGTGGCGTCCGACAGCGGGTTCACTTCCTCGTTGTCCGACGGCACGCCCTTGAAGAACACGCCGTCCTCGGCCACCAGGTGCCGGCCGGTCTTCTTCTCGAAGTAGTAGACGAACACCGATTTGGCCACGGCCACCAGCGGGATGGAGGCGAGCATGCCCACGAGCGACCCCATAAGACCGCTCATGGCGCCGCCGAGGGCCGAGCCCACCATCAACGCGATAAGGGTGAGAGCCGGGTGGATGTCCACCGAGTTCGCCATGATCTTCGGCGAGACGAAGGTGTAGACGAGCTGCTGGATGACCACGGTCCCGGCCAGGGCGATAAGGGCCACCAGCGGGCTCACGAAGACGGCCGCGATGGCCGCGAGCGCACCTCCCAGCCACGGGCCGACGATGGGGATGATGTTCATCACGCCGGTGATGAGGCCGAGCACGGCCGCGTTGGGCACGCCGACGACCTGGAACAGGATGCCGCAGCCCACGCCGATGACGGCGCACTGCAGAAGCGTTCCCTTGATGTAGCCGCCCATGACGCGGGTGAAGGTGGCGTGGAAGAACTCGGCGTCCTCGGCGTGCTTGGGGCCGATGAGCCGGCGCGTCTCGCGGCCCATGGCCGGTAGCTCCATGAGAATCCAGAAGGCGATGACGAGCGCGAAGCCCAAGGCCATAAGGCCGTTGGCCAGCGTCGTGGAGAAGGCCACGATGCCGTTGGCGCTGCCCTGGGCGATGGAGGAGGCCCAGGATGCGGCCGACTTCTGCACCTCGCTGATGACGTTCTTCACCGTTTCGTCCTCGAGCATCGGGGCGTAGCGGGCATACAGGTCGTTGCCCCAAGCGATGACCGCATCAACATAGTGGGGCAGGTTGCTGACCAAGTCGTTGAACTGGGCGTTCAGGCCGAACATAGGCGAGAACAGCAAAAAGCCGATAAGAGCGAGCACGAGCGCCATGATGATGTAGGCGATAGTGGTGCCCAAACCGCGGTTGATATGGCGCTTCTCCAGCCCGTTCACAATGCCGCGCAGGCAGAAGACGATGATGACGGTCCAGATGAGGATGGCCACGGGCACCGACAGGATGTTCAGCAGGTAGACGATCGCCGCCAAAAGCAGGATGGCCGCCACCACGGCCCACAGGTCGAAGAAGCGCGTGCGGGCGCGGGCCTGCTTGGTGCGCGAGATGGCGTTGGCGGCAGCGGTGGCCGCGGCGGCCGCGCTGCGCGGGTTGTTGACGGAAGCGGGCGCGTCGGCTCCTCCCTGCGATTTGGACGCGTCGGTGCTCATGGGAATCTCCTCGGACGCGAGCTACTGAACGGTGTAGGGGCTGTTCCCCATCGGGGCCGGCTTGGCCTGGGCCGCGGCGGCGTTGGGAGAGATGGCCGGCGAGGCAGCGGCTGCGGGGTCGGCAGAGTCCGTCGCGGTCGGCGCGGCCGGCGCGTCGGTGTCGGTATCGGCGTTGGCGTTGGCCACGGCCGCATCGGCGATGGTGCCGGCGGTACCGGAGAGCTGGTCTTCGAAGTCGCGGGCACGTTCTTGGCTGGCCGCGTTGGCGGCCTTGACAGCGGCGCGGCGGTCTTTGCCCTCGGCAACGACGGCGCGGGCGGCATCCCCCATGGCCGAGACGGCGTCGGCAACGGTCGCCCCGCGCTCGGGCGCGCGGCCGGCCTTCGCGGCGGCGCTGGCGTCGGCAGCGGCTCCCAAGCTCACGGACTCGTCGGAGGCGTAGCGCGGCTTGAACTTGCTGCGCAACTTGCCCGTGAGCGAGTTCACCAAATCGATCGGAGCGCTCGTCACGGTATCCACGGCACCGGCGGCCTTCGAGACGGAATCGGTGATCTGGGTCACATCTTCCAGAATCTGGTCGACGCGCATGAGTTCCAAATTCGCCGCGTCCACCGTGAGCGACAGACGCTCCACCAGCGGATCGACGCGGCCCACAGCGGGCTTGGCTTCCTCGGCGATCTCGTTCACGCGGGTCAGCAGCGGGTCGATCTGGTCAGTTACCAGGGCATCCACATGGGCGATGAGGGGGTCGACCTGAGCGGTGATCTTCTCCACGTTCTTCAGCGTGGGGGTGAGCTCCTTATGGGCGTCGTCGATGGTCGAGCGCGTCGAGCGGATGGTGAGCGCCAATTCCACGACGAACCATACGAGCACCGCGCCGACGAGCACGTAGACGACAGGCAGCGCGATGTCCGCGATCCCTGCGAAATCCATGATGAGCCTCCTTATAATTCCGAAGACCTGACTATACCATTACTGGAGTCATTCTAATTAAGTTGCGCAGGGCCTCCACGGAACGCGTCCGCATAGTAGCCATTCCGTAAACGGAAGTTGACATCGTGTCACACGCGAGCGGCATCGCCAGCGGCACCCGCGCTGGGGCGCCCTCGACCGAACGTCGCCCCAGCACGATGCCTGGCTCGCTGCGCGGTGCCCGCAACGCGGCGGACGCAACACGCCGAGCCGCGACTCAACTCCCCTGACGGTCGCGGGCAGCGGCGTCGGTGCGGTAAGCCTCCCAGCCGCGCTCGCCGGGTTGGTAGAAACAGCCGCGCTCAAGGCCCTCGGGCAGATAGCGCTGATCGACCCAGCCGGCCGGGTAGCTGTGGGGGTACTTGTACTCGCCGTAGTTTTCCGAGCCGGGGCGATGACGGTCGCGCAGGTAGTCGGGCACCTTGCGGACCGGGCCGTTGCGCACTTCGCGCAGCGCCGCATCGATCGCGGCCTCGGCGCTGTTGGACTTCGGCGCCAGCGCCAAGTAAATGGCGGCCTGGGCCAGGTTGATGCGGCACTCCGGGTAGCCGATGACCTCGGCAGCCCGGAAGGCGGCCTCGGCCACGAGCAGGGCCTGGGGGTCGGCGTTCCCGATATCCTCCGAGGCAGCGATGTACATGCGCCGGGCGATGAACTTCGGGTCCTCTCCCCCGTCGATCATGCGGGCGAGCCAGTACACGGCGGCATCCGGATCGCTGCCCCGCATGCTCTTGATGAACGCGGAGATGATGTCGTAGTGCATGTCCTTGTTCTTGTCATAGGGCAGCGCGCGATGGGGCGTGGCGGCCCGCACCATGGCCTCGGTGATGGAAACGGGGGCCTCCTTCGTGCCCGGCGCCACCATACCAGCGGCCAACTCCAACGTTGTAAGCGCCCCGCGGCCGTCGCCGCCGGCCAGAGTGACGATGGCCGCGGTGGCGGCCTCCTCCAGAGCATAGCAGCCGTCCAGCCCCCGCGCGTCTTCCACAGCGCGACCCACCAGCTCGGCGATCTCGTCGTCGGACAGCGAGTGCAGCTCCACGATGCGCGAGCGGGAGATGAGGGCTGAGTTCACTTCGAAAAAAGGGTTTTCCGTGGTGGCGCCCACGAGCACCACGAGCCGGTCTTCCACCGCATGCAGCAACGCGTCCTGCTGGCTGCGGTTGAAGCGGTGGATCTCGTCGACGAACAGGATGGTACGCAAGCCCCCCATGACGAGACGCTTCTCCGCCGCGTCGATTTCCCGGCGCAAGTCGGACACCGTGCCCCCGATAGCCGACACCTCCACGAAGGTGGCGCGGGTCGACTCCGCGATGACGTGAGCGAGCGACGTCT
>OLSG01003532.1_pt1 | contig 10967 bp, 15 predicted proteins | sample 1673041 | NCBI WGS metagenome assembly OLSG01 (sample SAMEA3136749, study PRJEB25190) | human gut metagenome | reverse complement strand
ACCAACCACGACTTAGCGATGCGGAGGTGATAAAAATTTCAAAGAAAGCAACCACGGTAGCCATCGTCAACCAGAAAGGCGGCACTGGCAAGACCACCACCTGTGAAAATCTTGGCATTGGGCTGGCGATGGAAGGTAAGAAAGTCCTGCTGGTGGATGCTGACCCGCAGGGGTCGCTAACCATTAGCATGGGCTGGCAGCAGCCCGATGAATTGCCCACCACCCTTTCCACCCTGATGGCAAAAGCCATGAACGACCAGAGCATTCCACCCGGCGAGGGTGTTCTGCACCATGCAGAAGGTGTTGACCTGATTCCGGCAAACATTGAACTGGCAGGGATGGAAGTTTCCCTTGTCAACTGCATGAACCGGGAAAAGATGCTCAAGCAGGTGTTGGACGGTGCAAAGCGAGAATACGACTTTATCCTGTTGGATTGCACCCCTTCCCTTGGGATGCTGACCGTGAATGCGCTGGCAGCGGCGGACACCACCCTGATTCCTGTGCAGGCGCAGTATCTGTCTGCAAAAGGCTTGGAACAGCTTTTGCAGACGGTGCAGAAGGTCCGGCGGCAGATCAACCCGAAATTGAAAATCGAGGGCATCCTGCTGACTATGACCGACAGCCGCACCAACTACGGACAGCAGATTGACAATTTGATTCGGGGTGCTTACGGCAGCAGGATCAAGGTGTTCGACCAGACCATTCCGCGGTCTGTCCGTGCTGCGGAGACCAGTGCCGTGGGTAAGAGCATTTTCCAGCACGACCCCAAAGGCAAGGTGGCAGAAGCCTACCAGTCTCTAACGAAGGAGGTGCTGACTAATGCCGAAAAACAGCTTAAACGTGTCGCTGAAAGGGGCAGATGACATTTTCTCCACCGAGGAATCCCGGCAGGAGCAGCAGCGGGAACAGGTGCAGCAGATTCCCATTGGAGAACTGTTCCCCTTCAAAGACCATCCCTTTAAGGTCTTGGATGACGAGTTCATGCAGCGCACCGTAGAAAGCGTAGAGCAGTACGGCGTGTTGTCTCCGCTGATCGCCCGCCCACGCCCGGAGGGTGGCTATGAAATCATCTCCGGGCACCGCCGTCAGCACGCTGCACAGCTTGCTGGACTGGACACCCTGCCGGTCATTGTCCGCAACATGGATGATGATGCCGCAGTTTTGCTCATGGTGGATAGCAATCTCCAACGTGAGAACATCTTGCCCAGCGAGAGGGCGTTTGCCTACAAAATGAAGCTGGATGCTCTAAAAAATCAAGGTGCTAGGTCAGATTTAACTTCTCGCCAAGTTGGCGAGAAGTTGTGGAGCGTATCGCAAGTGAGCGCAGACGCAAACGAAAGTGAACGTCAGGTGCACCGATTCATCCGCCTGACCAACCTCATCCCCGAACTGCTGGACATGGTAGACGAAAAGAAAATTGCCTTTAATCCCGCTGTGGAACTGTCCTATCTGGACGAAAGCCAACAGCGGGCTTTTTTAGGAGCCATGGATGGTACCCAAAATGCCCCATCTGTATCGCAGGCTCAGCAACTAAAGAAGATGGCGCAGTGTGGTGAGTTCACCTATGAAAAGGCGTTTGATATTTTGGGGCAGGAAAAGAAGAGTGAGCAGGACACCGTAACTATCAAAAACGACATCCTGCGAAAATACTTTCCACGCAGCTATACGCCTCGGCAAATGGAAGAAAAAATCATTCAGCTTTTGGATGCGTGGCAGAAAAAGCAGCAGCGCCACAATGAACGCTGATTCGTAACGCAAGACCCGATGGGGTCTTTTTTGTTTGCAAAAATTTGGAGGTAACGCCTATGAATAACACGATTCCTTTTCACTCCGCTCCCCATGCACCGCAGATCACGGTGGATGTGAACATCCTGTCCATGCTGAAACAGGCGGCATCCTGCCTGACCGAAATGGCAAGCGAGAATGTCTACCTTGCCGCCATCGGCCCGGACATGGAACTGACCATTATCGTGGAGGAGGATGCCCCTTCCATTCTGCCTTGTTTTGACGAGGACGATGCCCTGATTTCCGTGAAGGGTGCGCCGCTGTTTATCAGCTACAATCCGGCGCAGGTCCTCAAGCTGGCAGGCAAGCGGTACCTGACAGGTCCGGTCATCTTCTACCGCACCGATGGGCACAGTACCATCGTGTCCCTGACGGTGGAGGATATTTACCGCTTTCAGACCTATCTGGAAAGCCACAGCACCACCCTGATGGCAGATGGGCAGAAGCTGACCTGCATCTGCATCGACTGAGGTGTGCTATGCTGAACTTTTTTATCGGTTTCGCATTTTTTGAAGCTGGTGCCTTTTTCGGTTTCTTCGTGGCGGCTTTGATGCAGGCGGCACGGAGCGGCGAAATCGGGCTGAACAGAAAAAAGGAGGATTCACATGGAAGAGAACACCCTGTCGGTGCTGAAAATTGCACCGGGACAGTATCCGCAGCAGGTCGAGATCGATAACGACCTGAAAGCCTTGCAGCAGGCTGTGGGCGGCTCCATCGGCGCAAGCTATCCGTTTGAAGATCCTGTTGCCATCGTTTACAACGATGACGGCAAGCTCATGGGACTACCCCTGAACCGTGCCCTTCGGGATGAAAACGGAGAAATGTATGATGCCGTTGCCGGGACTTTTCTCGTGGTGGGTCTGGGCGAGGAGGATTTTGCATCCCTGATCCCGGAGATGGCGCAGAAATATGAGCAGCTTTTTCATCAGCCGGAAGCCTTTCTGAAACTGGGCAACCGTCTGCTGGTGCTGCCGGTGCCTGATGAACCTCCGGCAGAAAAGCCCCGCACCAAGCCCCCGGCAGAGCATGACCGCTAAAATCACCCTGCTGCACGGGAGGTGATGGCAGTGCAGGAAGAAATCGAACAAAAGTCATTCAACATTATAATCTCCACCACGAAGCTGTCTGCCCGGACCGTTCTCCGGGCGGTAAAGGCGGCGTTTCGGCTGTACCAGTCCAAGGCATCCCAAGGCAAGCAGAGCGTCCGCACCCTGTTGCGGCAGAACCGGGGCGTGTCCAGCGTGGAGATCAGCAAGACCGGCATCCGTGGGCTGGAACGCTATGCCAAAAAGTACGGCATCGACTACGCTATCCGCAAGGACAGCTCTGAAGTGCCGCCCCGGTATCTGGTCTTTTTCAAAGCCCCGGACGCAGAAGCATTCAACTCGGCGTTCAAGGAGTATTCGGCATCCCTGCTGAACAAGGACAAACGCCCCTCGGTGCTGGCAAAACTGCATGAATTGGTGCAGGCAGCAGCAGAACTCCCCGGCAAAGTCCGGCACAAGGAACAGGAGCGTGGACTGTGACCACGAAAAAGCTGACAAAACTGCTGGCGCTGTATCTGCCCTATCTCCTGCTGGGGCTGGTAGCAACAAATTTTGGTGAAGCGTGGCGGCTTGCCGAGGGAAAAGAACTGGGCGAACGCATTATGTCTATGATGGGCACCATCCCGATGGCGTTTGCAAACCCTCTGCCCAGCCTGCATCCGCTTGACTTGCTGGTGGGTTTGTGCTGTGGCGCAGGGTTTCGGCTGGCGGTCTATCTGCGTGGCAAAAACGCCAAGAAGTACCGTCATGGCATGGAGTACGGCTCTGCCCGGTGGGGCAATGCGAAAGACATTGAACCATTCATGGCTCAACCATTGAAGCCACTATTCTCAATGCAATCAAAGCGATGACAAAAGAAATTATTGAAAATGAGGATGAGTTTGCCGAGCAGCTTCAAGCTGCATGGGAAAACCAAAACACACAGGTATCTTCCGAGAGTAAAAAAGAACTGCATTCAGTTCAAAAAAGAATGGACGAGTTGGATGCTTTGATTCGGAGCCTATATGAAAACAGCGTCTTAGGAAAAATCCCAGAACGACAGTATCAGCGTTTGATGGCACAATATGATGAGGAACAAGCTGTCTGCGAAGCTCGCATTGCCGAGTTGAAGAAAGAACTGGACAACGCTGAAACAACGAAGGTTGATCTGAAACGCTTTATCAAACTGATTCGGAAATACAAGGACTGTGAAACGCTGACAGATGAAATGCTGTACGAACTGGCAGAAAAAGTGGTGATTCATTCCGCATCCGGCGGGCGGGCGGACGATCTACCGTCAGCAGCAAATCGACATCTACTTCAATTTTATCGGTGATACGTTTCCTAGTCAAATTGAAATCAGCCACGGTGACAAGAAAAATCTTACAGAGCAGCAACTTGCTAAACGCAAGAAATATCAGAAAACTTCCGGGGAAAACCGCAAAAAGAAACGTGCAGCTCTGCGTGAAGCGGCTAAAACTGATCCACAGGCGGCAGCAGAGTACGAAGCCCTCTTGCAGAAAGGCCGTGAACGATGCCGCAAGTATGCCCAAAATAAAAAGCTGGCTCAACAGGAGCCTGCTGATACAGTCCCTATTCAATTTGAACCGTCTTTTGAAACGCCTGAAGAAATGAAAGGAGAATCCGCATGAACGAACTGAAGAAATCTATCCATGACAACGCCAACGGTCTGGACTACACTCTTGTCAATGACCACTATCTGCCGAACCTGACCGCAGCAGCCCCAACAGAGCAGCACCCCACCGGGCGGTGGGGCCGCTTACATAAAAGGTATCTGAAAGAACATCATCCCATCCGGTACAATCAACTGCTCCTGTCCGGGGAGCTGGGTAGCTACCTTGCCAAGCTGGACAAACAGTCCGAAGAGCAGCTTGCATTGACCGTCCGGCAGATGCAGGAAGCCGAGGGCGTGACAGAAACCCTGAAAGCCGCTGATCAACTGGAATGGGTGTGCCGGATGAACAGCATTCGAAACCGTGCCGAGGAGATCATCAAGTCTGAACTGATTTTTGTATAAGGAGGTGCCCACGATGGCTGTGCTGAAATGGATGCTGAAACTTGCCTTTCTCCCGCTGCTTCTGCTGCTGATTCTGGCACAGTGGGTGGGCATCTTCCTCACGACCTTCTCCACGATCCTGACGAATCTGCTGGCGGGGCTGTTCTTCTTCGTGGCTCTGGCAAGCTGGATCATGAAGCTGGCAGACGGCGGCGAAGTCCTGAAAATGCTGATTACCGCATTTGTGGTTTTCGTCCTGCCTTACATAGCGATAGCTGCTATCGCCAAAATCTCCTTTTTCGCTGAGAAACTCCGGGATTTTCTCCAATCCTGAGTTTAAGACCGCCCTGCACAACGCACAGCGGTCTTTTTTGTTACATCGGGTCTGCACAGGGCAGACCCTTTTTTAATACGGAGGTACAAGCCTATGAAACTGACGTTTGAAGAAAAGAAGCTGCTCTACACCTATGGCTGCGCCGATCTGGAGTTGACCCGCAAGCGGCTGTGCGAGATTGCCGGGCTGACGGTTGACCCCGACCAGAACAGGCTGGTGTATGACTTCTGCCGGAAGTTGGAGGACGAAACGCTGGCAGACTGGTATGACCAGATGTTCTACTTCGTCCGTTCCGAGATGGAGCATTACACCATGATGCAGAAAATGTCACGGGACATCGAGGAGGACGAGGACTGGGGCCCGACCATCTTTGACGAATCCGAGGAGGAAGAACTGATTGACGATGTTTAAGCTGGAAACCATGATCTACGCCAGCGAGGACGGAACAAACAGCGTGTTTACGCTGAATCCTGCCTTGCAAAAGCAGCTGGATACCCTTGCATCGCAGCACCCGGAGGTGTGCCAGAGGAAAGCAAGGGGCGAAGCCGGTGGGGTGACGTATCAGGTCAGGGGTGCAGCACTGGCTATCCAGCCGGTGCGGGTCTCCTGAAAACGATAACCGATCTGCTATGGTAGAATAAAGAACAACGGGCAAAGCGTCAGGAGGGACGCTTTGCCCGTTTTACATAGAACGATGAAATTTACCTTTAGCAGAGGGGGCGATTTATTGGGGAATTTATATGGCTATATCCGGGTCAGCACCCGTGACCAGAACGAGGACCGGCAGTTGATTGCACTGCGTGAACTGAAGATCCCGGAGAAAAACATTTTTATGGATAAGCAGTCCGGCAAGGACTTCAACCGTCCGCAGTACAAGCGGCTGGTGCGAAAATTAAAAAAAGACGATCTGCTCTACATCAAGAGCATCGACCGTCTTGGACGCAACTATGCGGAAATTTTAGAACAGTGGCGGCTGCTCACCCAGACAAAGGGCGCAGACATTGTGGTGCTGGATATGCCGTTGCTGGACACCCGGCGTGGCAAAGACCTGATGGGCACTTTCCTGAGCGACATCGTGCTGCAGGTGCTCTCCTTTGTGGCGGAGAACGAGCGCACCAACATCCGGCAGCGGCAGGCAGAGGGCATTGCGGCAGCGAAAAGCAAGGGAGTCCGCTTTGGACGTCCGCCCAGTCCCCTGCCGGAGAACTTCCACAGTGTCTACCAGAAGTGGCGCTCCGGCAAAATGACAGGTACGGAAGCCGCTCAACAATGCGGAATGCCACTGTCTACCTTTCGGTACCGTGCCAAAATCTACGAAAAAGCCACTTTTTTGTAAACGCTTCTTTTTACAAGAAAGTGTACCTTCCTGCAAAATACCCTCAGATTTGCTTTTGTACCAATTATAGCATATTTCCCGGTTAAATCCACAGATTTTTAGCTATTCGTTTCATCTCTTGAGCCGCTTGTCAAAAGGTACACTTTTTGGCAAGCCCTTCAAAGAGGTGGAACGAATGGCAGAAAAACAGGTCAAATCCCGGCAGCGGGTGGCAGATCACGGTGAGGTCTTTACAGCAGAACGAGAAGTGCGCGCGATGTGCGACCTTGTAAAGAGCGAGACGGAGCGCATCGAGAGCCGTTTTCTGGAACCCGCCTGCGGCAACGGTAACTTTCTGGCGGAAGTGCTGCGCCGCAAGCTGGCTGTGGTGAAAAGCCGCTACGGCAAAAACCCAAGCGATTACGAACGTTACTCTGTGCTGGCGGTGACCAGCATTTACGGCGTGGATATTCTGGCAGACAACGCACAGGAATGCCGGGACCGGCTTTTTGCGCTTTGGGATGAGGAATATACCGCCGTTGTAAAATCGGTAGCCAACCCGCAGTGCCGGGAAGCTGTGCGGTATATTCTGCAAAAGAACATCCTGTGCGGCGATGCGCTGACCATGGAGCAGTCCGACGGCAGTCCCATCGTATTTGCGGAGTGGAGTTTTCCCACCGGCAACTTTATCAAGCGGCGGGATTTCCGGCTGGATGTGCTGCTAAAAGAGAATCTGGATGAAAACTGCTATTCGGAGCTTTCTCTCTTTGCAGAGGAAGCGGACGGTGCCGACAACTGGATGATCGACCCCATTACAAATGAGCAGATCCCTCGCCCTCTCCGTGAATACCAACCGGTGGATTACAGGAGGGTGCAGGAAAATGGCTGACGTTTATCAGAATTTTTATAACCCCGATGTGCTGTCCTGCCTTGCCAACCTGTCCAACGACGAGGTATTCACTCCGCCGGAGGTGGCAAATCGGATGCTGGACCTGCTGCCGCAGGAGCTGTTCCGCAGTCCGGACACCACATTCCTTGACCCTGCCTGCAAATCCGGCGTATTTCTGCGGGAAATTGCTAAGCGGCTGCTGGTGGGGCTGGAAAATGAAATTCCCGATTTGCAGCAGCGGGTGGATCATATCTTCCGCAAGCAGCTCTATGGCATTGCTATCACGGAGCTGACCAGCCTGCTTTCCCGCCGCAGCGTCTATTGCTCGAAATATCCCAACAGCAAATATTCTGTTTCCTACTTTGAAAATCCAAGTGGTAATATCGCGTACAAACGCATACAGCACCGCTGGAAAGATGGAAAGTGCGCCTTTTGTGGTGCATCCAAAACAGAATATGAACGCGGAGAGGAATTGGAAACTCATGCCTATGAGTTCATCCACACCATCCGCCCTGAGGATATTTTTAAGATGAAATTTGATGTGATTATTGGAAACCCGCCCTATCAGCTAAGCGATGGAGGTGCACAGGCTAGTGCAACGCCAATTTATAATAGATTTGTAGAACAGGCAAAAAAAATTGAATCCGAGATACTTAACAATGATTATTCCGGCACGCTGGTTTGGCGGCGGAAAAGGGCTAGATGAATTTCGGAAGGCTATGATAGAAGACAGAAGAATAAGAGTTCTTCATGATTTTTTGAATGCGTCAGACTGCTTCGGCACCGGTGTTGAAATTAAAGGCGGCGTTTGCTATTTCTTGTGGGATAGAGAGAATCTCGGAACCTGCAAAGTTGTCACTCACGATAAAGACAAATATGTAGAGCAGGATGAAAGATTCCTTAAAGAGGATGGAAGCGATGTTTTCATTCGTTATGCAGAAGGGGTATCTGTGTACCATAAGGTCAAAAGAATGCACGAAAAAACATTCGATAACTTTGTGAGTTCACAAAAACCTTTTGGAATGAGAACTTATGTCCATGGCGAAAGAAATAGCTTTCCCGGCGCAATCAAATTGTATGAAAAAGGCGGCATTGGATATATTTCATCCAACCAAATAGAACGAAACAAACAATGGGTGGACACTTATAAAGTTTATATTTCTGCCGCATACAATGCTGGTGACAATTATCCGCATCAAATCATTGGCAAGCCTATTAAAGGCGAAAAAAGCAGCTGCTGCACAGAAACTTATCTTTACATTGGCCCCTTTGTATCAAGTGAAGAAACAGACAATGTGATTTCCTATATTCAGACTAAATTCTTTAGATTTTTGGTAATGTTAAAAAAGTCCTCTCAACACGCAGCGGCATCTGTATATTCTTTTGTTCCTGTTCAGGATTTCTCCAAACCGTGGACGGATGCCGAACTGTACGCTAAATACAACCTGACCGAAGAAGAAATCGCCTTTATCGAATCCATGATAAAGCCTATGGAGAGTTGAATGAAGAACAGATATGATTATATTTGTGAGGAGGTACAACAAGCTAAAGATAGCCGTTGCTCTAATCCATCAGGTGAACTGCTGTTTTATTATCGGGGCCATTCCGATATTGACTGGGATTTAGTGCCAACAATTATTCGTTCAAGAAGAAAGGTGACAGAGCACTCTGAAATTTGTAGAGCAATGAACGATGGAAATTGGTCATTGGCCGATAGTGCATTTGTTAACATTGCCCGAATGCAGCATTATGGATATGCAACCAGATTTTTAGATTATTCAACCAGTTTGGATGTTGCACTCTACTTTGCATGTAATGATTCAAACTATTATCATAGGGATGAATGCATTTCTATTTGCCCTTATACAAATGATCGTCACATTGAAACACCTGATACATTGGCTATCTCAGAACTGGCTCTTTTAACTTCTGACATTTCACTTATGGATTTTGCAAAATCGGTTATTGAAAAACATGAAAGAGCGATAAAAAAAGAGAACAAATTATATAAAACTCCTTCATTTCTTTTTGACGAGTCAACTGATATGGCGTGGGCTGCAACTGTGTGGCTCAATTCTGGCTTTATGATTACCCCGACAGAAGATGAATTGAATTATTTGGCGAAAAGCAACCCTAGAATTTTACGGCAAAAGGGAGCATTTTTCATTTTTGGTAATGAAACCACGCCTTCCAAAGTGCCAACTCGTTCATCTTTGCTCGATACCGTAATGATTCATCCCATAATAAAAGAAAAGTCAAATTTAATTCGTCCAGATATACTCGGAAACGGTGCGATAAATATAACTATTCGGAGTCGCTGGAAACCAGAAATCATGAAAATGCTAGAGAAAAAAGGAATCACACATGAATACCTTTTTCCCGACGAACAATGAGAGGGTGACGATTGATGCCTACAATGGACTTTTTCCCGCAGCGTTCACCGGTAAGCCCTAAAATTTATGCTTACGAGCTGATTGGGGTGGCATCCCACAGGGGCTACATCAAGGTCGGCTACACCGAGCGAGATGTGGATACCCGCATCCGGGAGCAGACCCACACCGTGGCTGTGCCCTACCGGGTGCTGGAAACATGGCCTGCCATGCGCAGCGATGGCAGTTGCTTTACGGATAAAGACCTCCACGCTGTGCTGCGCCGCAAAGGGTTTCGGCAGTTGAATGAGGGCGAGGACCGGAATGAATGGTTCCGCTGTACTGTCAACGATGTGAAAGCTGCCGTTTATGCAGTACGCAACCGCACCGAAAACATAGAAAACCGCACCAACGATTTTTCCATGCGCCCGGAGCAGAAAGAGGCAGTGGATAAAACCGAAGCCTATTTCCGTTCCGCAGCCGCCGAAGGCTACCCGAAGTTTTTGTGGAACTGTAAAATGCGATTCGGCAAGACCTTTGCCGCCTACCAGTTGGCAAAACGGATGGATTTTAAGCGGGTGCTGGTGCTTACCTTCAAGCCCGCCGTGGTCAGTGCGTGGCAGGAGGACCTGAACACCCACAAGGATTTTGAGGGCTGGCAGTTTATCTCCCGCACTACGGAATTGACCTACGAGACCGCCGACCAGAGCCGTCCCATCGTCTGCTTTGGCTCGTTCCAAGACTATCTCGGTGTGGACAAGACCACCGGCGCCATCAAGGGACGCAATGAGTGGGTACATACCATCAACTGGGATCTGGTCATTTTCGATGAGTACCACTTTGGCGCATGGAAAGAGAATGCCAAGAAGCTGTTTGAGCAGGACGATGAGGACGACTACGATTCCGAAAATATGGAGCAGTACAGCCGTGCCGACGCCTACGATGAAACATGGCTGCCCATCACCACCGACCACTACCTGTATTTGTCCGGCACACCCTTCCGTGCCCTCAACTCCGGCGAGTTCATCGAGGAGCAGATCTACAACTGGACCTATTCCGATGAACAGCGTGCCAAAGAAAACTGGCAGGGAGAGCACAACCCCTACGCTGCGCTGCCCCGGATGGTCATGATGACCTACAAGATTCCGGAAAGCATCCAGCAAATCGCCAAGCAGGGCGAATACGATGAATTTGACCTGAACGTGTTCTTTTCCGCCAAGGGGAAAGGCCGGG
>OLSG01003531.1_pt1 | contig 10968 bp, 10 predicted proteins | sample 1673041 | NCBI WGS metagenome assembly OLSG01 (sample SAMEA3136749, study PRJEB25190) | human gut metagenome | reverse complement strand
TTCTCAGACTAAAGGCAACTTCCAGTTAGACTAGAAGTCACTTTGAGAATTTACCAATTTATTAAAATTTGCCATCATTATCAGCATCCCCTGATGAACACAGGAGCAGGAATTCGGCGCGATGAAACACTTTATTCCTCTTTTCTTTGATTTTATGGCAGTTTCCAGCATTTTTTCAATCCGCTCAGCGATTATTTTTCCATAAACCGCCTGATATCATCATAGAAATTATTTTTCTGCCGATATCCGATAATTTTACCTAATTCTTTACCATCTTTAAAAAGAATGAATGTCGGAATTCCTGGAGGCGCAAATCGGTCAGCCAATTCTTCTGCCTGATCCACATCGATACGGCAAACCCGAACTTTCCCTTCAAATTCGGTTTCCACGCCTTCAAAGGCTGGAGCCATCACTTTACAGGGACGGCACCATGCTGCTCCCAGTTCCAGCAAAACATACCCTTTTTTCTCAATAAATTCTCTATCCAGGTCCTGGTCTGTACGAAGATCAATAACCACGTCAATCCCCTCCATTATATAGAAAGTAATGTATAGACTTCTCTTGCAAAAGAAGGTTCTCCTGTAACAACAACAGAACGTCCAACTATATTTTTAAGAAGTAATTCCGATTCTGTCTGTTTCAATATATGAGCGACTTCAGTATTACAGCGGATTTCCAAATCATTTTTTAACGGACCGGAGGAACGTCGGTTTTTCAATTCTTCCATAATGTTATCCGCCACTGATTTTGCAGACAGGATACGACCTGTACCATGACATACAGGACAGGAATCAAAATAATATTCCCAGATTCTATGTTTAGTCCGTTTCCTGGTAATTTCTACCAGCCCAAGAGAGGTCATACCGCATACTACCGTTTTCACCCGATCACTTCGGACTGCCGCGCGAAGAATATCAAGAAGTTCATACTGCTCCTTTTTCTTCTTCATGTCAATAAAGTCAATCATAATGATACCGCCAATACCTCTCAGCCGTATCTGCCTTGCAATTTCATAAGCCGCCGCTTTATTAATCAGGAAGGCAAGCTCCTCATGAGGAATTTTGTTTCCTCTAAAAGAGCCGGAATTTACGTCAATAACTGTAAGCGCTTCCGTATAGTCAATAACCAGTGACCCACCATTGGATAAAGGAACTACCCGGGAAAAAAGCTGACTAATCTGCTCCTCCACACGAAAATGTCTTAACAGGTTTTCCCGTTCTTTATAAAGCAGGATTTTGTCTGCTAATCCAGGATCCATACCTTCCGCGAGCTGACAAAGACGGTCGTATGCATCTTTGTCATCTACTATAAAAGATTCTATATCCTGTCCCATCATATAATCACGGATACTCCTCACTAAAAGGTCTCCGTCTCTATATAATAATGCCGGTTCTTTTCCCAGTTTGAACCGCCGTTTCACAGTCGTCATATTATTGACAAGTGTGGTAATATCTTTCTTAAAATCTTCTTCTTTCGCATTTTCTGCCGCAGTCCGGACAATTAAGCCAATACCTGCAGGGTATATATCTCTTGCATAGTTTCTTAAGGATCTTCTTTTGCTTTCATCCTGAATCTTTTTAGAAATACCGATATATTCAGTATCAGTAAGTGCTACCGCATATTCACCCGCAAAGCTTATTTTTTCAGTAACAAGAGGTCCTTTTGTTTTGGTACTGTCTTTTTCAACCTGGACCAGCACGGCACGCCCTTCTGTATGTGGTTCATTGGAAGAAATATCCTTAGCTCTTAAAAAAGCATTGCGGCCAATCCCAATATCAATAAACATACCGTTTAATGAAGGGACTACATTTTTAATAACGCCACGATATACTCTTCCCACAATATCTTCTTCCCCAGCGTATTCCACAGCCAGATCAGAAAGAACATCATTATCCAGCAGAGCCAGCGTCATTTTACTCACACCTGCATGGAGAAGAAGCTGTTTCATATCATTTCCCTTTCACCAAATCTTTGAATATGTCTTTATCAGAAAGATTCAGACGTTTTCCATCCATTCTCCGGTAGGTACCAGTCCGGGAACAGATAAATTCTCCTTCTGTCCATGGCATGTTGAATGATTCTGCCAGGAATTTCCATACATCCTTAGGCTGTATACTGCCTGTATTACTTCGAATCAATGAGAACGTCAGATAGGCCCTTCCACCTTCAAAAGTTACTTTCATCGGGTCCAAAATCATGGATTTCACATCCATTTTTCTGACTTTCTTGGGTGTTACACGCTCATACATAAAAGAATCCAGTGCATTAAATTCTTCAAGCGATTTGTATGCTGCATAAAAATCTTCCTGTGTAGAATCATCCAATACAGGGCCTTCCATTTCATAAGCATCTTCATTGAATACGGCAACAAATTTGGGCCATCCAGGTTCTGCCTCAATCATGTCATGTATAATGATGCCTTCTGGAAGCTGATTGGAAAGTTTTTCCCTGACCTCCTTAAGCGGCATATCCTTTTCAATTTTCATTTCCAGATATAAAGGATCCGCTGTAACTCCAACGCCTAAAGCAGAGTCCAATGTCAGCTTCATATGAGGATTAAAGCCTTCAGAAAAGGCTATCGGTACTCCAGAACGCATAACAGCTCTTTCCAAAGTGCGAAGAAAATCAAGATGCCCCAGAAAGCGTAATTTTTCACCTTTCGTGATAGACAAAAACAGCCTTTTCATGTGTATTCTCCTCTTTATGGTCTATTAAATCAACATCAAGAATCGGGCACACTGCACATCCATTGCATGGAAGTCGGCGGCAGTCACCGGTCAGGATACCTCTCTGTCCAAGTCTCCATTCTTTGCGAAGGTAATCCTTGGTTACTCCGCAATCAATATGATCCCAGGGTTCTGCTTCATATTCGTCTCTCTTTCGTGCAGCATACAGATCTGGATCAATTCCACATTCATCAAAGCAGCTCATCCAGCGGTCATAATCAAAAAATTCAGTCCAGCTGTCATATTTACAGCCTTTTTCCCATGCCTTGAGAATAACCTTTCCTAATTTCCGGTCTCCTCTTGCAAGAACTGCCTCCAGATGACCGGTCCTTGCGTCATGATAATTCAGTTTGATATGTCTTTCGGTAAACTGGGATTTCAGATACCTCTGTTTCCTTTCAATTTCTTCTACGCTGCACTGTGCCATCCACTGGAATGGAGTAAATGGTTTAGGAACAAAGCTGGCTACACTGACGGTAATCTGACAATCGTATCTTCCGCGAATAGTATGATACAGTTCCTTGATTTTCTTAGCCAGATCTGCAATTCCTTTCAGATCTTCATCAGTTTCAGTAGGAAGACCCATCATGAAATACAGTTTAACCTTATTCCATCCATTCTTGAATGCGTTTTCACAGGCCCCCATAATGTCTTCCTCGGTAACCCCTTTGTTGATAACATCTCGAAGACGCTGTGTACCGGCTTCCGGTGCCAAAGTCAGTCCGCTCTTACGTACCTGCTGTACTTTTTTAGCAATATCAACGGAAAATGAATCTACACGAAGGGAAGGCAGGCTTACAGAAACGCGGCGTTCTTTAAAGTTTTCCATCAGATGATCTACAAGTTCCGGCAGGCAGGAATAGTCAGCAGATGAAAGAGACATTAAAGAGATTTCATTGTATCCCGTATTTTTAATCAGAGAATCTGCCACCTCGCAGAGCTTATCTTTGGTCTTTTCTCTTACAGGCCGGTATATCATTCCCGCCTGACAAAAACGGCATCCCCTGCTGCATCCTCGGAACATTTCAAGGACAGCTCTATCATGAACGATTTCAATATGCGGAAGTATAGGTTTATTATCCACATGAACGGTATCAAAATCCTTGATCACCCGTTTTTTTACTGTAAACTGCACATAGGAGTCAATCGGCGCAATAGCCCGGAATACCCCGTTTTCATAATAGGAAGCTTCATAAAGAGCCGGCACATATACCCCTTCAATGGTGGCAAGTCTACGAATGATTTCCTGCCGTCCCCCCGGTTTTCCTTCCTTTTTCCATTCTTTAATGGCATCTGCAACTTCCTCAATACCTTCCTCGAATTCTCCGATAAAGAAGGCATCAAAAAAATCTGCAACCGGTTCTGCATTATATACACAGGGGCCGCCGGAGACAACGATTGGATCACCTTCCCCTCTATCTTTTGTAAGGAGAGGAATATCTGCCAGATCAAGCATGTTTAATATATTTGTATAACACATCTCAAAGGGCATGGTAAATCCCAGCATATCAAACTCTTTGACCGGACATTTGGATTCCAGTGTATAGAGAGGAATTTTCTTTTCTCTCATCAGTGCTTCCATGTCAACCCATGGAGCATAAACACGTTCTGCCAGTGTATCTTTTCTGGCATTCAGTACACTATAAATAATTTTTAAGCCAAGATGACTCATGGCAACTTCATATACATCAGGAAAAGCCAGCGCAACTTTTACATCTACACTGTCGTGATCTTTAACAATGCTGTTCCATTCCCCACCAATATATCTGGCAGGTTTCTGAATATGCATAAGCCATACAGGATCAATTTTTACGGGATTCATGTAAACTCCTAATCAAACATCAATTTCTTACGGCGCAGGTAAATATTCATTAAAAGTCCTACGCATAACAGATTCATGACTAATGCGCTTCCTCCGTAACTCATAAAAGGAAGCGGAATGCCGGTAACCGGCATAATTCCTAATGTCATACCTACATTAATAAATATCTGAAACAGCCACATGGAAAAAACTCCACAGGCCAGAAGACTCCCAAATGAATCATTGGATGACCGGGAAATCATCAATGCCCGGTAAAGAAGAAGAAAATACAGAAACAGAACAAAAACGGCTCCTATAAATCCCAACTCTTCACCTATGACTGAAAAAATAAAATCTGTATGATTTTCAGGAAGGAAATTTAACTGGCTCTGGGTTCCTGCAAAAAGCCCCTGCCCAAAAAATCCGCCACTTCCTATCGAAATTTTAGACTGGATAACATGGTATCCAGAACCATACGGATCTATACTTGGGTTAAACAGTACCAGAATACGCATCTTCTGATATTCATGAAGTACAAAAAACCAGATTAAAGGGAAAACTGCAATAAAGGCAATGAATGCTTTCTTCACCATCTTCATATTAAGATCTTTTATATAAAGCATTCCGAAGGTAATCGACATAAATACAAGACTGGTTCCCAAATCCGGCTGAATAAAAATCAAAAGTGTCGGCAGGGCCATGAGACCGGCTACAGGCAGAAGACTCCTCCAGGTGCGGTATCCACCATGGTTATTGGACATAAGCCTGGCCAGACAGATAATCATGATAATCTTGGCAAATTCAGATGGCTGAAGAGTAAAGGGGCCGACCTGAATCCAGCGCTGTGCTCCCAATGCACTGGTGCCTGCAAATTTAACAATCAGAAGCAGTATTAAATTAACCACATATAACATGGGGACCAGACGATACAGTTTATGATAATCAAAATAAAGCAGGCCGCCGGAAACAATCAATCCAACGACAAGGAATATTCCCTGTTTGATAATAAAATCAAACTGCCCGGGATGGTTTGGAATATTAGCATGGGTCGCACTGGAGATAATCAGAAGAGAAACCAGCGCAAGGCCAAGAACAGTCAGCAAAAGCGTACTGTCAATCCTGCGCCAGTATCCAATTAAGTTCATAAAATATCATCTCCTTCGATGCCATCTGTATACTCTGCTGGTTGAATTCCATGATAAACCGCCAGATTTCTTAGCATTCTTCCTGTTTCCCTGCATGTCTTTTTCATTCTCACGGTCTCCTGATTCCAGAAGACTATTCCATTTGGATTCAGGAAATTCTTTTCCCTCCAGAATTCCCCGGAGAAGATAATCAAGAGACTGCCCAAATGCATTATAATCATTGAAATCTGAAAGTCTTCCGTGATGAGCCAGACGGTCAACTTCTCTTGAATAAGGAAGTACTCCACCCAGATACTCCGGATCTACAGTTTCCAGCATTTCTTCAAGCGAGAGTTTTGTATCATCAGAAGCGGAAAACTGATTCAATATGAAAGAATAGGCTTTCCTTCCAGGAATCATTGACACCAGATTATCGCTATTTCGTTTTGACGCCCAGGAAGGCACAACAACACAAAAATTTCTCTCTGAAATGCGGAATGCCGCTTCTATCCCCTTGCCCATTCCAGCAGGACAATCGATAAGTATATAATCATATCTTCTGTTCAGATCCTCCAGAACAGTATCTATGGAAGACGGGAAAATATCATCCCAAGATTCTCCAGGGGACGCCGGCAGAAACTGGAGACCGGGTATAACCGATAAGACTGCATCTTCAAAAAAACATTTTCCATCTGCTACATCACAGATATTATAGAGACATTCATTTTCTAACCCGAATACAAGTTCCATATTGCGAAGTCCCATATCTCCGTCAATCAAAAGTACTCTGTATCCTTTACGGGCCAGTTTGATTCCCACTGATGCAGTGACGAGAGTCTTTCCGACTCCCCCCTTGCCTGATGCAAAAGAAAATATTGAGGCCGTCATTCCTTACCTCCATTCTTATCTTTATCCTTAGTGGAATTATTCTGTATTGCATATTTTCCTAAGTGGAAATAAGCATCCATCATTTCCTTAACTACCGGCGCTGCTGACTCAGAACCGAAGCCACTATGTTCAAACATACTCAGGACTACAATTTCAGGCTTGTCAAAAGGTGCATACGCAACAAACCAGCCGTTATCAAGGCCATTAGTTTCGGCAGTACCGGATTTGCCCGCAATAGGGATCGGGTACTTGGAGAAAAGGAATCCACCGGTACCATCTTTAGACATAACCATACGCAGAGCCTTATGAATCTCATCAAGAGTAACTTTAGAAACAGGAAGCGTTCCTACTTTCTCGGGAGAATAAATTTTGAGCGGAGTACCATCCAGTTTATCAATACGATTAACAAGATAGGGCCGATAACGCAGACCACCATTGGCTATAGAAGAATAAACCATAGCCATCTGGAGCGGTGTAGCGAGAGTGAAACTCTGTCCAATAGCGGCATCCATTGTTTCACCCAGATACCAATCCTGATTGAACACTTTTTTCTTATACGCTTCGCTGGCTACATTGCCATCCACTTCTCCTGCCAGATCTATGCCTGTAGCTTTTCCAAGGCCGAAATCAACAGCCATTTCAGAAATTCGATCTATCCCCAGACGGCGTCCCAATTCATAGAAATATACATTATCTGATTTTTCTATGGCTTCATAGAAATTAATCCAGCCAAAGGCTTCGCCCTGAGCATTTCTCTTATCTACCAGCCAGTGCTTACCGCTATCAAATATTCTCTCATCCGGTGTAGTTACCTTTGCCTCCAGCGCAGCGGCTCCTGTAATAACCTTAAAAAGAGAGCCAGGTGGATACATGGATGAGATGGTACGATTCTGCATCGGGTGATTTTTATTATTAATGATCTTATTCCATTCCGCAGAAGAAATCCCCTTGCTGAACTGATTAGGATCATAACTTGGCCAGCTGACCATCGCAAGAACTGCACCGGTATTTGGATCAATGGCAACCGCAGATACACCGGTCGGGAATACGCCATTCTTCACTAAGACATTAACCTGCTCTTCAATGGCATCTTCTGCTGCTTTCTGCAGATGAGCATCAAGAGTAAGCCGTACATTATTTCCAGAAACCGCCGGTGTTCCTCCTACATATCTTACTGCCTGGCCGGATGCATTGACTTCAACCGTTCTGGAACCATTTTTCCCTTCGAGAAACTGATTATACTGACTTTCCAGACCGGCACGTCCAATCAGAGTTGCTGTCTTATAGGGATTACCATTAGCGTCCCTGTCATCAGGACCAGCCTCTCCTACATATCCCAGAACCTGTGCCCCTGCATTTCCCATTGGATATACACGAAGCGGATTTACCTCTATTTCAATTCCGGGAAAATCATCTTTACGCTCTTCAATCAGCGTTGCAACATCGATTCCAACATCATTAGCCAGATAAATAGCGCCAAAGGATTGTTTATTGTCTTCTATTTTCTTCTTTATTTCACTAACCGGTAACTTAAGAAGCGCAGAAAGCTGATTAAGTTCACTGTCAGGAAGGGTATTCTTCTTGCGGTCCAATGGCATAACCACACTGTATGCAGGTCTGGATCCCGCCATTATGATACCGTTGCGATCATAAATGACACCACGGGAAGCCTGTGCGGGAAGATATCGGATTCTATTTCCGTCAGCCTCTTCTTTATAGTAACTTCCTTCTACAACCTGCATCCAGAATAAACGGGCACCCAATATCAGCAGAAAAATCATGGAAATATAAACCATCCGCGAATATCTGGATTCTTCCCTGTTCTTAACAAGTTTATTCAAGATAGAAGGAATATGTTTTCTTACCAACGAGGTTCCTCCTCATGTTTTAACATCCACATGATATGATGCAGAATCAGAGAGCATCCGCCATTCATCAAAATCATGGGAATACCCAAATAAATCAAATATGCAGAAGAAGGATAGTGGCCTCCGGCCCATCCCATAATCATTCCAGAAATAACAAGATATACAGCACTTGATAAAATCACAGCCAGAAGCGACATACACCAGTGCTTGTTATAGCGATGTTTACCCGTATTGATTAATAAAAAAGTTATAAGCAGATAAGGCAGCAGATGAAGTCCGAAGAAATTACCGATAACGATATCCTGCAAAAATCCTCCGATAACTGCCAGAATCATGGCAGACTTTCTATCCATAATAAGAGCAGCCAGAGCAATTGCGGTTAACCAGATGTCGGGCTGATTAATCCCATTAAAGAAGAACGGCAGCAGCGATGACTGAAACAGGAAAAGAATTACACTAAAAAGGACAATGCTACCGGTGCTCATCTTCGGTCACCTGCCTGCTGTTTATTAGGATTCATCGGCGGTTCCGTTTTCGGTGCATTTACCACGATATTTCCTGGACTCGTCTTTTCAATATGATCCGTAATGACAAAAACTTCCTCCATATGGGAAAAATCGGCAGCAGGTTTAATCACCGCTGACTGAGTAGCTCCTTCAGAATCCACGTCTACCCGTTCTACAGTACCAATAAGAAAACCTTTAGGATATACACCGCCATACCCGGATGTAACAATCGTATCCCCTTTAATAACATCTGATTCCTTCGCAAGGGATAAAAATGTCAGATAGCCAGGATTACCGCTGTTTCCGGAAACCATGGATACAACTCGGGAATCAGGTCTCTGCACGATTCCTCCTACTGTCGCACGTGGATCCAGAAGCAGCTGTACCCGAGCAGAATTTTCATATACTTCACTGACAAATCCAACCAATCCAGATGGAACAATGACAGGCATATATTTTTTCAGCCCACTGTCAGTGCCTCGATCAATCACCATGGTATGAGTCCATCCGCCATAATCTCTTTCGATAACTGAGGCTCCAAGCATATGATACCGTGTATATCCCTGCTTAAAGTTCAACAGTCCGCGAAGTCTGATATTTTCTGCCAGTATTTCACTATAATGATTCTGCTCAGCCTTAAGACTTTCGTTTTCCCTACGCAGTTCTTCAAGTTCATTCCAATTATCAAAGACCTGCTTAAATATATGTATATGATCCTTCCCCAGGAGAGCAGTCCGACTTACACCATATTCAAAAGGTGCTGCTGCGACAGATAGGGGCTGGGATACGAAGGGGACATATTCTCTATGACGCCAGAACCAGCCACAGCTTCCCGCAAAAGCGAAAAATAATACGGCGCTGACAATTTTCTTTTTACTAAGGATTAACAAGTTTAAGTGCCTCCATAATATTTCTCACCATTTTCAATAAGAAGAGAGTGCGTTTTTTCCATCTTATATGCAGAGAAACAACCCTTTACCACCAGTGATGATGGCTCTTCAGGAATGGTTACCGGAATGCCTATGGAAAAAGATATCCAATCCTTAAGGCCGTTAAGCTGTGCACTTCCACCACATAAGAGCATCCCGTTTTTGCTGAAATCATCAGCCATTTCCGGTGTAGCATTTCGCAGAATCCGTTTTATCAAATGGATAATCGGCTGAATAATATGCTGCATCACCGTAGTCATTTCATTAATGGAAAGTTCAATGACAACTTCTACTCCGTCATTTATCCGGCGTCCTCTTACTGTACAAGTCGTATCTGTACTGCTTTTTGTCACAGACAGGATCTCAGTCTTCAATTTCTCCGCCTGTCCCAGGCTGATTAATATATTGTATTTATCCTGAATATGATGACAAATCCCCAAATCAATGTTATATCCGCCAAATGCAACACTATCCTGTGCAATAATGCCGCTGCATCCATAAATGCCAATATTCGACACATCTTTTCCGATAACCAGAGAAAATGAGACTGTGGGAATTGTAATGTCCAATCCAGCACCAACAGCAGCCGCTGCCGGTGCCGGAATCAGATATACACTTTGAGCACCTGCATGAATCAATGCATCTACCAGAACATGTCGGGTAACCGAGCTGATTTCTACAGGAACCGATACAATCACATTGGGTCGGCTGACCGTTCTGCGAAGTGATTTATTCAGGAAGAAACTCAGCATATCTTTTACCATATCGTAATTGGTGATAAGTCCATTTTTGATCGGATATTCCAACCTGTTATTTTCAGGTCTCTGATGATATCTAATCAGAGCATCTGTACCAAATCCCAATACCCGTCCGGTAATATTATCAACAACCGCTGCACTGGTTTCTTCCAATATAATTTTATCCCGTTGATAGATACGAATCTGCGAAGATCCCAGATCCATACCAATATAGTTCAACATAGCTGAAAACATTTCATATACCACCTTTGTCAGAGGATTCTTATTATTATAGCATATAAATATAGAGTATAAAATCAGGTGAAACCGCAAGGTATGTGTCAAGTTTTTCTCGATTGAGAAGAAACCCTTCATCAATCAATCTCCAA
>OLSG01003530.1_pt1 | contig 10972 bp, 8 predicted proteins | sample 1673041 | NCBI WGS metagenome assembly OLSG01 (sample SAMEA3136749, study PRJEB25190) | human gut metagenome | reverse complement strand
CCCAAGATAGTTAGCTGGAAACGGCTTGTGAAAATAGGTAGTCGCCGACTTGATTAAAACGCTCTAAGAGAAATCTTGGAGCGTTTTCTTTTTGCTTTTTTCGTCCAAAGCTCTTGCATCTGGTCGGCGGGTGCGGTATGCTTAACCAATAGGACGCTTGGGAGAGGGAGGGCAGAGACATGGACAGAGAAGAGATCCGCTATCTGCTGGGCAGCACGATTTATGCACGGGCCAAGGCATATGAGAACCGGGTGCAGGATCTGGAATGTGAGACGGCGGAGAACGGCGTGCGCCATCTGAGCGCCGATGTGCGGGGCAGCGGCCGGAGCCTCTACCGGACCCAGGCGTGGCTGCGCCAGAACGGCAGTTTCGTCAGCGCCAGCTGTACCTGCCCTTTCAATGAAAACAGCGAAGGTCCCTGCTGCAAGCACATCGGTGCGCTGCTGCTGCATGAGGTGGATGAGCCGGAAGAAAAGATGGAACCAAAGCCAGAGAAGAAGGCACTGCTGGACATCCCGGGCGTGCAGCGCGGGACAGAATTTGCTAAAGAAGCCGCAGCTCGGAAGGATAGCTACGTCTCCGGTCTCGAGATGCTGTTCGGCAGGAAATGGCGAGGCGATGAACCCGTCTCGGATGTGCGGGCGCAGGAGCTTCTCCGGGCTTATCAGGAGGACGCGCTGGCCGAGGTGGAGAGTCTGACGGCCTCGGACGGCCAGCAGCGAGGCTTCGCGGAACTGGAACCGGAACTCATCCTGGACTACTCCGGACAGCCGCCGCTGCTGCGCCTCCGCATTTCGGACGGCGGGCGGCAGTATGTCGTAAAAAGCATCCCGGAACTGCTGACGGCTATCGAGAAAGAGCGGAGCGTCAGCTACGGCAAAACGCTGGCCTTTGTCCACCGCTGGGACGCCTTTACCTCCGAGGCACAGAAAATTCTGACGCTGCTCCGCCGCCAGCAGGACACGGTAAAGAGCGTGGAAGCCGCCACAGGCCGCCCGACCCGCAGCATCGCAAATGGCCCCGCTGGAAGTGTGCCGCTGTCGGGTGAGCTGCTGGATGAACTGGTGGTATTATATGAGCCGAGGGGCGAGGTGGGCGGTTACGCCTTGCGAAAGGGTCTGCCCGCGCTGACGCTGCGGGTCGAGAAGAAGAGGGGCGGCGTACACATCGTGGTAGAGCCCAGTCTGTACACATTGCAGGGCCTCGACTACAGCTACCTTTATAATGAAGACACCATCTGGAAACTGGAACGAGCCGAAGCGGCCCGTCTGCTGCCCGCGTTGAACGCCCTCTGTGGCAGCGGACTCTTTTTCACCAGCAAGGATGCCGTGTCGTTTTGCAGCTTCGTGCTTCCGGAGCTTGGCCGGAAGATCACCATCGACGACCCTGACCGGCTGCTTTTGAATCAGATACCGCTGGAGCCGGTGGTGCAGTTTTATCTGGATGCGCCTCACATGGGGGCCGTCCGCGCCCACCCGGAATTTTTGTATGGGGAAGACCGGGTGACGCCTTTTGCGGCCCCGACCGATTTATTGAGGGACGCCCGCGCAGAGCGTCGGGCCGGGCGGCTGCTCCAAACTTATCTGACCCAGCAGACCGACACCAGTCCCGCCGAATATGGCACAGACGACGAGGATACCCTTGTTACTTTCCTTGAAGAGGGTGTGCCTGCTCTGCTGGCGGAGGGCGAAGTCTACCTCAGCGATGCATTCCGCGACTTGCAGGCTGCGCCGCCGAAGATCTCGGTGGGCGTGTCGGTACAGGGCAGTGTGCTTGATTTGGAGGTGGACACCGGCGAATTCCCGGTGAGCGAGCTGAAAGCTCTGCTCAAGTCGCTCCACCAGAAAAAGCGCTACCACCGCCTGCGGGATGGCCGATTGCTGCGGCTGGATGACTCGCTGGAAGTGCTGGACGAACTGAACGAAACGCTGGAACTCTCCGGCGCAAAGCTGGGCCAGAATCATGCGCAGCTTCCGCTTTACCGTGCGCCCAGCCTCGACTGGGCGCTGTCGGGCCAGACCGGTGTGCGCTTCAACCGGGATGACGCCTTCCGGCGCATCAGCCGGAGCTTCCACGCCGTCAAGGACAGCGAGTATGCCCCGCCTGTCTCCCTGCAAAAGACCCTGCGCAAATATCAGCGGGACGGCTACCGCTGGCTGCGGACGCTGGACGGTTACGGCATGGGCGGCATCCTCGCCGACGATATGGGCCTGGGCAAGACGGTACAGGTGCTGAGCTACCTGCTGGCCATGAAGCAGAACGGCCAGACTCTGCCCAGCCTTATCGTCTGCCCGGCCTCGCTGGTGCTGAACTGGGCCGAGGAGTGTCAGAAATTCACGCCCGAACTCTCCTGCGTGGTGGTGGATGGCGACGCCGCCCACCGCGCCGAGCTGGCTGAGAGCTGGCCCGCCGCCGACCTCGTGGTGACCAGCTACGATTTGCTGCGGCGTGACGAGGCGCTTTACGAGGGACAGGAGTTTTACGCCTGCATCCTCGACGAGGCGCAGGCCATCAAGAACCACACCACCCAGAAATACAAGGCCGTCTGCAAAGTGCGCAGCCGGGTGCGGTTCGCCCTCACCGGTACGCCGGTGGAGAACCGACTGGGCGAGCTGTGGAGCATCTTCTCCTTCCTGATGCCGGGCTATCTGCCGCCCTACAAGAGCTTTTGCAGCCGGTTCGAGAAGCCCATCGTGCAGGAGGAAGACCAGACCGCCGTGCGGCGTCTCAATCAGCTGACCGGCCCCTTCATCCTCCGCCGCATGAAGTCGGATGTGCTCAAGGAGCTGCCGCCCAAGACCGAGAATGTCTACCGCATCGAGCTGGAAGAGGAGCAGCGCAAGCTCTATCTGGCCGCTGTGGTGGACGCCCGGGAGAAGCTGAAGGCCGCAAAGCCCGAGGACAAGATGGCGGTGTTCGCCGTCCTCATGCGGCTGCGGGAGATCTGCTGCGACCCGCGCCTTATCGCAGACAACTGGGAGGGCGGCAGCGCCAAGCTGGACGCCTGCGTGGAGCTGGTCTCCAGCGCTGTGGAGGGCGGCCACCGCATCCTGCTGTTCAGCCAGTTCACCTCGATGCTCGAGCTGCTGGCAAAGCGTCTGGACGCCGAGGGCATCAGCCACTTTACGCTGCAGGGCTCGACGCCGAAGCCCGTCCGGGCGGAGCTGGTCCGGCGGTTCAACGGGGGAGAGGTGAGCGTTTTCCTCATCTCGCTGCGGGCCGGCGGCACCGGCCTTAACCTGACGGCGGCGGACATCGTCATCCACTACGACCCGTGGTGGAACGTCGCCGCCCAGAATCAGGCCACCGACCGCGCCTACCGCATCGGCCAGCAGAACCCGGTGCAGGTGTATAAGCTCATTGCACAGGATACCATTGAAGAAAAAATCGTGGAATTGCAGCAGGCCAAGCAGTCGCTGGCCGACACCGTGACCGGCACCGCCGATGGTGCCATCCTCTCGATGCGGCCGGATGAGCTGCTGCAGCTGCTGGAAGGGAGCGAACCATGAAATACGCATTATTTTCGGTGCCGGTAGGCACCATTTACGACCTGCCCCAGACCGTCAAAGAGGGCGAGGAGGGTCTTGTCTCCACCATCGGAGATGAGGGCCTGTATGGGCAGGCCTGTCAGGTGCGGACTGCGCCCGGCGGCGTGACCGCTGCGGGCGTCCAGCTTCCGCCCGATGTGGCCGAAGTGGTCAGCTTTTACGGTTACCATGGCTATGTGAATCAGCGGGAATTGCAGTTTGTCCGCGAGGAGGAGCTGTGGGAGTATCTGGGGGCAGACCTCGTTCTTGTGGGCCGCGCTACGGATGTCCTCAGCCTGCCCAAGGTGCAGGGCGTCCGGATGATGGAATTGGAGCGGGGAGGCGTTCTCCGCCGCCAGCCTGAGACCGCCGAAGAGGTCGAGGCCCACAAGGGCTGGGCGAAAGTTCTGCTGACGGATGGCCGGACGGGCTATGTCCGGGATGTGGCGCTGGAGCCGGTGAAATATGAGATGACGGCGGTCTTCTCCCAGAGAGAGGGCCTTGCCTTCAATGACGCGCTGGCCGAGACGCTGGACACGACGGCAGACAAGCTCGTGCCAGAAGCTGTGGCACGCTGGTACGGCGGCAGCGAAGATGCCTTCCGCGCCGCTGTCTGTGAGCAGGCAAAGAAGTATATGGGTACCGAGTACCGCTGGGGCGGCAAGTCGGGCCGGGGCATCGACTGCTCGGGCCTTGTCAGCAGCGCCTATATGCAGTGTGGTGTGCTCATCTACCGCGACGCAAAGATCATCGAGGGCTGGCCGATGCATGAGGTGGCTTTCGAGAACAAAAAGCCCGGCGATGCGCTCTTCTTCCCCGGCCATGTGGCGCTTTATCTGGGCGAAGGGCGGTATATCCACTCCACCGGTGCCGCCGTCAGCGGCGGTGTGGTCATCAACAGCCTTGAGTTGAGCGACCCGCTGTATCGGGAGGATCTGGTGAGGTGTTTGTATGCGGTGGGGAGTATTTTCTAAAAGGAGATAACCATGAAAGTCTTTGATCTACATTGTGACACCCTGAGTGAGCTGCGCTACGCCGAAAAGGCGGGTACGCCCAAGAGCTTTGCGCAGAATGATCTGCATATCGACTTGCAGAAACTGAAAAAGGGCGACTATATGCTGCAGTGCTTCGCCGCCTTTGTCAATCTGGGCGACAAGACCCCCGGTGCCGACCCGCTGGTGACGGCGCTGGAAGAAATCGACGTCTTCAAACGCATCATGGAAAAATACCCGGAGGATATTGCTCCGGTGTATCAACCCTCTGACATCCGCAAGAACGCCGCCGAGGGCAAGATCAGCGGAATGCTCACCATTGAAGAGGGCGGCTGCTGCAAGGGCAGCATCGGCGTGCTGCGCCGGATGTACGAGCTGGGCGTCCGCATGATGACCCTGACCTGGAACCACGAGAACGAGCTTGCCAGCCCCAACGTCGTCCCCGGCGGGGGCCACAACATCTGGCCCTGCGCCCCCAACACCGAGACGGGCTTGAAAGAAAAGGGCTTCGAGTTCCTGGCTGAGATGGAGCGTCTGCACATCATCGCAGACGTGAGCCACCTGTCCGACAAGGGCTTCTGGGACATTGTGGAGCACTCCACCCGCCCCTTTGCGGCCAGCCACTCCAACTGCCGCGCCCTGGCACCCCACTGCCGCAACCTCACCGACGAGATGATCCGCGCCCTCGCCAACAAGGGCGGCCTCGTGGGTCTGAACTACTGCAGCGGCTTCCTCGACAACCAGCCCGAAGAAAAGCTCTGCCGCAGCACTACGGCCCTGATGGCAAAGCACGCGGCCCACTTCAAGCAGGTGGGCGGCATTGAGATCATCGGTCTGGGCAGTGACTTCGACGGCATCGGCGGCAAGCTGGAAATGGACGACTGTTCCAAGCTCCCGCTGCTGGCCGACGCACTCCGCCGCGAGGGCTTCACCGAGGACGAGGTGGAGGCTATCTTCTACCGCAACACCCGGCGGTTCTTCGAAGAAAACCTCTGAATAATGTATAAAACGACAGGGAGATTCCAAAATGGATAAAAACATGACGCTGGAAAAGCGTATTGCCGCCGAGCTGTATTCCTATCAGGGCAAGATGAGCGTCTTTGTGGACGACCTGCACGGCCACACGGTCGAAATCGGCGCTGACGAGGAATTTGAGACGGCTTCCACCATCAAGGCATATATCCTCGCAGCCCTGTATCTGCAGGCCAGCCGGGGCAAAGCCGGCCTCGAGGAAAAAATCACTTACAAGCCCGAGCACTTTGTGGACGGTTCCGGTATGCTCCGGGCGCTGGGCGTGGGCGCAAGTCTGAAAGTTAAAGATGCCGCCACCATGATGATCATCTGCTCCGACAACATCGCCACCAACATGGTCATCGACTATCTGGGGCTGGACACCATCAACGCCTGCATCCGGGAGATGGGCTTTGCCCACACCGTCCTGCACAACCCGCTCCACTTTGATATTTACGACGACCTCGGCACCACGACGCCCCGGGACTACGCCTCGCTGTTTGCGCAGGTGGCAAAGGGAACGCTCGTCAGCGCTGAGGCCAGCGCTGAGATGCTGGCCATCTTCCGTCAGCAGCACTACAATACCATGCTGACCCACGACTTCCCTCAGTTCTATCTCGACTGCGAGGAGACCGGCGAGCCGGAACTCATCTGGGTGGCCAGCAAGAGCGGCAGCATGAACGCCTGCCGCAACGACGGCGGCATCGTCCACACCCCCTACGGCGAGTATGTCATCGTCCTGATGAACAAGGACTTCCACGACATCATCGAGTACAATGACCATCCTTCCATGGTCTACGGCGCCCGGGTGTCCCGGATGATACTCGACCAGATTTTGGCCTGCGAGGGTGAGCTGTACAAGTAAAATCGTGGAAAAAATAGGAATATTAAGGGGAATCATAACAATGGGTATTCAAATCAGCCTGCCGATGATGGCATTTCTGGTGTTCATGACCGGCTTTGCGGGCTTTGTCGATTCGGCAGCGGGCGGCGGCGGACTCATCAGCCTGCCGGCCTATCTCTTCGCGGGTCTGCCGCCTCACTATACTTACGCCACCAACAAATTCAGCGCCGCCTGCGGCACGACGTTCGCCACGGCCAGCTTCTTCAAGAACGGCGCGATGAACCTCAAGGTCGGCATCCTCGCCGCCATCGGAAGCTTTGCGGGCAGTGCCTTGGGCGCACACATCGTCCTGATGCTCAGTGATGAGGTGCTGCAGATGATGATGTTCATCATCCTGCCCATCGCGGCAGTCGTCATCCTGTGGCGTCGCAATCTCCCGGACGAGAACCGGGACGACGGCACCCTGAATTTGAAAAAGGCCCTGCTGGCCCTGGGCATCGGCCTCGGCATCGGTCTGTACGACGGCATGGTGGGGCCTGGCACCGGGACCTTTGCCATCATCGCTTTCACCAGCCTGATGGGCTTTGACCTGCGCACCGCCAACGGCAACGCCAAGGTGCTCAACCTCGCCAGCAACTACGCCAGCCTCTTCACCTATCTGAGCAGCGGGCTGGTGGTCTTTCCGGTGGGCATCCCCTGCGCCATCAGCAACATCGTCGGCAACATCATCGGCTCCCACTTCGCCCTGAGAAAGGGCGCAAAGTTCATCCGCCCCATGATGCTCGTGGTGCTGGTGCTTTTGCTGGGCAAGCTCATCACGGATATGCTGTAAGTAAAAACGAAAAGAGGCTGCTGTGCAGATGCACAGCAGCCTCTTCCTATATACTCTTAGTCGATGACCAGCCCGTTATCAAAGAAGGCCAGACCAAACGCACCGGGACCGGCGTGGGTGCCGATGACGCAGCCGATCTGGCGCACCAGCGGCTCGGGAAGGCCGAGATTGTCCACCAGATAGGTCTGGATGGGGTTCACCTCGCGGGTGCTGATGGTGTAACCGGCCAGAGAGGGGAAACGGGGATTGACGCCGCCCAGCTCCTCGATCTTCTTGAAGAGGGCGACGTATGCGCCGGGCAGACCCCGGGCCTTACCGGCCATGGCGACTTTGCCCTCCTTGATGGTGATGAGGGGCTTGATGCCCAGCATCCCGCCGGCCACGGCGACGGCGGCGGGCAGACGGCCGCCCTTGCGCAGATACTTCAGGTCGTCGATGGCGGCGACGAGGTGCAGATGCTCCTTGGCGTGCTCGAGGGTGGCGGCGATCTGGACGGCAGACTTGCCTTCATCCCGCAGGTGTGCGGCCAGACGCACCAGCAGACCCTCGCCGAGGCAGACATTGGTGCTGTCCACGAAGAGGACGTTGTCCACGTTGGCCAGGTCTGCGGCCAGCTTCGCACACTGATAGGTGCCGGACAGCTCATGGGACAGGAAGATGCCCACGACCTCGTCTCCGGCGGCAGCAGCCTCGGCGTAGAACTTTTCGAACAGCTCAGGGCTGGGCTGGCTGGTGGTGGGCAGCTTTTTGCAGCCGGCCATGTGTTCGTAGTACTCGCTGGGAGTCAGGTCCACGCCGTCCCGGATGACGGTGCCGTCCTCGAGGGTGACGTTGAGGGGGATGACGTCCACACCCAGCTGTACGGCCTCGGCGGGCAGGATGTCGGATGCGGAATCGGTAAGAATGCGTATCATATAGTTCGTACCTCCATGGGTGCGTTCATCGTGTGTCTTTGGTAAAACGACAAATCTATAAAAAAGTCGTACAAAGTATACCAGAACGCCGGGCGGAATGTCAATCTTTTGAGTGAAATTTCTTCGAATGAACGAAGAACTGCTTGCAAAACGGGGCGGCAATATGGTACAATGTCCGCCGACAGGAGGGTGCGCCGTGAAAAGACTGATAAGGGAAACGGAAAAGCCATCTTTTCCGGCGCAGTGCCGGGTCCTGGCCGAGGCGGCAGTGCTCTGGGCGCTGCTGGCGGCGGGAGCACAGCTGCTGCTCCCGGCGGAAAAGACGGCTCTGCCCGAGGGCGCGGCCCTCGCGTGGGCTGCGCTGCGCATCTGCCTTGTGACCCCTCTGGCGGAAGAGCTTGCCTTTCGGGGCGGGGCGCTCTATCTTTTGCAGCCGCTGGGCGGCGCGGGGGCTGTGGTAGTGCAGGCGGTGATTTTTGCGGCTCTGCACGGCAGCTGGACGGCCCGGGCCTATGCGCTGGGCATGGGGCTCATCTTCGGCTGGGCGGCCCAGAAAGCGAAGAGCGTATGGCCCGGCAGCGCGTTACATATTATAAATAACTGCCTCGTGTTTGCCGCACGGCTGGCAGAAAGGGGAATGGGATGACCGATTTTGAGCTGATGGGTGCGGCGCTGGAAGAGGCCCGAAAGGCCGCTGCGCTGGGCGAAGTGCCGGTGGGCGCGGTAGTGGCGAAGGACGGAGAGATCATCTCTGCCGCCCACAACACCCGCGAGACGGAGAAAAACGCTCTCCACCACGCTGAGCTGCTGGCCATCGACGCGGCCTGCAAAAAGCTGGGCGGCTGGCGGCTGTGGCAGTGTGAGCTGTTCGTGACGCTGGAACCCTGCCCCATGTGCAGCGGCGCCATCATCAACAGCCGCATCAAGCGGGTGGTGTACGGTGCCGCCGACGTCAAGGCGGGCTGCTGCGGCTCGGTGACAGACCTCTTCGCCCAGCCCTTCAACCATCACCCCGTCATCGAGAAGGGACTGCGAGCCGATGAGGCACAGCAGCTTTTGCAGGAATTTTTCGTTTCACTGCGGGCCAGGCGGGCCGCAAAGCCCCGCTGGAAGCCGCCCGTGAACCCCTGAATCTGTGAAAAAAGTGGGAACTGCGTGAAAAAATCACCGGTGACCACTTTATTTTTTCGCCCGATTGTGCTATATTATTCAATGGAAACTTGTCGAAACCACACAAATGCCGCCGGGCGCGCCGCAGAGCCGGCCTAGACCGGAAAAAGTGAGCAGAGCGCAGCTCCGGCGGGGTGGGGGAAGCTGTTTCCTTTCCCGCCGCAGAGGCTTTGACACGAAGAGGCGCTGCGGCCGAAAATAGTGGACAGGAGGGTTTGACTCTTGTACAACGACGAATTTGAGCTGACATTTGACCTTGCAGACTCCGGGCCGAAGACAGAACAGCGCAGGCCGACCCTGCCCGAACCGGAAGAAGCGGCTGTGGCCGCACCGCCGGTGCAGGAAACGAGGGAAACGCCGGTCAGCGCTGCGCCGGAGAACACACCGGCACCGGAACGCGAGCCGGAACCTGCGGCAGAGCCCCGGAGCACTGCCCCGGCGGCGAAGGACCGCACCGTCCTCATCTCGGGCGGCGACCGGGGCATCGGCGCAGCAGCAGCCCGCGCATTCTATGCGGCGGGCTATCGGGTGGCAGTGTTCTACCACACCAACGCCGAGGCCGCCGCAGCCCTGCAAAAAGAGCTGCCGGGCGTACTGGCCGTCCAGTGTGACGTGGCCAGCCGGGCCAGCTGTGAGCTGGCCTTCCGCGCCGCCGAGCAGGCGCTGGGCCGGGTGGATGTGCTGGTGAGCAACGCGGGTATCGCCCAGCAGAAGCTGTTCACTGACATCACGCCGGAAGAGTGGCAGCGGATGCTGGACGTCAACCTGACCGGTGCGTTCAACCTCTGCCAGCTGGCCCTGCCCGGGATGATCCGCCGCAAGGCGGGCCGTATCCTCACCGTGAGCAGTATGTGGGGCCAGACCGGCGGCAGCTGCGAGGTGCATTATTCCGCCGCCAAGGCGGGCCTCATCGGCCTGACCAAGGCTCTGGCAAAAGAAGAAGGTCCCAGCGGCATCACCGTGAACTGTGTGGCCCCCGGCGTCATCGACACCGATATGATGGCCTCGTTCACTGCTGAGGACAAAGCGGCACTGGCCGAGGAGACTCCGGTGGGGCGTCTCGGCACCGCCGAAGAGGTGGCAAAGCTTCTGCTGTACCTCGCCGGAGAGGACGCCGGCTACATCACCGGACAGGTGTTTGGCGTCAACGGAGGCCTTGTGATCTGATGCAGCAGGGCCGAAACTATGAGACAAGTTCACCTGCGGGGAGTTTTTCCCGTGGTGAGAAGGAGAGAGCGAAATGGGCATGACTTTGAAGGAACTGTTGACGAAAGGCGAGGGCACCCTGTCGGCACAGGAGGCCAAGACGTTGGCCGCACAGTGCAGGATGGATGTGGAAACGCTCTATACGCTCCTTGAAGAGCGAGGCATCAAGATCATCGAGGATGAGGCCGACGCCGATGTGAATCTGGACGTGGACAGCATCATCGCCGAGGTGGAGAACGCCGAGAACAACAGCGACGAGCTGGGTCTGGGCGGCGACGACGAGGAAGAGGCCGCCGAGGAGAACCCTGCCGACCTGAAGGCTGCGATGGATGAGCTGCTGGACGACCCCGTCAAGAACTACCTCAAGCAGATCGGCCAGATCCCTCTGCTGAGCGCGGAACAGGAAGTTGATCTGAGCAAGCGCATCCACGCCGGTGCCGAGGCTGCCCACATCCTGCAGGCCGACCGCCAGAAGT
>OLSG01003528.1_pt1 | contig 10974 bp, 6 predicted proteins | sample 1673041 | NCBI WGS metagenome assembly OLSG01 (sample SAMEA3136749, study PRJEB25190) | human gut metagenome | reverse complement strand
CGGCACGGTCGGCCAGACCGACACGGGCAAGCAGCTTGTCCGCCTCCGCATCCGCCTCCGCCTGCGACATGAGCTTCGTCTGCACGGGCGCGAGCGTGATGTTGCGGCGCACGGTCATGTTCGGGAACAGGTTGAAGTGCTGGAACACCATGCCCATCTGCCGGCGCATGGCGTCGATGTTTACCTTTGGGTCGGTGATCTCCGTGCCGTCGAAGACGATGGTGCCCGCGCTCGGCTGCTCGAGCAGGTTCAGGCAGCGCAGAAACGTCGACTTGCCGGAGCCGGAAGGGCCGATGACGACCACGTTTTCGCCGGGGCTGACGTGCTCGGAAATGTCGTCGAGCACGAGGTGGTCACCAAACGATTTGGAAAGATGTTTAACGTCGATCACTTTGACGCAGCCTCCTTTCGAGCACGCTCAGCAGCTTGGAAAACAGCATGACGAGCAGCAGATACATCAGCGCGATGCCGAACAGCGGGAACAGACCCTGATACGTCTTGGCGATGATTGCCTTGGCGGCATACGTCAGCTCCTTGCCGCCGATGACGGTGATGAGCGACGTATCCTTGAGCAGGGTGATAAACTCATTGCCGAGCGCGGGCAGGATGTTCTTGACCGCCTGCGGAATGACGACAAAGCGCATGGTCGTGAAGTAGTTCAGACCGAGGCTGCGCCCGGCCTCCATCTGGCCAGGATCGACCGACATGAGGCCGCTGCGCACGATCTCCGAGACGTAAGCGCCGGAGTTGATGCCAAGCGTCAGGATGCCGATCATGGTATAGTTGCGGCTGCTTGCAAAGACCACGAGGCTCATGATCAGCAGCTGCACCATCATCGGCGTGCCGCGGATAACGGTCGTATAGATCTTGCAGATGGCGTTGAACACGCCGAGGATCACGTTCTTATGTCCGGCGCGCTGCTGATCGTGCGCCGTGCGGACAACGGCTACGATCATGCCGAGCGCAACGCCCAGCAGCAGTGCCAGGATCGTCGCCTCAAGCGTGGTGAGCAGACCGTCGAGATACAGTTTCCAACGGCCGGCGGCGAAAAAGCTCTGGTAAAAGCCGACAAAGGCGTTGTCCCAGAAGCTCAGGGGCTGACCGGCTTGTGCCTGTGCCGTCAGATCCGCATAGAGCTGTGCCCAATTACCCATAGAGGAACCTCTTTCTTTCTACGCACACAAAGGGCGGCTGTGTGCCGCCCTTTGCGCGCTTTGCATTTTTCTGCGATTACTTCGCGGGAATGTACTTGTCGATAATAGACTGGATGGTGCCGTCAGCCTTGAGCTCAGCCAGCGCCTTGTTCAGCGCTTCCTGCAGCGCGGTGTTGTCCTTGGCGATGCCGATGGCGTAGTCCTCATTGGCGTACTCCGTATCGAGAATGGTCAGACCGGGGTTTGCCTTCACATACTCCTGCGCAGGGACGTTATCAATGACGACGCAGTCGATCTTGCCGGCCTTGAGGTTCTGCACGGCGGTCGCGCCGTCGTCGAAGCCGATGACGTTGTCATCACCGAAGTCATCACTGCAGTAGAGGAAACCGGTGGTGCCGCGCTGGGTGCCGATCTTCTTGCCCTGGAGATCGTCGATGCTCTTGATGTCGGAGCCTTCCTTCACGATGACGACCTGCACGCCGTTGGCGTAGCTGTCGGTGAAGCTCATGGCGTTGAGACGGTCGGGCGTGACGGTCACGCCGGCGGCGACCATGTCGCTCTTGCCGGTCTGGACGGCGCTGAGCGCAGCGTCAAAATCCATGTTGTCAACGACCAGCTCCAGACCCAGCTTCTGTGCGAGCGCATAAGCGATCTCGATGTCGATGCCCTCATAGCCGGTGCCCTGGAAGCCCTTGCCGTCATCGGCGACGTACTCATACGGCGCAAACTCGGCGTTGGTGGACATGATGAGTTTTCCCTTGGTCACGGTCTGAAGATCAGAACCCGTATCCTTCTGGCCACAGGCGCACAGCGATGCGACCATGAGAACCGCCAGAAGCAGTGCAACAAATTTCTTCATTTTATTAGCCTCTTCCTCAACAAAATAGATTTGGACTTGCGTCCTGTTTGGTATGGTCGTATGATAGCACGCCAAAGCGCGCGTGTCAAGGACTTTTTGAATGTTTATTCGCGTTTTTCTTCGTATATTCATTATTTCGCCGAATATTCACAGCTTTAGTGAATATTCCGAGCCCCTTTTGCGTTTTTGCACAATCTGTCAGCACCGCATGTTTGAAAGATTGACAAATTTGTGCTATCCTTTTCTCATGCATTTTTGAAGAAAAGTGGGAACGGTCTATGGATAAACGGCACTATGTCTATCTTCTGCGCTGCGCCGACGGCTCGCTCTACACGGGCATGACGCCGGATATCGCACGCCGCCTGCGGCAGCACGTGGAGCATCTGGCAGGCTGCGCAAAATATACGCGCAGCCACCCGGTCACGGCGCTGGCGCTGCTGCTGACGACCGACACGGCCACGACCGCGCGGCAGCTTGAGGCGCGCATCAAGCGCCTGACGCGCGCGCAAAAGGACGCGCTCATCGCAGACCCGGCAAAGATCGCAGACCTCTGCCCCGCACTCGCCGGGGCGGACATCCGGCCCGTCCCGGGTGCAGCGCTCGCAGACTACCTCCCCAACACGGAAAACCCGGCAGACGCGTCTGCCGGGTTTGTCTTGCCTGTGGTTCAGCGCAGGCCGCGCAGCTCCAGATAGCGGAGCGTGAGCTGGACAACGTCGCTGATGTCCATATTGCCGGTGTTGACGCACAGATCATAGCCCTGCGCGTCACCCCAGCGCTTGGAGGAAAAGAAGTTATAGTACGATGCGCGCTCCTTGTCCACCTGACGGATGCGCTTTTCCGCCTGAATAGGCGTGGTGTTCGTGCGCGCGCTCTCGCGGCGGATGCGCGCCTCCATCGGCGCATGGACAAACAGGTTCACAAGCGCCGCGTTCGGATCGTCGCGCAGGACATAATCGGCGCAGCGGCCGACGATGACGCACGACTCGCGCGCCGCGATCGCGCGGATGACCTCCGACTGTGCCTGAAAGATCTGCACCGGAAACGGCTGCTCGTCAGAAATGACGCCGCCGCCCGTCACGAGCGAATACAAAAAGCTGCCCGGACGCTGCTCCTCATGCGACTGGACAAAGCTCTCGGCAAAGCCGCTCGCTTTTGCTGTCTCATTGATGAGCTCCGAATCATAGCACTTGACGCCCAGCGCCTCCGCCAGCTCGCTGCCGAGCTGACGGCCGCCGCTGCCGTTCTCTCTTCCGATCGTAATCACAAGATTGGCCATAGTAAGATCTCCTCCTGTTTTCATTTGCCGGTGACGACGGCGTTGACGCGCCACTGGTCAAAGCGGTGCAGAATCGCCGCCGCTTCCGCCCGCGTGGCCGTACCTTGCGGGCGCAGATACACGCCGTCGCTCTCTTTCACGCCGCTGATGAGCGTGTTGGCAACGGCCCAGCCCATTTCGGCCTCCGCCCAGGACGAGACGTCCCCGCCGTCCGGGAACGCACTCAGGTCGGCGACCGCCATTGTGTTGTAGTCCATATATGCGGCATATCCGTAAAACATCGTCATCATCTGCTCACGCGTGATGCTCACCATCGGTGCAAAGGTCGTCGGGCTCATGCCGCTGACGACGCCGCAGTTATATGCCCAGGTGACTGCATCCGTGTACCAGGCATTGCCCGGCACATCCTGAAACGGCATGGTCATGCCCGCGACGCTCGGCGAACCGTTCATCCGGTAGAGCACTGTGACGAGCATGGCGCGGCTCATCTCTCCATCCGGTGAGAAGGTCATCGTACCGGTGCCGACCATGAGATCATTGCGCGTGACATAGGCGACATCCTCGTAGTACCACGCAGTGCTGCGCACGTCACGATAAGGATTTTTCCACTTGTCGACCGGCTCGGTCTTGGGAATGTACTCATAGCGCAGCTTGGCGCAGCGCTGGCAGGTATAGGTGATGACGCCGACGGTCTTTTCGGTCGGCTGCTGCCGCGCAGTCTCGACCCATATATGGCCGAGCGCGGGCACGTAGCTGCTCTGTTCAATATACGTATCGCCGCAGGCACAGGTGTAGCGCGTGTAGCCCTGCTCTTCACAGGTCGGCTCGACCTTCGTGGGGAGGTGATTGTGGATGTGCTCCAGCTTCGGGATCTTGGCGTCCTGCCGCTCGCCGCAGGTCTTGCAGATGCGGTGCTTCAGGCCATCCGCCTGATCGGTCTCCTGCTGGTCAACGATCCAGTCGCCCCAGTCGTGGCCGAGCGCCGGCTTGCGCACGAGCTTGACATCCTTGCAGCGGCCGCAGACATAATACTCCGAGCCCGGCTGTGTGCAGTCCGGCTCTCTGCTCTTATCCGCCTGAAGCTCGTAGTCATGCCCCAGCTGCGAAAGGATCTCCGTATAGGTGTCGCCGCAGCGCGTGCAGTGGTATTCCTTCAGGCCGGTCGTGGTGCACGTCGGCTCGATGATCGTGGTGATGCCGCTGTCGCCGCTGTAATCATGGCCGAGCGCCGGGGTCTCGCTGCCCTGAACGATATAGGTTTTTCCGCACGGCAGGCCCGCACTGTTGACACAGCGAAGCTCGGTATATCCCTGCTCGGTGCAGGTCGGCTGGACAACGTGCTCTACCGTGGTGTGCTTGTGGTGGGCGCTCGGGATGGCATACGTCTCCACCTCACCGCAGCGTGTGCAGGTGTGGTGCTTGATGCCGTCGGTGCGCGAGGTGGCCTCGAGATCGACCTCCCAATCGCCCCAGCTGTGGCCGAGTGCAGGCGTTTTCTTCTCATACCAGTAGCTGCACTGCGAGCACATGTAGCGCACATAGCCCGACTGCGTGCACGTAGCATCGTGCCCGGAGGAGACCAGCTTGTGGCCGGTCGCGGGCAGCACGACACGGTCTGTCGCGCCGCAGTCCTTGCACACGGAGACGATGGAGCCGTCCACCGTGCAGGTGGGCTCGGTGCGCGTCGTCTCCCACGTGTGTTTGTTGAGATAGACGAAGTTAATATGGAAGCCCGTGTCCGTGCGCGTGACCTGCGCGTCATAGTGCTGCAGCGTCGTCGTGGTCAGGACATAGGTGATCTCATTGCCGTTGTCATCACGGATCGGCAGATTTTCAAAGACCGCTACGCCATCCTCGGGGGCGGACGAGCGGTGCGCAACGACGGCAGCGTCGCTGTTGCGGCTTAGCTCCATGTACACGCTCGACGGGCGATCCTTCGTGTAGAGCTCATCGGGCGCGATCAGCTCATTTGTCCACTCGAACGTCACCGTGAGCGAGCGCAGCTCGCTCGGGTCGGCCGTGCGATAGTGCAGCGTGTGGTTCAGCTGCAGCTTGCCGTCCTGCACATCGGGCAGGACGCGCGAGCCGTCGCTGATGATGTATGCAACGGTCGCATCGGACGCTGTGCGCGTCTGGATGTAATACGTACCGTACGGCACCGTTCCGAAGCCGACAAAACCATAGGCGTCGGACACGGCGGTGCGCTCGATGTGTTCGCCGTTTCCGGCCGTGCCGCTGAGTTCAAACGTCACCCCGGCCGGGACGGGCGCGCCGCTCTCGGCGTCGACGGCATAGTACCACGCGACATCGGACGAGGCGCTCAGCGGTGAGGAAGCCGCCGTCGGCTTTTCGTCCTGCAGATAGTCAAACGTGGAATACCTTGCCGGCGACCACGTCTTATTCTGGAAATTCGTGACAAGCTCGGACTTGTCATTATTCGACTTGCGGATCTCCAGCCGCTCGAGCAGCGTCGTCAGATAGGCCGTGCCGCCGCGCGTGACGGTAAAGGAGATATTCGCCATGACCTGCGGCGCCGCCGCGGCAAACACGCCGCCGGCCGATGTCGTGAACGAATCGCTGAACACAAAGTCGCCCGCGTTGTTCTTCGTCGAGGCAGACGACATATTCGGGAACTTGCACCCGTCGGCATTGACCGTCAGGCACTCGCTGTCATACAGCACATGCCCCGTGATCTTGTTGACCGAGCCGCTCGTCAGCCTAAACCAATAGGTATACGAAAATGTATCGCCGACATGGAATGTCCGCGTTGCGCCGGAGCGCGTATAGACGACCAGCTCGTCACCGGTATCCGCCGTGGTATCACCGTCTGCGGCAAACGCCTGCAGACCGCAGACAGAAACGAGCATCACCAGCGTCAGCAGCAGCGCCAGAAAACGTTTCATTGCATAACCTCCTCTTTCGGTCGCACCGAATGATACAGGGATAAAGGCTCACGCTTATCATACCAAGGATTGCCGCGTCTTGCAAACAAAAACTGCAGAATGTCTCAAAATCAGAACAAACTCATCTGGCTGCTGTCCGGCATCTCGCCGAGCGCGCCCATATTGCGCAGCTGCTCCAGGTGCGTCTGGCTGACCTTCGGGCAGGCGGCCGAGAGCTCCTCGACCGACACGAACTCACGCCCGCCCTCGCGGCAGGCCACGAGATTCCACGCCGCGCTCTCGCCGAGGCCGGAGATGGCCACGAACGGCGGCAGGAGCTTTCCGTCACGGATGAGGAACTTCGTCGCGTCGCTCTCATACAGGCTCATGGGCGCAAACTCAAAGCCGCGGAGGTTGAACTCATACACTGCCTCCATCGTCACGAGCAGGTCCTCTTCCTTGGCCGTGAGCGCGGGCTTGCTGCGCAGCTCGTTGATCTTGCGGCGGGTGTAGTCGAGGCCGCGCGTCATCATATCGGCGTCGAACGAGTCCTTCTGGCTGCGGCGGTAAAAATACGCGCTGTAAAATGCCAGCGGCTCGTGCACCTTGAACCACGCGATGCGAAACGCCATCATGACGTAGGCGACCGCGTGCGCCTTCGGGAACAGGTAGGCGATCTTGCTCAGGGACGTGATGTACCACTCCGGCACGCCGTGTTCCTGCATCGTCTCGACCCAGCCGTCCTGAAAGCCGCCGCGCTTGACCTTGCCCTTGCGCACGCTCTCCATGATCTTGAACGAGAGCTTGGCGTCCATGCCGCGGCTGATAAGATAGAGCATGATATCGTCACGGCAGCCGACCGTCTGGTTGACCGTCGCCGTGCCGGACATGATGAGATCCTTGGCGTTTCCGAGCCACACGTCCGTGCCGTGCGAGAAGCCGGACAGGCGCACGAGGATATCAAAACCCTTCGGCTGCGTGTCGACGAGCATCTGACGCGTGAAGCCGGTGCCGAATTCCGGGATGCCGATCGTGCCGGTCTTGCCGACGATCGGGTCGTCATCCGTCAGGCCGAGCGGCGCCGCGCTGCAGAAGATGCCCATCGTCTCCGGGTCGTCGAGCGGGATCTCGCGCGCGTTGACGCCGGTCATGTCCTCGAGCATGCGGATCATGGTCGGGTCATCATGGCCGAGCTCGTCGAGCTTGAGCAGGTTTGCCTCCATGCAGTGATATTCAAAGTGGGTGGTGATGATGTCGCTGTTCGGGTCGTCGGCCGGGTGCTGCACGGGGCAGAAATCCGTGACGTCCTTATCCTGCGGGATGACGACGAGACCGCCGGGATGCTGGCCGGTCGTGCGCTTGACGCCGACGCAGCCGAGCGCGAGGCGGTTCATCTCCGCCTTCGGCAGGGTCTTGCCGCGCTCCTCGAGATACTTGAGCACATAGCCATAGGCCGTCTTTTCGGCCAGCGTGCCGATCGTGCCGGCGCGGAACACGTGATCCGAGCCGAAGAGCTCTTCTGTGTATTTGTGCGCCTTGCCCTGATATTCGCCCGAGAAGTTCAGGTCGATATCAGGCACCTTGTCGCCGCCGAAACCGAGGAAGGTTTCAAACGGAATATCGAACCCATCCTTGCGCAGCTTCGCGCCGCACTTGGGGCACACCTTGTCCGGCATATCCGCGCCGCAGCCAAAGCCCGCGCCGGAGTCAAAGTCCGTATACTTGCACTGCGGGCAGACATAGTGCGGCGGGAGAGAATTGACCTCCGTGATGCCGGAGAAATACGCCACGAGCGACGAGCCGACGCTGCCTCGGCTGCCGACCAGATAGCCGTGCTCGAGGGAGTTGGCGACGAGCTTCTGCGCGCTCATGTAAATAACGTCGTACCCGCGCGAGAGGATGTCGTGCAGCTCGGTCTCGACGCGGTCGGTGATGAGCTTCGGCGGATGCTCGCCATAGATGGCCGTCATCTTGCTGTAGACGAGGTCCTTGAGCTGCTGGGCGGAGTTTTCGATCTTCGGCGGGTAGAGATCCTTCGGCAGGAGCTCGAACACCTCGACGCTGTCGGCGATGGCGTTTGTGTTCGTGACGACGACCTCGTGCGCCTTTTCGGCGCCGAGATACGAAAACTCATCGAGCATTTCCTCCGTCGTGCGGTAATAGAGCGGCATGGGCTTGTCCGCGTCGGAGAATTTCTTGGCCGCCAGCAGGATGCGGCGGAAGATCTCCTGCTCGGGATCGAGAAAATGCACGTCGCACGTTGCGACAACAGGCTTGCCGAGCTCCTCACCGAGCTGCACGATGCGGCGGTTGAGGTTGCGCAGGGATTCCTCGCTGCGCACGGTGCCGTTGTCGAGCAGGAAGCGGTTATTTGCCAGCGGCATGATTTCAAAATAGTCGTAAAACGAGGCGATGCGTCGGAGCTCCGCGTCACTCTTGCCGCGCAGCACGGCCTCGAACACCTCGCCCGCTTCGCAGGCTGAGCCGATGATGAGTCCCTCACGGTACTCCATGAGCAGGCTCTTGGGGATGGTAGGATTGCGCTTGAAATATTTCAGGTATGACCGGGAAATGATCTCGTAGAGGTTCTTCAGGCCGGTCTTATTGCGCACGAGAATGGAGATATGATGCGTGCGGCGCTTCTCCTTCAGACCGCCGCGCACGAGCGCGTTGAGATCGTCGAGCGTCTGCGCGCCCTTCGCCGCAAGCATGGGCAGGAACTTATCCATGATGCGCGCGACGACCATCGCATCGTCACACGCGCGGTGGTGGTTGAAGTCCGGCAGGCTCAGGCGGTTCGAGACCTGGTCGAGCTTGTGGTGCTTGAGATCCGGCAGCAGGTACTGCGCGAGCACCAGCGTGTCGAGATACACCGGCTCGAACGGGATGCCCGCCCGGCGGCAGGCCGCGCTCATGAAGCCGGTATCAAAGTCGGCATTGTGCGCGATGATCGGCCGCCCGCCCACGAAGTCAAGAAACTGCCGCATGGCCTCCGCCTCATCGGGCGCTCCGGACACATCGGCGTCCGTGATGCCGGTCAGCCGCGTGATCTCGGCCGGGATGGGCATATGCGGGTCGACAAAGGTGTCGAACTCCGCCTTGATCTCGCCGCCGGAAAAGAGCACCGCGCCGATCTCTGTCATGCGATTCGTATCGAGGTGCAGGCCGGTCGTCTCAATGTCAAAGGCGACGAACTCCGTATCAAGCGGCAGCGCGCTCTGCCCGTGCACGGCAAGCGTGCCGTCCACGTCGTTGACGAGGTAACCCTCCTCGCCATAGATGATCTTCACGCCGTATTTTTTCGACGCCTTCCACATATCTGGGAACGCCTGCGCCACACCGTGATCCGTCACGGCGATGGCCGGATGCCCCCAATAGGCCGCGCGCGCCACAAGATCTGCGGGATCGGAGATGGCATCGAGCGCCGAGTAGCGCGTATGCAGGTGCAGCTCCACGCGCTTTTCCGCCGCGTTGTCGGGACGGATGACCTTCTCCCCCTGCACGATGTTGCGCGGCTCGAGCACCATGTCTTCATCGTATTTGCTGTAGTTGATCTTGCCCTGCACACGCAGCCACATGCCCTCGTGGATGAGGCCGACGATGGTCTGGTCGTCCTCGGCGCGCAAAAAGCGCGACACGCGCACGCTGCCCGTGCTGTCGGTCATGTCAAACGAAAGCACGGCAGAGCCGTACTTTGCGATCTCGCGGCTGCTGACGGCAAAGACCTCGCCCTCAAGCGTGACGTTGCCGCTCTCGAGCGTGAGCTCGTTCATGGGCGTGACGTCCGCGCGCTTCGGGATGGGCTTGCCCATGAGCACCTTGGCCTTGGCCTTCTGCTCGGCCTTTTTCTGCTCCGGCGCAGGGTATTCCGCCTGGATCTGTACGCCGCGCAGCCGAAACTGCGCCGCGAGCAGCTGCTCAATATTCGTGCGCTCGACCGGCGCCGGCATACGCGCAAACCACGTGTGCAGCAGCATCGTCATGCTCTCGCGCTCGATGAGCACGTCGAGCACCTCCGCCTTGTCAAGACCGCCGCAGCTATCCTGCAGGGACGCACAGTCGGGGAACATATCGAGAAACGGGATTTTTTCGCTCATAGTTTCCTCACTTTTCGCTCAGAATCAGATCCACCAGCGCATCGGCCAGCTTGTCCGCGGGGTACTTGCCGAGGATCTCACCGCGGCGAAACAGCAGCCCGCAGTCCTTGCCGCCGGCAATGCCGTAGTCCGCCTCGTGCGCCTCGCCGGGGCCGTTGACGACGCAGCCCATCACGGCGACCGTGATCTCGCGCTCAACGCCCTGCAGCCGCTGCTCGACCTCCTGTGCAAGCGCGATAAGGTCGATCTGCGTGCGCCCGCACGTCGGGCACGAGACAAAGCGCACACCCTCGCGGCGCAGCCCGGCCGCCTTCAGAATGGCGATGCCGGCGCGCACCTCCTCCACGGGGTCAGCCGTGAGCGAGACGCGGATCGTATCGCCGATGCCCTCGGACAGCAGCGTGCCGATGCCGACGGCGGAGCGGATGATGCCGTTATACGCCGTGCCGGTCTCCGTGACGCCGACGTGCAGCGGATACGGGAAGCGCTCGGCCGCGAGCCGGTAGGCCGCGATCGTCAGCGGCACGGTGGAGCTCTTCATCGACAGGGCAATGTCGTCAAAATCATACCGGTGCAGCAGGTCAATGTGCCCCTGCGCGCTCTCGACGAGCGCCTCCGGCGTCGGGTGGCCATACTTTTCAAGCAGACGCTTTTCCAGACTGCCGCCGTTGACGCCGATGCGGATAGGGATGTTCTTCTGCTG
>OLSG01003522.1_pt1 | contig 10983 bp, 10 predicted proteins | sample 1673041 | NCBI WGS metagenome assembly OLSG01 (sample SAMEA3136749, study PRJEB25190) | human gut metagenome | reverse complement strand
TGCTGTTCTCGTGGAAGCAGGAAGCTCCCGCCTCTATAGGCGAGGGTACGTTCACTTAGACACGCCTCTATTATTTCGAATCCTTTGAAAAGTATGTTATAATGATTCTAATCATGCAGGCATCCAACGAGAACGGATAATATCTGAGTCATGGGAGAGGCGCCTTCGCGTACTCTTTTTTTGTGCCTCAGCGATGGAAGCTGAGAAGATGGCATGGAGCCATGAAGTGATGTCCTGTTTTTTCACATTGGGCAAGTGCCCGCGTACCCATGAGCGCATTTAGGAGGAAATATGTACGAAACATTCAAGGAATTAGGAATTGTGCCAGAAATTTTAAAGGCTGTAGAGGATATGGGATTTGAAGAACCTACTCCCATTCAGAAAGCCTCTATTCCTGTAGCACTCACCGGTAAAGATATTATCGGACAGGCACAGACCGGGACAGGTAAGACAGCAGCATTTGGCATCCCCATTCTGGAAAGGATTGATACCAAAAGACCGGGTCCACAGGCTATTGTCCTTTCTCCAACACGAGAACTGGCTATCCAGTCAGCTGAAGAAATCAACCATCTGGCTCAATATCTGTCCATTCATGCCCTTCCTATTTACGGCGGACAGGATATTGAAAGACAGTTCAAAGCCCTTCGTAAACATCCAAATATTATTGTAGCCACTCCGGGCCGTCTGATGGATCATATGAAGAGAGGTACAATCGACCTTTCCCATGTACAGATCCTTGTACTGGATGAAGGGGACGAAATGGTGGATATGGGATTTATTGATGATATCCGTACCATTCTTGCGGCCATCCCGGAAGAAAGACAGACAATGTTCTTCTCTGCTACCATGCCGCAGCCCATTCGTGAACTGGCTGAAACATTCCTGAAAGAACCGGAACTTGTTAAAATCAAAGCCGCTACCGTCACTATTGATCTCATTGAACAGGAGTACATCGAACTGCCAGACCGTCAGAAATTTGATGCTCTCTGCCGTCTTCTTGATATGCAGGATCCGGAACTGGCCATCGTATTCGTCCGTACCAAGAGAAGATGTGACGAGGTGACTGAAGCGCTGAAGAAGAGAGGATACATGGCAGAAGGACTTCATGGCGACCTCTCCCAACAGAAGAGAGACACCGTAGTTCGCCAGTTCAAAGAAGGAACTATCGATATCCTTGTAGCTACAGACGTGGCAGCCAGAGGTCTTGATATTTCCGGTGTCACCCATGTATACAACTTTGACATGCCGCAGGACCCGGAAATCTACGTACACCGCGTAGGCCGTACAGGAAGAGCAGGAAAGACCGGCCTTGCTGTCACCTTCGTCATTTCCAGAGAAATGGGACAGCTCAGAGACATTGAAAGAGTCATCCGCCGCCGTATCAAGAGACGGGCGGTACCTACCCTTTCCGAAGTTATTGAAGGAAACCAGAAGGCAGCTATCGAAAGCCTTTCCGATGCGGCCCAGGGAGGCGGTCTTGAAGAATACAGAGAGAGCGCAGAAGATCTCTTGAACGATATCGACTCTGTATCCCTCGTAGCCGCAGCTATCAAACTGCTCACCAAGCAGCCAGATGTGACTCCCGTTAACATTACAGAAGAAAAGCCGAACTTCAGAAGAAGAGGAGGTCCGCGCCGCCGCTTTGACAACGACCGTCCGAGAAGACGGTTCAACAGAGAGGGAGGTCGTCCATATGATGGCAAACGGCCGAAGCGCTTTGACAGTAACCGTCCCAGAAGAAATGACAGAAATGACCGGGGCGAAAGAAGAGAAGTCAGAGAATCCAATTTCAAACCTTACTTCAGAGAACAGTAATCCCAGAGGAGCTGAGTATGAAAATACCCGGCTCCTTTTGATTATGAAGGGTGAGAGGTTGCAAGGAATATTCTTTCCTCCATGTGTTATAATATATTCAGAGATTTGAATATATTAAGGAGGGATTTCCATGAACAAAATCGTTATGATCAAAATTCCAGGCTGCCCTTACTGTGCCAATGCAAGAAAAGCATTTGAAGACTTCCGCAGTGATCCAAGATTTGCGGACATGAATGTGGTAGAAATCGACGAAACCACCCAGCCTGAATTGGCAAAGCCATATGGTGGTGATTATTACTATGTACCAAGCCTCTTCGTCAATGGCAGGAAATGCTTCGAAGCAAAGCCGGGCATGAGTTACCAGGCCATAAAAAATGGGGTAGAAAAAGCGCTGGAAGCAGCCATCTTATAAAAAGGCTGCAAAATATAGAGCGAAGAGCGGCAGTAAAAAAGGCAGCTTTGGGAAAAGTCCTGAAGCTGCCTTTTTCATGGATAAAGAGCCGCCATACTTCAATGATGATGTCAGATCTGCTGACGGTCTTGTAAGATATCTCTCTTCCCTGTCTTTTCCTCGGATATCTCATTGCCATCTTCGCCGCAGGATATGATATAGTAAGGAAAAACAGGATGGGAGACAGGTATGAAAACATTTGAAGAGAAGAACCGGTGGTACTGGGATGAAAGAAGTGAAGGATATGGGAAACTCCGTCAGAAAGAGCTTTCCGGCCCTGACAGGAAAGCCTGGTCCGATTTCCTCTTATCCCGCATTCCAAAGAAATCAGGAAAAGTGCTGGATGCAGGATGCGGCCCTGCTTTTCTTTCTATTCTCATGGCAAAGGCAGGATGGGATGTGACGGCTGTCGATTTTTCTCCTGCCATGCTGAAGGTGGCTGCTGAAAATGGAGCACGGGAAGGAGTTTCCATCCATTTCATGGAAGGGGACGTGATGAATCTTCCTTTTGAAAATGAATTTGATGTGATCCTTTCAAGGAATGTGACATGGAATCTGCCGGATGTGCCAAAAGCTTATGAATCCTGGTACAGAGCGCTGGCTCCTGGCGGCGTTCTTCTGAATATGGATACAGACTACGGTCTTATGGATTTCAGGGAAACCTCAAAAATAGCAAAGAATGCTCATCAGGGGGTAAAGGACAGCCTCATAGAAATCTGCGAAGAACTGAAAGAAGAAGTGCGTATCAGTACTCACCGGCGGCCGATGTGGGATCTGGAAAGACTGAAAATCGCAGGTTTTAAGAACTTGAGGGTAGAAGAGGATATCCGGAGTTTCGTCCATGTATCAGACGAATGGGACTACGACCCGGCGCCTCTCTTCTGCCTCAGGGGAGAAAAATAAGTCTGTGGCATAAAGAACTCACAACAAAGGCCCCAAGCTCCGTCCCGGGGCGTTCCATACCAGGCGGCGAAGCCGATGACACCCACTTCCTTCATTGTGCATGATTCGCAATTTAAAAGAGGCCGTGCTTTCACGGCCTCCTGCATCATTTCAGTATTTTCTTTTTCATCTGGATATATCTGTCTGTATAGTAAGGGGAAAGCTGGGATTCCCGGAGGTCATAGCCGAAGGGACGGCGGCTCACTGCGATGAGCGGCGGCGTCTGGATCCGTTTGGCCACTGCAAATCCGGCGAACAGATTCCACCATCTTTCCAGATCGGAAATGAAAGATTCCGGCGTATCGAAAAGGGAAGACACTTTCACGCTGCATCCCAGATGATCTTCAAGGGTCCCTTCCTCATACCAGGAAAGGATATCTTCCGGCGTCTTTCTTTCCCAGGGTTCGATGAAGGATTTCAGAAGGAAATCATGGTATTCGTAAATCAGAGGATCTCCCATGTCTCTTGTAACATCCTGATTCTGGGACAGTTCTGCGCTTGGTTTCACAGTGAAGATACCTTCAGGAATCATTTCTTTTCCATACCATTCATTAAGAGAACGGCCCAGTTCATAAATCTGGTATTTCCAGAGGTCTGCAGTAGCCGCAATGGCACCGGCCAGATCTCCGTAGAGGGTGCCGTAGCCGATGGCCGTCTCTGTCTTATTGGCATTGCAGGTGAAGATGCCGCCAAAAGCAGCAGAGATAGCGGCCAGGACACGGCTGCTCCTGTCTCTTGCCTGCATATTTTCCTTCATGAAAGATGTAAGATGGATTTTCTTGTTTCCATAGGGAAGGCCTTCCAGTGCATCACTGGTTTCTTCGATGAAAGAACCGATGGGGATGGAAAGGAGAGGGACTTCCAGATTGTCTGCCAGTTTCCCTGCAAGGCTTTTTGTGAGTTCAGAATTATACCGGGTAGGCGTATTGACGAAGAGCAGCTGGTCTTTGGGAAGAACGGAGCGGAAGAGCGCTCCATTCACTGCAGAATCAATGCCGCCGGAAATGCCGATGACCACCTTGTCCACGTGAATGGCAGAAAGGAATTCCTTTACACCGTAGCGGAGGGTTTTGAGAAGCATATCTCCTTCATAGGGGATCATAGGGACATCGCTTGAAAGCTTCTTAGACGAAATGTGAAAGTTGAAGCTGCATCTTTCTGTTTCATAAGGTTGAGCTTCTGCCAGAAGACGGCCATTCTCATCATAGGCGGCGGTCATGCCGTCAAAGGTGTAGCAGGTTTTCCCGTTATTCTGAAGGCCTCGCTGGTTCACGTAAATCATGGGGACATGAAGTTTCTGGAGGGAAGAGGAAAGCATGCGGTGCCTTTTTTCATTCTTTCCAAGGGTGAAAGGAGAAGCAGAAAGGTTGAAGAAAATGTGGCTCTTCTTTTCTGCCAGTATGGACATGGGGGAAATCCCGTAATTTTCATCCCAGCTGTCTTCACAGAGAAGGACACCGGCCTTCATTGTTTCGCCCCGGATGGTGAGGGTGAAAGGAGAGAGCAGATCTTCTGCCCGTAAACCTTCGTAGAAGGCAAATTCCGGAAGGGACATGAAGTATCTCCGGTCCTCAAAGGAACGGTAGCTTGGAAGAAGGGTCTTTATGGCAAAAGGACAGGGACTGCCGTCAGGTTTCAGAAAGACGCCGTCTCTTGCGGCAAAGGCAGCATTGTATTTCCTCGGCCTTCCATCATCATTGGTCTTATTCCAGTCGATGGCACAACTTCCCCAGATGATGGTGAGACCTTCGGAATCCCGGGCGATTCTTTCATTGTACGATTCACATTCCCTTAAAAAGGCAGGCTGGTCCCAGAGGTCGCCGATGAGATAACCGGTAAGACACATCTCTGGAAGGAGAAGGATATCCATCTTCTTTTCTTTAGCCATGGCGATTTCCTTTTCGATCGCTTCCCAGTTGGCCCGGATATTTCCTGGGATTACATGGATTTGAGCGGCAGATATTTTAATCATAGAAGCTCCTTATGAAATGATGATTCTTTCCTTTCATTGTACAGAGGGGATGAAGGAGTGTAAAGGAGGACATATGGATATAGAAGAAAAAGTATTCCAGCGGAAACGGTTCATTATGGAAAAATGCCTTTCCTTTGGATTCAAAAAGGAAAAGAAGGGGCTCTCCTATGAAGGAGAATTCATGGACGGTGATTTTTCCTTCCGCCTCACAGTGACTCCCAAAGAAATCCATGGAGAAGTGTGGGACCAGATGAATGGGGAAATCTATAGCGCCCTTTACCGGAAAGAGGGAAGCTATGCCGAATCTGTGCGGAATGCCTATGAAGAGGAGCTGGAGAAAATCAGTGAACACTGCTGCTCCGATCTTTTCTTTGCATCCCCTCAGTCCAACCGGCTTGTTTCCTATGTGAAAGAGAAATATGGCATCCTTCCGGATTTCCCCTGGGAAAAGAACCGGTTCAAGACCTACGGCACCTTCCGTCATCCGGAAAACAGGAAATGGTTCGGGCTCATCATCGATGTGGAGGAAAAACTGGTCACCAAAAGGGATGAGGAGGAAATAGTGGATGTGCTGAATCTTAAGGTGAATCCAGAGCGTCGGGAAGAAATCCTTGGTATCCCCGGCATCTATGAAGGATACCACATGAATCATACTCACTGGATTTCAATCATCATGGATGATACCGTTCCTGATGATATCCTGTACTCTCTGACAGACGAAAGTTATAAACTCACAAAGGAGAAATAATCCATTCTTGCATGATAAATATAAGTATTAAATTATAATATCGTTAAATGATATATTGTGACAAATAGTTAGTAACAAAATATGAATTAAAAAGTATAACAAATGGAAAGTTCTATCTTGAAATTTATGATTTCTCTGCATACAATGATGATAGTTCTTTTTCTCCGGGATATTCTCCTTCAGAAAGGCGGATTCCCGGAGCTTTTTTTACAACGGGAGTTTTATTATGAAAGAACAGAATGAAGAATTGCAGGAAAATCTTGAGAGAGGGCTCAAGAACCGGCACATCCAGCTCATAGGACTGGGTGGTGCCATCGGGGTAGGTCTGTTCCTTGGATCCGCCACTGCCATTGAACTGGCAGGGCCGTCCGTACTTCTGACGTATATCATCGGCGGCATAGCCATTTATTTCATCATGCGTGCGCTGGGAGAACTGTCAGTGGCATTTCCAGTGTCCGGAGCGTTCAGCGCCCATGCAGCCAGATTCCTTGGCCATAAATGGGGCTATATCACCGGATGGACCTACTGGTACATGTGGATGGTCACCTGTATGGCGGAGCTGACAGCTGTCGGGATTTACATGAATTTCTGGTATCCTGATCTTCCCCAGTGGGGGTCAGCGCTCGCTGCTCTTGCGATTATGACCACCGTCAACTTCGTGGCCGTCTCTGCTTACGGGGAATTCGAATTCTGGTTCGCTCTGGTGAAGATTCTGACCATCATATTCATGATTATCAGCGGTGCCGGCATGATTTTCTTCGGCATCGGAAACGGATGGGTACCGACCGGCCTTTCCAATCTCTGGAGCCATGGCGGATTCTTCCCCAATGGACTGGGTGGTACGCTCATGGCGCTCGTCATGGTCATGTACTCCTATTTGGGCATTGAAATCATCGGCGTTACTGCAGGAGAAGCAAAGGATCCAAAATCCACCATCAAGAAAGCGATTGATGAAGTATTCTGGCGTATCCTTGTATTTTACGTCCTCTCTCTCGGTGTCATCATGGCCATCTATCCCTGGGATGAAATCGGCCATATGGGAAGTCCTTTCGTTATCACCTTCAAGAAATTGGGGATTTCCGGCGCTGCAGACATTATCAATCTGGTAGTCATCACTGCCGTTCTTTCCTCCTGCAACAGCGGTATCTTCAGCTCAGGCCGCATGCTCTACAACCTTTCCCTTCAGGGAAATGCGCCCTCCTGCTTCAAAGTGCTGAACCGCCACCGCCTCCCCTGGGTAGGCATTCTGTTCTCCTCTGGCGTCCTTCTCTTCTCTGTCATCATGAACTACGTGATGCCTTCAAGGATTTTCGTATACATCACCAGCGTCGGCTCTTTCGGTGCGCTCTTCGTCTGGTTCGTCATCCTCCGGACACAGCAGAAATTCCGGGAATCTCTCACTGAAGATGAAGTGGCAAAACTCGCCTACAAAATGCCCTTCGCTCCCTGGTCCGGCTATCTGACCACCCTCTTCATCGCAGCGGTCGTCGTAGCCTCTGCTTTCCGGGAAGACACAAGAGTCGCTCTTTACGTCACTCCCGTGTGGTTCATTATCCTCCTCGTGGGATACCGTTTCATCAAACATGAAAAAGGCAAAAAACGCCGTCTGTAATAAAAAGGGGCTGCAAAAGCAGCCCCTTTTTAGAGTTGAGAGTTGAGCGTCGAGAGTTGAGAAAAGGACGTCGGCTTCGCCGACGGATTATATAGCGGCGGAGCCGACTTCCGCAATATGGCTTCCCCCTCCGGGGTGGCAAAGGAATTGAATTTCGCAGGGAGCTGATAAGCGACTAAGAAATCAATGACATGCTTCTCCATAAATCTCGTTCGAAGATAAACGGTTAGTGGAGAGTATGACTCAGGTGGTGAGGAAAACCGGACTATGAGAAACTGATGCCTCGCACCGTTGACTGTTAGGCTATTAAATTACAAACCATAAAGTCTTTACAACCGCCTCGGGGCTCTCTTCGCTCAAACCTCAACTCTGTTTTTATCGGGATCGAGGGATAACCGTCAAGCTTCATAATAAAAATTATAATGTTTTCTACCACCTCATGGCTCTCAAAACTCAACTCGGGGCTCTTCCAGCTGCCAGTACATCTGGATTTCAAAAAAATTATTTTTCTTCTTGACAAAGTTTTCTCCTTTGAGTAAAATGAGCTCAATACTAAAAAGTGCTGATGGAAAAAAGTACGTATTTCAAAGTTTCAAAGAGAGTCGGTGGATGGTGAAAACCGATGGCGGAGAAATAGGGAAGTTCTTTCCTGAACTGCATGGCTGAACTTACAGTAGGTCATGACGTGAGGCCAACGTTAAGGGCTTAAGAGTTGATCTGAAACAGATAAGCAGGGTGGTACCGCGGATAATCCGTCCCTAGGGTACTGCTTTTTCATTTGTCAGGATAAATAGGGTGGTACCGCGATACCCATCGTCCCTTGCCTTCGGGCAGGGGATTTTTTATTACTTTATCAGGCGGAAGAACAGGGAGGATGGAAGAATGAAGAACTGGAAAACTCTGGGGCTCGCTGCACTGGCAGCAGGAACCATTGTAATGGGAGCAGGAAATGCAGATGCGGCACACCTGGAAGACATTACAGAAAGAGGAACGATCCGTATAGGCACTACAGGTGATTACAGGCCCATGTCCTACAGAGATCAGAAGACAGGAAAGTATGAAGGATTTGATGCAGAACTGGCAGAAAGACTGGGGGAAAGCCTTCACGTCAGAGTGGAATATGTACCCACCACATGGAAGACCCTTTCAAAGGACACAGCAGACGGAAAATTTGATGTAGCCCTCTGCGGAATTACAAGGACCTTTGACAGAGAACGGACACTGGCCATGTCAGACGGCTACCTACTCTTCGGTAAGACCATTCTGTGCCGGAAGGGAGAAGAAGCAAAATACCAGTCACTGAAAGATCTGGACAGACCGGAAGTGAGAGTCATGGTAAATCCAGGCGGCACGAACGAGAAATTCACCAGAGCCAATCTGCCTCATGCCACACTCATCATCCATGAACAGAATGCGGAAATTCCCGGACTCATCGGTGAAGGAGCCGCAGACATCATGATTACAGAAACTATGGAAGCCAACCGGTATGTAAAGATGAATGACAAACTGGCAGCGCCTCTCGTAGACAAACCGTTCACAAAGAGCCGGTTCGGCATACTGATGAACAAAGGGGATCAGGAACTGCTCAACTATATCAATTTCTTCCTTGATGAAATGGAAACACAGGGCGTCATGGAAGAACTGGAAAATAAATACATTCGATAAGAAGGATAGGAAAAGGGGAGTATCATTATGAAAAACACAGTAAAAGCAGGAATCGCAGCAGTATTGGCAGCAGCAGCACTTATCGCAGGAGGATGCGGATCCACTGGAAATCAGACAAAAGCAGAAAATGGAAAAATGCTCATCGGCGTTGTACAGATCGTACAGCATGGTTCCCTTGACGAAGCAAACAGAGGATTCATCGACGGACTGAAAGAAAGCGGCTACGGAGAAGATAAAGTCACCTTCGACCAGGAAAATGCCCAGGGCGACCAGTCCAACCTGAAAACCATTGCAGCCCGTTTCAAATCTGAAAAACCAAAACTCATCTGTGCCATCGCCACTCCGGCAGCCCAGGCAGTGGCCAATGAAATCCGGGACATTCCCATCGTCGGCACCGCTATCACCGACTACGTCACTGCCAAACTGGTCAAGAACAATGAACAGCCTGGCGGCAACGTGACCGGCGTCAGCGATCTTGCTTCTATCGATGCCCAGATGGATCTGGGAAGAGCTCTGGTACCTGATGCAAAAACCGTAGGCCTCATCTACTGCTCCAGCGAAGTAAACAGTGAAGTACAGGCCAACATGATGAAAGATTACTGTGCGCGAAATGGCCTTGCAGTAGAAGAAAGAACAGTCAACAGCGTCAACGACATCCAGCAGGTCACCGAATCCCTGGCAGGCAAGGTAGACTTCATCTACGCACCGACTGACAACACCATTGCCTCTGCTATCCCCACCCTCATCAAAGTCACCGATGCCAACAAAATCCCGGTCATCGTAGGTGCAGACATCATGGCCAAAGACGGCGCCCTTGCCGCTCTCTCCGTAGACTACTACCGCCTCGGCATCCAGACCGGCCACATGGCAGCAGACATCCTGGACGGAAAAATCAAACCGGAAACCGCCCCCATCCAGCACCAGAAAGAATACACCATCGTTATCAACAAAAAGAATGCTGAAGCCCTGGGAATCAAAATTCCAGAAGAAATCGCAAAGAAAGCAAAAATGGTGTAAAGATAAGAGCTGAGTCACGAGCAATGCTAACGTCTTAAAAAAGCCAATGCATGCATCTGATTAGATAGAGCCTGAGTAAGTTTCACTATCGGTGCAATAGATTTCTCTCCGATGCATGTTCCCCTTTTCTTTTCTCCTTCCAGGAGAAAAGACTTCCCCCGGCCAGAAGTGTCTCACAGGACTTTCAGTCGCCAGAAGGCTCCCTGCAAGTCCAGTTCGCTTACTTCTGTTTGAGGAGCAATATTCGCTCCTCAAGGGGGCAGCGAGATTGAACATGTTAATACACGCATGGAACGGATAGGATTATTACATAGTACCGATAAGGGCTTCATCAGATAATCAGACCTTAGACATCCAGACTTGAGGAGTCTGCAGAGTCGGCAGAGCCGATGAGTATAAAAAGGAGGGGGGACAAATCACACCTCTCCTTCAGCCATGAGCGATGCAGTGGTAAAAATTAATAATGCGCAGAAACAGCTTTGGATCCTCTGGTTCGAAGCTGTTTTTGCGCATCTGCCATATGAACTCACCCAGTCCTTCGTCCAGAGGCGCCCCCTTTAAGAGCACGCAGTGCTCAGCAGCCGGGGGAGCTGTCATTCATCAACGATGAATGACAGAGGGGGCAACCGCACTATGAGATGCTGATGTTTAGCGTCGATATCCGTCAGGCTTTATAAGAAAAACGAAATTGTCTTTTTCCTTATAGAGGAAACGTGTCAAGGGTTTTAGACAACTTGAATCGAGACACCATTCTTTATAAA
>OLSG01003517.1_pt1 | contig 11011 bp, 12 predicted proteins | sample 1673041 | NCBI WGS metagenome assembly OLSG01 (sample SAMEA3136749, study PRJEB25190) | human gut metagenome | reverse complement strand
GACTTCAGGAGGTCTTTGGGATATGTTAGGTGAGTATTGGGGGGTGAGTTACAGAGAAGTTTTAAAAAGAGTCTGGGAAGACTTACCCAATATAGCCACTACTACTCATGAATCAGGTAAAATGAAGAAGCCTAAATCAATCAGTAACTACAATGAAGAGACTGATTTACAATGCAGAATTAGATGTTGGAAACAACATGATATTGAGTATTGGGAATCATTTGGAATATCTCTTGAATGGTTAAAGTATGCTGATATATATCCTATATCACATAAAATAGTCATTAAAGGTTCTAACAGATTTACCTTTGTTGCTGATAAATATGCTTATGCTTATGTTGAAAGGAAAGAAGGTAAGGTTACTCTTAAGATATACCAGCCATTCAGTACTACCTTCAAGTGGAGCAATAAGCATGATAGGTCTGTCATTAGTCTTTGGACTAAAATACCTGAGTTTGGTGAAAAGTTAGTTATTTGTGCTTCAATGAAAGATGCCTTATGTTTGTGGGCTAATACTGGAATACCAGCAATAGCTATACAAGGAGAAGGTTATACAATGAGTGATACTGCAATTAGTGAACTTAAAAGAAGATATAAAGAGATTTATATACTTCTGGATAATGATGAAGCTGGCTTGGAAGATGCAAGGAAACTGTCAGAGTCTACTGGGTTCACTAATTTAGTATTACCTAATTATGGATATAAAGATGTATCTGACTTATATAAAGGACTACAAGACCCAAATCAATTCAAACAGGTAATCTTCAGCCTTATAAATGGAGAAGAAATAAAAAGTAATATCCCATTTTAATTAATTAAAAAAGAAAACATTATGGAAGCTAGAAAAATTTTATTTGTCCTGAGCAACAGCTCAAATCAGAAAAGCATTATGTCAGAAGCAGAAACTCTTGGTGCATTGAAAGCAGACATGAGAAGAGCAGGTATTAGCTATGATGGTATGACATTCTATGAAGGTAGAACTAGAACAGAGTTGAAAGATGATGCTTCTGTTCTCCCTGTAAATGTACCTGTGCCTGCAAAGGGAACTAATCCTGCAACTACTACTAATGACTTGGTGTTCATGCTGACTACAGCTAATAAGAAGATTAAGTCAGGTGCTTTGAGTCCTGAAAGAAAGAATGCTCTTGAGGAAATCAAGGCTAAAGGTTTAGGTGCAGCAGTAACTGCAAAGTTTGGTAAGAATGCAACTCAGTGTAAAACTCCTGATTTGTTGGTATTTCTTGCAGAACAACCTAAGCCTGCATCTCAAGTAGCTACAAAAGCACCTAAGGCAAAGAAGGTGGAAGAAGAAAAAGTAGCAGTAGATGAGAACCCTGACATTACTATCACAGAAGTGATTAAAGGTGAGCCTATTACTGGTGTTGCGCTTTGCACAAAATGTGTAGATAAAGTAGCAAGAGAAGTTCTTAGTGAGCTTATTGAAATGCTTGCAGATGAAGTTGATCTCGATGACGATTATGGTTGTCTTCTTAAGAAACTTAATACAGGTGCAGTGCCTGAGAAACAGGAACAACCAACTGAAACTAAAGCTGTGAAAGAAGATAAACTTTCAAACAGCGAAATTAATGATTTGTTTGGTGGTTGGGCTAAATAAATAACAATACAGAGGTTGGTGAGTAATCATCAGCCTCTTCTTTTTTAGTGATACAATGAGTGTAGAAGAAAGACTAACAAATTTATACAACTCATTCATGGAGAAACCTAATATCATTTATGGTATATTCAAGGGCTTCTTTGGTGAAGAGTTTGTAGATATGCAGAATTATCCATCATTGGATGAATATATCAGTAATGCAAAAATGATGCATTCAGAAGAGTTCATCATGGTTGATAATACAATAGATGATTCATCATTTTCCAGAATAAATATACTTGTTAGATTCCCTAAGGTGAGAGTAACCAATGAGAATGATAAGTATATAGATATATGGGAACTCTATGCTAAAGTTACAATTACTTATTCAGGTACTATGCATGGTGATTTTAGATTGAATAGGTCTGAATATGATTTATTTCAATTAAGAAATGGTTATATGCATAGTCATATTAGTTCTATTCCCTTTAGCAGACTAACAGAATTTCAAAGTCCATGTTTAGGTTCAGGACCTATTAGAGATACTATTGCAACATTAAATGATAGTGGTATTGAATTTGATGAATTAAGATGGGAATTATTCTGTCTTGAATTAAGTAAATATGTTCAAGTTGAATCCTTGACAGGAGGACCTTATCATAGACTTGAAGAACTTGGTGGTAGTAGTATGAGAGTACAATCTGTTACATGGCCTATGTATAGAGATAGTCAACTTAGAAGCTACAGCTCTCTTAACACTGATCTATATAAAGACTTTATGATGTGGTTATTGAGAAAGAAGAAATTAAAATTTGACTTTCTTAATGGTTATGGTATAGGTATGTCCTATATTCAATGGACTATATTTATAAGTAATGAGTTTATTGAATGGTACAATATAAGGTATAAAGAGGGAGAAGTAACTGCTTCCTATAGAGAATTACTTTTAGAAGGTCTATTGTATAGATGTGTTTTAAATAACAATAAGATATATACCAGCAGATATAGTGCAGCTGATAATTACTTTCAGTATGTAGGTAGGCAAGTTTGCATATTTAAAGGTGAGCCTGTTTTATTTAAAATAAGAGAAGGTAATACAGATACGAATGATGATAATATGTCTACATTCCTAGCTCCAGTGATTGTAGAACATTTTTATAAATGTATTTTAGAAATAGTTAATTATGAGTATGGAAACGAAACCCAAACTACTGGAACTGACAAGAAAGTCTACTTCATATAAGTTGATAGTCACTCCAGAACTTGAACAAAAGATAAGATATTTCTTAGACAAGTTCCCATCAATAGAATATTCAGGTACTTTATTTTATACTGTATCTGGTAGTTTTGAAACTGAAGATTTAGTAATCACTGCCTTTGATTTCCTGTTACAGGATATAGGTGTAAGTGGTTATACTGAATTCAATCAATCTCCTGATGTAATAGGATATATGGTAGATCATCCTGAACTATTAGGAGAAGATGTATATCAAGGATTAATGCATTCACATCATACAATGGGTGCATTCTTTAGTGGAACAGATTTAGCCACTCTTAGAGAAGAGGGCAGTGATAGAATCCACTTTGTATCTTTGATTATTGATACTAAAGGTACTTACAAAGCAGCTATTACAAGAGTAGTTTCTGAAGAAATGACAGCAACAGGCTATGTTAAGTATCCTACATATAATGGTAAAGAATCAATTGGACAACCTGTTAGTTATTCTTTTACTAGAAAGAAACTTGAATACTTCATGCTTGATGTAGAAAGACCTGTGATTGCTAATCCCTTTAAAGAGCTTGCTGATAGAATTTTGGAAGTTCAAAAGCAAAAAGAGGAAGCCAAAAAGAAAGCTACTCCTGTTTATGGAGGTAGTTGGCAAGGTGGTAGTGGGTATAATAGTTACACTCCTAGAGTATATAATAATACTACTAAACAATGGGAGGATGCTAAGCCTAGCACTCCTAAGAACACAGCCTTTAACTATCAAACTAATGTAGGAAGAGACAATGTTATTCCTGAGAATAAACCTTATGTTCCTCCAGTGAGTACTCCTTCAGTACAGGAAGAACTTCCATTTGAACAGGAAACTCAAGAAGAAGTAATACCTCCATATGGTGAGGTAAAAGTTGATCCTACTATCATTGAAGAAATTGCAAGACAGTTAGTAACTGGAGATATTTCTTATGGAGTGTATGAGAATGAAACACTTGAAGAGTTAGCTAAAGTAGGAGAGGAATCATATGCTCAAAGATTTGAAGATGATTCACTATTTCATGCTTGGGCAGAAGGTTATGTTGAATTCTTGGTTTATTATGCTGAAGACCCAGCTCTTGAGCAGTATGAAGATGATGTATTAGCTGCATTAGTTGCTTATGATTTAGTTGAGAAACTTAATAAGTTAACTAATAGAGGAAAATACATCAATCAGTTTATTGAAATGATTGAAAGGTATATTATTTAATTATGGATATGGATAATAATGAACAACTTATAGAAGCAGGAACAAGTTCTACACTTGAAATGGATAGATTTTATAATCAAACCCCTGAATCTCAAGCAGCAGAGGTGCTTAGTGATATTATTAGAATAGCTAATGTAAATGACATTCCTATTTCAGTTGAAGAATCTCATGTAGAATTGACTCCAGTGGAAGAAGAATTGCTAGCAGCTGCTCTTGAATCTCAGAATAATGAAATCCCTGTTAACTCTCCTACTCTTCTAGTAGAAGATGTTACCAGTAGATTTAGTGGTGCTTCATGGTATGACAAGATTAGAACAAAGATTATATTATTAGCTGGATTAGGAGGTATTGGTAGTTATGTTGCCTTCTTATTATCAAGAATACATCCATTTAAAATTGTTATGTATGATGATGATAAAGTGGAAACAGCTAATATGTCTGGTCAATTATATTGCATGGAGAATATAGGAGAATATAAGGTCAATGCAATATATAATACAATGAAGAGGTATTCAAACTTCTATAATGCAAATGCTTTAAGAGAGAGAATTACTGATGAAACTCCAGCTAGGGATATAATGATATGTGGGTTTGATAACATGGAAGCTAGAAAGACGTTCTATAGAGTATGGAAAACTTATGTTAGGTGTTCAGATAACAAGGATAAATGCTTATTCATTGATGGGAGACTTGCAGCAGAAGAGTTTCAAGTGTTTGCAATTAAAGGTGATGATAAAAGAGCAATGGAAATCTATGAGGAAGAATGGCTGTTTGATGACTCTGAAGCTGAAGAGACTTTATGTAGTTACAAACAAACCACCTTCATGGCTAATATGATTGGTTCTGTAATGGTTAATTTATTTGTGAACTTTGTAGCTAATGAATGTGATCCAGTATTTCCAAGAGATGTTCCTTTCTTAACTACCTATGATGCAAGTACTATGTATTTTAAAGTAGAGATGTAATTATGGCAAGAGTAGGTTCAAGATTAAAAGATGCTATAAACTTTCTAAGTTCTGAATATAGCTACCATCGGCATAGTCCTATAGGATATGGTCCAAATATAAATTGGGAAAGAAATAATGTCTTTTCAAAGTTCTTTATAGCTGATATAACTGGCCCTGAGATAATAGTTCCTGTAGTTATGAGAGGACATGTTGAAGAGGTTATTAGTAGTAGTATTGTATATAATGTAATAACTCATATAAAGAAAGAAGTAGTATTTCCAATTTATATTAGAGAATACAATCCTGCTGTAAGAACTGCTGATAGCTTTATATCAAAGGTATTTGCTGAATCACCAGAATCAGGATTGTCTAGAGTTACTATCAAAGACACAACTTATATTGGAAGCAGAGGCTGTATATTTGATAATGATGGAAAACTTCTTATGCTTTGTACTCTTGTTGGTAGATACATACTTCATGATCAACCAGGTGATTCATTTTTTGGTACTATAAAAGGTTTTACTTATGATGAGGTCAGACTATATATTCATTCTGATGTTGTTAGAAGTGAAAGTGATGTAGTGTATAAAGCAATTATGAATAAAATAATGCCTTTTATGTTATCATCAGAGTTTAGAAAACCATATAGTCAAAATATAAGATGTTTTGATGCTGGTAATTCTATAAGAACTACAGTCATTATTGATGATATTAGTAGGTTTGTAAGAACTCCTACATTTAGTAGTGATTATACTGATGAGGATATAAATAACATGTTGAGTGTTAGAGCTTCTGAAGTTGCAGATCAAATTAAGTTGGTATGACACTAGGTGAATACTTTGGTGATTGGATTAGGGTTATAGATGTTAATGAATTAGATAAGGTTACTAAGATTATAGGTAATATAAGGAAGCCTATATGTCCTAATATACCTGATGTGTTTAAAGCATTCACATTATGTTCCTATGATAACTTGAAGGTAGTTATGGTGGGGCAGGACCCTTTTCCTCAGAGAGATGTAGCAACAGGTATTTTGTTTGGTAATAGGAAGGAGGTAAGTGATGAAGACTTATCTCCCTCACTAAAGATTGTTAAGGAGGCAGCTATTGATTTTGAAATTCCACATAATAGTATTATCTTTGACCAGACTTTAGAGAGCTGGGCTAATCAAGGAATTCTTATGATAAACTCTGCATTAACTGTAGAAATGAATAAAGTAGGTAGTCATACTATGTTATGGAGACCATTTATGACTAAGTTATTAAAGAATTTATCAGAGTGGAATACAGGTATTATTTATGTCCTGTTTGGTGAACAAGCTAGAACATTTGTACCTTATATTAATAGCAAATCTAATATCATTCTAGAAGAAAAGCATCCAGCTTATTATGCTAGAATTGGTATTAGAATGCCTTCTACAGTCTTTAAAACTATTAGTAATTTAACTAAAGATAAGTATGGTGAACCAATAGTATGGTTCCAAGAGTATTAATTAGATAATAAGTATTATGAAGAAAAAGTATGTATTTGTAGGTACAGGTGATTCTGTATGTGAAGGTGATAAATTTGGTGGAGCAATAGTATGCAAGTCTGGAGATATATTCTTCTTTGATTGCATCAATGAACGTGCTATAACTAAGCTTCTCTCAGAAGGTTTTATTAAGGAAGTTAAAGAAGAAGTCATTAATTATAAGGAACCTGTTCATCCTTCAGTAGATGATATTACTTTTGAGACTATCATCATGTCTATTGCAAAAAGACTGAAGTGGAAGGTTGATAATGTGTTTAAATACCTTGATAACCTTGCTTACATTAATGAGGGTGCAGTACTTGCAATCTTATTAAGAGAAGTAGCTGTAATTCTTGACAGACAATATCCAGACCATATTGAGAATAGTGAAAAAATCTATACTATTGACATGGCTAAAGGTGAGATTGTAGAGGTTAAAGATATTCACAAGATAAAGAATTTCAGAAACTTTGCTGCATTTAGAACTATTCGAGATGCTGTTACTGCGAAGAAAGTACTGAAAGACTTTATGTTAGTAGCATTTAGTAAAGGTGGGAGAAAATAAGAAGATACTTAATGCCTCTAGGAGAGAGTTTGATGGAATTAAATTCAAGTCAGAACTTGAAGTGATGATTTACAAGACTCTTAAAGAATCAGGATTTAACCCTTTCTATGAACCAACTACTTACACCTTATGGAGAGGTTTTAGACCTACAGTGCCTTTCTATGATAAAGATAAGAAGACTAAACTTCTTAAATTAAATCTTAAAAAGATAATAGATATAAAACATACTCCTGACTTTGTGTTTCTATATAATAATGTAGTTATTGTTATAGAGGCTAAAGGTATGGAGAATGATGTATTCTATATAAAGAAGAAGTTATTCAGAGCTTATCTTGAAGATTTATATAGAGAGACTGGACAAAAGTCTATGTATTTTGAAATCTTTACTAAGAAACAGCTTCTAGAGGCTATAGAAATAATTAAAGGTTATGGAACCAGTGGAGAGAATAAAAAGATTAACTCAGTACCTGCCAAAAGGTGATATTGCATTAGCTCATACTTTCATTGATTCAAGAGATTTTGAGTCACTGCAAGAGTTAGTTGATTCAGCTATTGTTAAGACTAAAAGAAACATTAGTAGTAGCAATCCTAAGGAAGAGTATCTTAGTTTAGATGTGGATGAAATGGAAAAACTAAAGACAGAAGTAGATGATTATGTAGACCAACTACAACTGCCTGAACAAGATGATGAATTTGATAATTATGAGGAAGAGTATTGTTGAGGAGTGGAGGGACATACCAAAATATTGTGGCTTATATCAGGCTAGCAATTTAGGATATATTAGGAGTGTAACTAGAGTGACTATTCAGTCTGGAGCACAAAGGTGTATAAAAGGTAGGACACTTTCCCCAGCAAAGGATAAATTTGGATATAGTAGAGTTACTTTAAGTAAGAAAGGTGTACATCATACCTATTATATTCATAGGTTAATTGCTGAAACTTTTATTCCTAATCCTGATAATTTACCCCAAATAAATCATAAAGATGAAAATCCAAACAATAATGAAGTCTCTAACTTAGAATGGTGTACTGTTCAATATAATAATACCTATGGAAGTAGAAATTTAAAAGCTTCACTTACAAATAGTATTATACAATTGAATAATTCTAAATCTAAAGCGGTGATACAATTAGATTTAGATGGAAATTTTATTAGTGAGTGGCCTTCTATTAGTGAAATAAAAAGACAACTAGGATTTGATATTTCTAATATTGCAAATTGCTGTAAGAAACATCAGATAATAAAGGGGGTTAAAACAACTAGAATACAGGCGTATGGATATAAATGGAGATATAAATAGAAAAAGCATAGTTGAACTATCTTGGAATGTAGATGAACTAACATATAGAAAAGATTCAGCAATTTCATATTCTATATTAAGCCGCTATAGTCGAGAAGGATTCAGAAAATTAGGTAGTCTCTTTGATAAAGTAGAAAGTCCTGCATTAAGATTTGGTTCAGCAGTTGATACTATGTTAACTGATGGAATTGATGCTTTTAAAGAGAGATTTACTGTATGCGAGTTTCCTTCATTATCAGAAGCACTTATAGGAATAGCTAGAGACTTGTTTGAAAGTTATGGTAGTCAATATAGAAGTATTGATTTAATACCTGATGATGATATAATAGCTCATACTATTAGTTATCAACCAACTTGGGGTGCAGAAGCTAAACTAAGAACTATAAAAAGTAAGTGTAATGATTACTATAAATTGTTAGCTATATCAGCAGACAAAGAGATATTATCTCAGAAAGATTATAATGATACTGTTGCTTGTGTTAATGAATTGAAGAATAACCCTTACACTAAGTACTTCTTCTATGTTAATCCATTTGATAATAGATTTGAAAAGGTATTCCAGTTAAAGTTTAAGGCTAAATACAATGGAATATCTGTCAGATGTATGTTTGATGAGTTAATAGTTGACCATGAAGAGAAGGTTATATATCCTATAGACTTAAAGACTAGTGGTCATGCAGAAGAAGACTTTGAACAATCATTTGTTACATGGAGGTATATGATACAAGCTCAGCTTTATACATATATACTTCAACAAGTTATTAGTGAAGATGAGTACTTCAAGGACTTCAAGATAGCTCATTATAGTTTTATAGTCATTAACAGATATACATTAGCTCCACTTGTATGGAGATACTATGGTAACTTTAGTGAAGTTGACTTAAAGGATAATGAAGGTAATATCTATAGAAATTGGAGAAAGCTCTTAGAGGAATTAGACTATTATCTAAATGAACCTTCAAGTAAATATACTAAAGAGGCTAAAGAAAGAAATGGTATTATGAAAATAGATAATTTACAACCAGCATGACAGAGTTAGAATATTTTAAAGGTGATGAACTAGCAGCTTCAACTTGGAGAAATAAGTATGCAGCAGAAGGAGAGAAAAATCCTAATGATACTCACATGAGGATGGCAAAAGAATTTATGAGGATTGAAGATAGATATCATAAGAATCTAGGTCCTATAGATTGGAATAATCTTTCTCATTATGGAAGACATAGAGACTTCTTAGCTCAAGATAATATCTTTAACTTGTTTAAAGACTTTAAGTATATAATCCCTGGAGGTTCAGTGATGTCTGGTGCAGGTACTGGTCAGTTGGTTTCATTGTCTAATTGCTTTGTAATAGGCAGTCCTAAAGACAGTTATGCAGAGATAATGAAGACAAGAAGTCAACAAGCTCAACTTATGAAGAGAAGAGGAGGTGTAGGCTATGATTTATCTGAGCTAAGACCAAGAGGAGCTAGAGTTAATAATGCAGCCAAGTCTTCAACAGGTGCAGCATCTTTCATGGATGTATGTTCTGATATTACTAATGAAGTTGCTCAGAATGGAAGAAGAGGTGCTCTTATGTTAAGTATGAGTATCAATCATCCTGACATTGAAGAGTTCATTACTAAGAAGCAGGACTTAACTAAGGTAACTGGAGCTAATATATCAGTTAAGGTTACTGATGAGTTTATGCAAGCTGTAGAGAAGGATGAAGATTATATTCTCAGATTCCCAGTAGATGAAAGTGTACCTCAAGGTCTTATGATTGAGGAGATGCCATATAATGAATTATGGTTCTTTTCAGATGATGACCATCCTAACTCTTTCTTTAAGAAAGTAAGAGCAAGAGAGTTATGGAATACTCTTATGCACTGTGCTTGGAATACTGCTGAACCAGGGATTATGTTTGAAGGAGCAATGCACAACTATTCTCCTGATGGTGTATATCCTGACTTTAAGATGATTGGGACAAATCCTTGTGGTAGACAATTTTGCTGCAAGTAAAACATTACGAGAATTGCTGGAAACCTGTTAAAACATCTATAGATGTGTTGGGCAATCAGCAGCCAAGCCTTAGTTATTAACTAAGGAAGGTTCACAGACTATGTACGTAATATCAATATTATTTATATTTTAGTTATGGAAGAAATGAATAAAAGTTTTTATGAAAGAGCTAAGGAATTAGCTGAAAGTTGTAATAGAGTTAAAGATAATGGAGTATATGAAACATTAGCAAAAGAGTTTCATATAGGTTTAAGAAATGCTGGAGATAGATTCAAAAGTTTATTTGGTAAACCTGTAAGAGATTATATTGCTGATATTAATACTCCATCAAAAGAAGTTTTAAGAGATGCTATAATTAGATGTGATACCCAAGAAGATTTACTCAAATTCCTTAATATTCATTATGATTGGATTAAAGGGTTATATGACAAATACTTCAAAGTGTCCACATTTAGAGCAGCTAAACTTAAGCTATTTAATGAGTTTGATATTATAGAATATAATCCAACTATAGAAGACAATCTTGCTATCTTAGTTTCTCAGAAACTTGGAGATGGAAGTTTTGAGTTCTATGAGGGTAGGAGTAGTTTAAAGATAGAACATGGCTATAAGCAGTATGATTATTTGAAG
>OLSG01003501.1_pt1 | contig 11054 bp, 8 predicted proteins | sample 1673041 | NCBI WGS metagenome assembly OLSG01 (sample SAMEA3136749, study PRJEB25190) | human gut metagenome | reverse complement strand
TGCGTCCGGTTCTCATGGCTAAGGCTGCTACCGAGTCCTGCCGTAACGGCGGCGTGTTCGTCAAGGTCGGCGAATAACTCTTCTTAGCATTTCTTTCTTCTCTTTCCATATTTCAAATTAGAAAAGCAGCTCCAAATGCTTTTCATTCCCTCAAATACAACAGCAAGACAGTTTTTAAAGTGACCTCTAAAAGTCAGACAAAAATTGTTCAAGCGACCGAAAGGGCTTGCTGCCTGTGAATTACAGGCGGCAGGCCCTTTCGCTTTTCCTTTGCTCTACACCTTCATCTTATATACAATTCGTTATATTTCATCTATATATAACAAAAGAGTGCTGTTCCCTCAACAGCACTCTTTTCCTTAATACTGATACTTTTTCCGTCCCTTGACGAGAAAAAACACCGAAACCATCACGCCGAGCGCCTCTGCTACCGGAACAGCCAGCCAGATGCCGGTTTCCTGCAAAATCAGCGGCAGGAGCAGCAGCATCGCCACGAGAAACACAAGCGTGCGCGAAAACGAGATGATCGCAGACACGAGACCATCCGAGAGCGCGGTAAACAGCGAGGACGCGAAAATACTCGTGCCCATGAGCAGGAAGCTGACCGCATAAATCGGAAAGCCGTGCATGGCAATCTCGTACACACTGCTGCCGCGCGGCGTAAACAGGGTCAGCGCCGGCTCGAGCGTCAGCCACGAGAGCACATATGTGCCGAGCGAGCACGCCAGCACGAACGTCATGCAGATGTGGAAGATATGCCTCAGCTGCGGGATATTTTTCTCGCCGAATTTGTAGCTGATAACCGGTGCAACGCCCATTGAGAAGCCGAAATACACCGCCGTAAACACGAACTGGAAGTACATTGCAATCGTGATGGCGGCTACACCGTCCTCGCCGCGGTAGCGCATGAACAGCGTATTGAACACGAACGTGGTGATGGCGTTCGCAATGTTGCTGACCATCTCAGATGAGCCGTTGCCGCACGCGGCAGCCAGTGTTGCGCCGTCAAATTTAAAGGGCACAAAGTACAAACTTCCGGTGCGGTTTTTGGTGAAATACACCAGACCAACGATGGACGGCACGCAGTAGCCGAGGCAGGTGGCAATCGCCGCACCGGCAACGCCCATGTTCATCGGGCCCATGAACAGCCAGTCAAGCACCACGTTTGTGATGCCGCCGCCCACCGAGGTCAGCAGACCCAAGCCCGGCTTGCCTGCGGTGACGAACAATGTCTGGAAGGCAGTCTGCAGAAACAGCATGGGTGCAAACACCAGCTGAATGCGTGTGTAAATACGGCAGTCTGCCCACTGCAGCTCACTCGTGCCGAGCAGACGCAGGATAGGGTTCAGAAACAGATTTCCAAACACGGCGAAAATCAGGCCGATGCCCAACGCAACCGCAATCAGCATGGTGAAGTTGCGGCGCGCCTCGTCTGTGCGTCCCTCTCCCTGCCGGCGGGCGATAATAGCGCTGCCGCCCGTGCCGAGCATAATGCCGGTAGCCATCTGCAGGCAGTTGAGCGGATACGACATATTGATTGCGGAAAGCGCGGTTGTGCCGGCAAACCGCGAAATAAACATGCCGTCCACGATGGTGTACATCGAGAGCAGCATCATCATTGCAATGTTCGGAAGTGCGAATCGGAGCAGCGATGCGGCGTTGAATTTGCGCGCGAGTGCGTTATTCTGCTCCATTGCGAATCTCCTTTTCAAAAGAATCGGTAAATTTTCGGGTCATTTCCACCATCATGGCGAACTGCTCCGCGCCCATGGCAGCGGCGGCGCGTTCCTCCGCGCGGTACAGACCGCATAGCTTGTCCGCTGTGTAGCGCTTGCCGGATTCGGTCAGGCGCAGCGGCTTTTCCTTGCGGCCGGAGACGCTCACCTTTTCCAGATAACCGGCCTGCTCCAGCTCCTGCACCACCGTGTGAATTGTCTGCTTGGGCAGCAGATATATTTTCGATATCCAACCCTGTGTGCAGGTTTCAAACTGGTCGAGCAGATACAACACGGCTACCGTGCTCGGTTTCATCCTATTCTGTTTTGCCCAGATGTCATACAACTCATTCTGCCGGTAGATCTGCGCAAAAAAGTCGTTCATTTGTCTGCGGAAATCCATAATACACCTCAATAGTCCTAAATCGTATCACGCTATTATAGTATGATTTAGGACTATTGTCAAGTAAAAGAAAAGCAGACCCGTAAAAGAGTCCGCTTCAAATTTACCCCATCAACATAGTCCAGAGTGCGCTGAACGGCATAACGAGTATCAGCGCGGGCATGAGATCGACCAGCGGCACGGATTTGATCTTGGAGACACGAAAACCGGCCGACATAGTCAGCACGCCGCCGCACGCGGACAAATCCGCGAACATTTCCGGTGTGAGCGCACCGGACAGCAACCGTCCTGCGGTAAACACGCACAGGAGAATCACGCACTGCGGCAGCGGGATGGCGCAGATGGCCTTGCCGAGCGTAGACGCGAAGATCATCGCAGTGAAGAAGTCCAGCACGGACTTTGCAAACAGCAGATTCGGATCGCCCGCGATGCCCTCAGTCAGCGTGCTGTACCAGCCAAAGCCCGAGCAGCAGAACAGCGCGACCGCCGTGATGTAAAACTCCATATCAATATTATCCCCGCCGAGGTGCATGGTTTTGACCAGCCGATGAAAAAACCGGCTTGCCCAATCCTCAAGGTGCAGCAGGTGCCCGATGGTAAACCCCACCAGAATCGCCAGCACGACCGCTGTCATGCTGACCGCTTTAATAATGGAATTGATGCCGATAGCGATCGAACACATGCCGAACAGTGTCGGCAGATGCTCTTTCAGGCTGTTCGGCAGGACGTGCCCCAGTGCGGAACCGATCACGCCGCCGGCCAGCACCGAGATACAGTTGACAATTACTCCAATTGGCATAGGATTTCCTTCTTTCTCTTTCCCCTTCTCCTCTGTTTTCCATTTTACCGTAGAAAAGCGTCTTTGGCAAGCAAAAGAAAACCGCACAGCCGAAGCTGTGCGGTTTAGGAAGGTTTTGCTTACTTTACGTTCTCGCAGAAGCGCATGAGCATTGCCGCTACCTCAGCGCGGGTAGCATTGCCCTTCGGGTCGAGCTTGCTGCCGGACTTGCCGGTAACAACGCCTGCGCCGCACGCCCACTGGATTGCAGGAATCGCGTAGGTGCTTATGCTCTGTGCATCGTCGTAGGAGAGAATGTTGGTGTCCTCACCCACAGAAACGTCGTACTTCTTGTACTGCGCGTAGCGGTACAGGATAGCCGCAAGCTGCTCGCGGGTAACCTTGTCATTCGGGCCGAACTTGCCGCTGCCGTAGCCGGAAACGATGCCGTTAGCATTCGCCCAGGCAACCGCATTTGCGTAGTACGCGCCGGAAGCCACATCCGTGAAGGAAGCCGCCGAGGTGCTCGGCTGGTTCTCCAGGCGGTACAGCACGGTAACGACCATGCCGCGGGTGGTGTTCGCCTTCGGGGAGAAGGTGTTGTCGGCGGTGCCGTTCATCATGCCCTTGCCGGTTACATAATCAACCGCGGAAGCGAACCAGTCGTTCGCGGAAACGTCGTTAAACTTGGTCTCGGACGGGGTTTCGGTGGCCTTAACATAGCTTACGCCAACCTTCACTGCGGAAGCAGGCATGGTGAAGGTGTAAACCGTGTCGCTCTTCTTAACGGTGGAGACCGTCTTGCCGGAGCCGTCGGTAACGGTCAGCTTGTCCAGCTTGTAGCCCTTGTCCGGGGACAGGGTAATGGTGATGGTCGCGCCCTTTTCTGCGGAGGACGGAGAAGCGTTTACGCCGCCGTTGTTGACCGCCGAGGTGGTTACCTTGTAGGTCGTCTTGCCGGAGGAAGAACCGCCGGAGGAACCGCCGGAGGACGGCTTGGTGTAGGAGAAGGTCTTCGTTGCATCCTTGGCAACGTCCTTGTTCGTACCGTTAAACTTAACGGTAATCGTGTTGTCCGTCTTGTTGGTTACCTTAACAGACTTGGTAGTGTTGAAGGTCAAGTCAAGTTTATCGTTCTTTACAACGGTGATTTCGTCGCCGTCCTTCGCTGCGTTTGCAGCGTCCTGCAGAGTCTTGTACGCATTGCCGTTTACCTCAGCAACAACATTCGGGTTGGACAGTGCGAAAGTGAACGGGCTGAAACCGTTGGTGGTGAACTCAACTGTACCGTCTGCCTTAGCTTTGGCAACATACAGTTCCTTATTATCATGGTTAATGTAAACCTTCTGACCCTTGAAAGCATCCGGCAGAGTTACCTTAACCTTAGTCGAACCAACCTTTGCATCCTGTGCAGATTTCAGAACAATCTGCTCTGCCGCACTATTACCGTTCTTTGCAACTGCAATCAGGTCATACTTCGGAACAATGTCCATAGAAACCGTATCGCTCGTGGTATCATATGCAGTTACGGTAACATCCAGATAGGTTTTCTTTACAACGGTAACGGTAGTATTCTTCGGAATCGTGCCGTCCGACTCCAGAATAACCTTTTTGTTCTTTACAAGTTCAGTCAGAGCCTGCGCCTTGTCGTCTGCCGTAATCGGAGTGGTGTCCGTCAGCGTGGTCGGCGTTACGCTTGTACCGACAGCCTGTGCAGCAGTTTTATCGCCTGCAGCGATTTTATCGCCCAGAGTTGCCTGAGTATCGCCCTTTTGGGTATCAGTCTTGATTTCGTTTTCGTCCTTGACTTCGATGATGCCAACAGTCCACGGATAAGTAGTCGTTGTTTCTGCACTTTTGTTGGAAACAACAGTCAGACCAGTAGCACAATAAGAGTTATCAAACTTCTGAGCAAATACACCACCAGAAACAGCAACTACATTCTTGCTGTTGTCAAACGCAGTTTCGACCTTGGTGGAGTTATCCCACTTGTATGCCTTGATAGAGGTAAATTTGCCACTTTCAATATTTACCTTACCCAGACCCTTGTAACCTGCACGGTCTACAACAGAAATTGCTGCACCATCCTCGATAGCACCATCATTTTCCGTCTTATTTACTGCATTACCGGTTACAGTAATTGTGCTGTTCTTAACATTCAGATTGCCGGCACAAACCTGCACACCCATAGTCTTAGCAGTAATGGTGGAATCTTCGATAGTTGCAGTACCAGAACTCGGGAAATAGATACCGAAACCATTCGGCACATTCAGCGTAGAATTTTTCAGAGTAACAACATCATTTGTATTCATGCCATTGCTCTCAATGCCGCTTGTGCCGTTAGCTGTCATAGTTACGCCATCAAATACCAATGCAGCATTATCATAGGTAATCGTACCATTCATTGCCGACGGAATAGCTGCAATACGATTAGCACTTACGACTGTACCATTCTTTACTGTCAGCGTAACATTAGAGTAGTTAATATCAAAGGCTTCCTCACTGCCAGTATAGGTGTAGGTATGACCATTCAAATCAAGCGTACGATTAATAGAGCCTGAATTAAAAACATCTTTATTTGTTAAATCACACTGCAGAATAATGGGCTGTCCGCTCGTTGTCTGTGCCTTAAACGCAGACTCAATATCATAATACCCTGTACCACCAACTGTAGCAATATACGGCTTATCTGCTACATATTTTCCATCGCCGTTTGTCCGTACAATAATGCCATTAGCTACATAAGCTGTAGGATCTTTATCAAACGTACCACCAGTTACTTCAATCGTAGCCTTAGATGTATCAGTAATGCTAGTCAGTTCATTCGTCTGCGGATCGTAACTACGCGTATCCAGTTCTCCGCTGACCGTACCGCCAGTGATGGTAACGGTGGCTTTTCTGGCCTCGGCATTACCATAGTTTACAGAGCTAATGTTGCCGTTAATGATACCGCCCTTGAGCTGGACGCTAGAATTTGAGCCACCGCTATAAGTCCAAGCTGCGACATCACCGTTGACAGTACCTGCATTGATAGTAGTACGATGCCAGTCTTCAATAGCATAGCTGTTAGCAGAGTTAATCGTACCACCATTGAGGAACAAATCGCCACGGTCAACCTTAACCGCAATGAAGTTATCCTGCGTGAATGTGCCGCCCTTAATGTTCAGACCCGGAAATTTGTTCACGCCGTCATCGCCAACACGGACAAGAGACGCGCCCGTGACACCTACAATACCACTATTATTCTCTACATTGCCGCTCTCAAAAGTGAGCCAGCCGTTGCCCTGAATATCAATAACATAATGAGAACCCTTGCCCGAATTTTCAGCAGTGTCCTCACGTTTAATCGTGCCAGTCTGAGCTACACTTGTGTCCTTAATTGTAGTTCTTGCGGTAACGGTAATAGTCGGTTTGCCTGGTTCTGTTTTACCGTTAATCGTATGGCCATTCAAGTCTAACGTCAAATTGTATGTTCCTAAAACGACATTTTCATCGGTATCCGCTGTTAATGTAATTGTAGCATTTTTTCGTGCCGCCTGAATAGCATCTGCCAGCGTGCCATACGACGTTTCGCCAATCATAGCTACACCTGTCGGCTGCACACTTACCGCCGAACCGGTATCGACCGATTCCGCGTCCTCCGCCGCAAATGCCATCGGCGCCATGGTCAGCACCATCATCACAGCGAGAAAAGCCGATAACAGTCTTTTCTTCATGTTTTTATCCTCCTCAAAATTATTTTTTCCGGCAAAAGCGGTGCCGTTTCGCCTTTCCTTCGCAAAATTTGTACTTAGGAAGGTTTTGTGTCTGAGGGCGAGTACCTCAGACACAAGGGTACCCTTGTGCCACTTTATTTGCCTACATCATATCATTGTTTTACATTTTTTGCAATGATATTTATCACAAAATTTTGTCGATTTGGTGTCGGTTTTGTGTATTTATAACTTTTTCATTGCTTTTGCACAATTGGAGCCGACAGTATTTGTACATATCTTCACCGCTTGTGTTTTGCGCCCGGTTATGCTATGGTAAAAGCAGTAATTTGGAAAATTTGTGTTCAACCGCTTCTGAGTCCGTTTTATCGGACACCCGATATGCGATACTCAAAGCATGAAAGGGAGGCATGGCATATGAAAAACGACGATTACGGCTTCTACGGCAAGGGACTTGACGGCTATGTGCACTACCGGCAGGGCATGCAGGAAGCGGCGCGCAATGCACCGAATGCGTCCGGCGGCCGCCGGCCTGTCTCCGCAGAGCAGAAAACAACCGAGCCTGCACCGAAATCCGACGAATCCGGTCAGATCAGCAAGTGGATCCTGCAGCATCCGCTGCATACGGCGTGCATGATCAGCCTGTTTATTGCGCTGACCTGCGTGATTATTGAAAGCCTGGGCGAACCGTCCATCCAGTTTATGGCGGCAACGGCTGTCATCTGCGTGGTTGCCCTGATTTTCCTCGGCATAGAGGTTATCAACTTTATCATCTGGTTTTTCAAAAACTGCTGAGCACCAAAAAACGAGCCGACAGCATGGCTTTCGGCTCGTTTTCTCTTTGTTGCTATACCTGCGGGAAACGCGTATCAGTATCCCTCCGACCGGTTTACGACATTTTTCAGCGGGTTTCCGGTCAAATACCTCTCCAGATTGTCCATGCAGATATGCCAGATCGTGTTCTGCACGTCCGCGCTGCCGCCGAAGCTCGGGCCTGCGATATGCGGCGTGAGCAGCACGTTCTCCATGTCCCACAGCGGGCAGTCCGCCGGAAGCGGTTCGGTCTCGAACACATCGAGTGCGGCGCCGCCGAGGTGGCCGTCCTGCAAAGCCGACACCAGATCGTCCGTCCCCGCCAGACTGCCGCGTCCGACATTGACCAGCACCGCGCCTGCTTTCATCGCGTGCAGACGCTCGGCCGTCAGCAGACCCGCGGTCTCGCGCGTGTTCGGAAGGCAGCCAATGACGATGTCCGCCCGCGGGAGCAGAGCGTCTAACGCATCGAGTGTATGCGCTTCGTCGAAGTCTGCCGATACAGCCGAAACCGCTGTGCGCTTCACGCCAAGCACAGCTGCGCCGAAGACTTTCAATCGGCGGGCCACATTCGCGCCGATGTCGCCCATGCCGAGTACAAGTGCGGTCTTGCCGGAAATCGTCTCCGCATGGTCGTATTTTTGCCAGATATGCGCCTGTTTATTGCTCCAGTACCGTCCAAACGAGCGGTACAGCGCCACCAAACTGCCAATCGCGTACTCCGCGATGATCGTGCCGAACGCACCGGACGCATTCGCCAGCACCACGCTCTGCGGCAGGTTTTCCATGCGCGTGTACTTGTCCGCGCCCGCCCAGGTCAGCTGCAGCAGACGCAGGTTTTCGGTCTGCGCCAGCTGGGCTTCACTCGGCTCGCCGAAAATAACCGCAGCCGCGCGAAGCTGCTCTGCGGTCGGGTGTTCGCCGTTCTCCGCGAACGTGAACGCGCACTGCGTGCCGAATCGGGTATTTAATGTCTCGCGCATGGTCAAATCGCACTGCGCGAGCACCAAAACGGATGTTTTTTCGTTCTGCATTGTGTTTTCTCCGTTATCTGTCAGGATATTTACAATTATATAGTAAGGATTTTCGGTTTTCAACAATGGGATAATAAAAAGCATCTGCATGAGCAGACACCTTTCAAATTATTTTTATAATTTCATTTCGCGGTTCTTTCTACGCAGATAGGTCGCCAGCGCATACAGAACGGCGATATCCTCCTCGTCCAGACCTGTTAAATCCAGCGTCTGCGTTTTTGCAACACACAGCAGATAGTCCGTCGAAACCTTGAAAATCTCGGATAATTCGATAATATACTGCGTACTCGGTACATTCAGTCCCAATTCCCACGCATTTACGCTCGACCGTGTGATGCCCAGCCGCTTTGCCAGCGCGGCCTGTGAGAGGTTGTGACTCTCCCGCAGCATTTTAATTCGTTCCCCTATAATCAGCATGCAATCACCTTATTATAGGGTATGCCAATCACGATGATATTACGATATCATTATGATATTCATAATTGACATACATATTTCTTCCAGCTATACTAAAGAAGATAACAGGAGGACGATACATGGTAATCTTACGAACGCTCTTAGTATGTCTAATTATAGCTCTCATACTCTGGGGAATCTATGCTGCCCTTCGTTCCATACTATCCAATAAGTGGCTTCATGATAAGGCACGACAGGATGTTGTACATCTGTTTAATCAAGACTTACCGAAATGGTTGGAAGCAGCTTATACCGCCTTAAACCAGCATTTGCAGACACAGTGCAGCAAATGTGACTGGAGCATAGAAATCACATGCCCCTCCCATGCTGTTATTGATCGATGCCGTATCAACTTTTCCGGTTCGCAAGGTATTATTCTGGACAGTGCCAATCAGCAATTATTCTATTATAAAACAAAGGATTTGCCGGAATTACATGCCCTTCAATGCACAAATGCTCATCCGTTAGAAGCATTTGAGTGTTTTTCTCTTCCCTACTCCGATATTCTCCAGGCACAGCTTATTACTTCAAAGCACGCCTATACGCAAATGAAAACGAAAGGCGGCATTTCTCAAGACGCCGCCGAACAGCATGCCGCCGGGCAAACGGTCTATGACAAATTAGCAATCGTTATTCAAAGCAAGAATCCCTATCACCCATATATAGAATTAGACTTTTCTAATCATACCGCGGTATCTGAAATGTGGAAAAGCCTTCAGACCTCCAGTATATTAGGAAATATCTTTGAAACCGAGACTAAGTTCAGCATTTCATATGCAGGCTGCGATACCGATATCAAGATTCGGAAGCGTTTCTCCGCTATTCCATCGCTTCCATTCGCTCTGACGTCGATCGGACCGGCACAGCTGAATATGTTAAATCAAACCCTGCTCCATCTGGAAGCGATTGCACAAGTTGATTCGTCCAATTCCGCACCTATTTCATGATTTTCATAATAAAAAAGCGTTTGCTCACGCAGACGCTTTTTCCATATTCACTTACGCATCATTCGACAGATGGAACTTATCGAACGCATAGAACACAAGGCTCATGATCATGCCGACGATAGCGGCGAGGGTCATGCCGGAGAGCGATACATCGCCCAGCGCCAGCGTAACGCCGGACAGGCCGGTAACAAAGATAACCGAGGTCAGGATCATATTGCGGTTCTTGCTGTAATCCACATGGTTGTCAACCAGAATACGCAGACCGGAGGTGCCGATCATGCCGTACAGCAGGAACGAGATACCGCCGATGACCGGACCCGGAATGGTCTGGATAAGCGCCGCCAGCGGGCCGACAAACGAGCAGATGATGCTCAGCACAGCCGCGCCGCCGATAACGCGCACGGAGTACACCTTGGTGATCGCCATAACGCCGATGTTCTCGCCGTAGGTGGTGGTCGGCACCGAGCCGATAAAGCCGGAGATCATGGTCGAGAAGTTATCCGCGAACAGCGAACGGTGCAGACCGGGGTCTTTCAGCAAATCGCGGCCGATGACCTTGCCGGTAACCAGCTGATGACCGATATGCTCGTTTGCGATAACCAGAAGGACCGGAAGAATGATCAAAATCGCGTTGATGTCAAACTTCGGGGTCTGGAAATTCGGAATGGAGATAAAGCTGGTGTGCAGCGCATCAATGATGGTCTGGGTTTCGATAACACCGGTGAGCACACCCGCGATGTAGCCGCAGATAATGGCGATCAAAATCGGGATAGTCGAGAAGAAGCCGCGGAACAGCACGCTGCCGAATACCGCAACGGCCAGCGTTACAAGGAATGTGATAACCGTTCCGGTGGTGACGCTGTCACCGACAATGCAGCCGGTAGAAGCCGCAGAGCCTGCCAGCTCCAAGCCGATCAGGGCAACAACCGGACCCATGGCAGCAGGCGGCAAAACGACATTGATCCAGTCCGTACCGCACTTATAGATAATGAACGCGAGCACACAGCCGCACGCACCCACGACAACAAAGCCGCCGAGTGCATACTGATAACCCCAGTTGTTGATAACGATGGTCGCCGGAGCGATAAATGCGAACGACGAGCCGAGATACGCGGGCGCCTTGCCCTTGGTGATGAGGATGAACAGCAGCGTGCCGATACCGTTCATGAACAGCACGATCGCCGGGTTCATCTTG
>OLSG01003495.1_pt1 | contig 11082 bp, 9 predicted proteins | sample 1673041 | NCBI WGS metagenome assembly OLSG01 (sample SAMEA3136749, study PRJEB25190) | human gut metagenome | reverse complement strand
CGTCGCCGAGGCGCGGCGCGATCTGCGCGCCAACGCCCGTCCGGAGCTGACGGCACTGCCAGAGAGCCTGGACGACTATGATGAAATTTATCTCGGCTATCCGAACTACTGCGGCACCATGCCGATGGCGGTCTACACCTTCCTAGAGCACTATGACTGGCAGGGCAAGACCATCCATCCGTTCTGCACGAACGAGGGCAGCGGCCTGTCGAACACGGAGCAGGATATCCGGCGGGCAGCGCGGGTCGCGCGCGGCCTGTCGCTGCGCGGCAGCGCGGTCGAGGGCGCAAAACCGGAATTGGAGCTGTGGCTGCGCGGATAACACGCGCGTTCTGACAGGCAGAGAGGGAGGAGGCAGCGCATGAACCGAAATGCAAAAATTCTCATCGATCTGGCCGTGCTTGCGGCCGCTTACGGCATCTGGCTGCTGCCGAAGTGGCGGCGGCTGGGGAGAAGACCGCTGCTCGTCTATACGCTCATGTATGGGTGCCTCGCCGGGATTGTGCGCTTTACGCTCATGCCGGTGCTCACGGCGCTGCCGTACTGCTTTGACCATCCGTACATCCCGATGCATATGGCTCCGTTTGAGGATGTCATCCACCGCCACGGGGACTATGTGCGGCAGATCGTGCTCAATGTCGTCCTGTTTCTTCCGTTTGGAGTGCTGCAGCCGCTGTGCGATCGCTGCCGCGGCAGGCGGCCGCGTTTCTGGCGCTGCCTGCTGCTGGCACTGGCGCTCAGCGCCGGCATCGAGCTCGTGCAGCCGCTGCTGCACGTTTTCCGCAGAGCGGATATTACGGACGTCATCACGAACACGATCGGCGGCGTGCTCGGCTATGCACTCTGGGCGCTTGGAAACGTCAGCTGCAAAAAACGGCAGGGATAGGCGCTGAACTACCGGCGGCTTTTCCGGTTGAAAACAGGCAGAAGTTCCTGTATACTGATGTTGTTACAAAAACGCGAAAACGCGGATAACAGAGAAATCAAATTCGGAGGAAAATTATGGATAAACGGATCTATCGCGAATATGTCGCGATCCTGAAAGAGGAGCTGCAGCCCGCCATGGGCTGTACCGAGCCCATCGCCGTGGCTTACTGTGCGGCGCTTGCGCGCCAGACGCTCGGCGCGCTGCCGGAGACGGTGGAGGTGCTCGCAAGTGCGAACATCATCAAAAATGTCAAGAGCGTCATCGTTCCGAATACGAACGGCCTGCGCGGCATCGCGGCAGCGGCCGCGGCGGGCATCGTGGCCGACAACGCGGATGCGCAGCTTCAGGTGCTCGCGGAGCTCACGCCGGAGCAGGTAGAGTCCGTCAGCACCTATCTGGAGCAGGCGGCGTTCACCGTCAGGCGTTCGGATAAGGACTATGTGTTTGACATTCAGGTGCGCGTCACGGCGGGAACGGACAGCGCCTTCGTCGAGATCGCCGGCTTCCATACCAACGTGATCCGTGTGGAGAAAAACGGCGTCGTGCTGCAGCACAAGGACTATCAGGAGTCCGGCAGCCAGCACGCCACCGACCGCAGTCTGCTGACGGTCGAGCAGATCATTACCTTTGCAAACGAGGTGGACGTTGCCGACGTGCAGGAGACGCTTCAGCGGCAGATCGACTACAACTGGGCCATCGCCGAGGAGGGCTTGCGCGGGGATTACGGCGCGAACATCGGCCGCATCCTGCTGCAGTCTTACGGCACGAGCGTCCACAATCGCGCCAAGGCCTACGCCGCGGCCGGGTCGGATGCGCGCATGAACGGCTGCGACCTGCCGGTCGTCATCAATTCCGGCAGCGGCAATCAGGGCCTGACGGCGTCCCTGCCGGTCGTGATCTATGCCAAGGAGCTCGACGTCACGCAGGAGATGCTCTACCGCGCGCTTGCGGTGTCGAACCTGATCACCATCCATCTGAAAACCGGCATTGGCAGCCTGTCCGCCTATTGCGGCGCGACGGCGGCCGGCTGCGGCGCGGCAGCAGGCGTGACGTATCTCTACGGCGGTCAGTTCCGCGAGATCGCGCACACGGTCGTCAATGCCGTTGCCATCGCCTCCGGCATGATCTGCGACGGTGCGAAGGCAAGCTGTGCGGCCAAGATTGCCTCGGCGGTCGAGGCGGGGTTGCTGGGGATGCAGATGCAGATGCACGAGAGCCAGTTCTACGGCGGCGACGGCATCGTCGTCAAGGGCGTGGAGAACACGATCCGCAACATCGGCACGCTTGCCAGCGAGGGCATGCGTGAAACCGACCGCACGATTATCCGCATGATGATCCAGGAGCACTGACACATATGGAATTTGCCGGCTGCCGCATGGCGGCCGGCTTTTTTGCGCGCAGCGGCGCGTGCCGCTTGCATTTCAGGCGCACAGCGCGTATAATAACGCATATTTTTTGATCCATGATCTGCGGTCTGTTTTGCATCCAAGGAGGCGTATTATGCGTTTATTTGATATTCTCGGGCCCGTGATGGTCGGCCCGTCCAGCAGTCACACGGCCGGCGCTGTGCGCATTGGCCTGACGGCGCGCAAGCTGCTCGGCGACCGGCCGGTGCATGCCGGCATCTTGCTGCACGGCAGCTTTGCCCTGACCGGCCATGGCCACGGCACGGACTGCGCGCTGATTGCGGGCCTGCTCGGTATGCAGCCGGACGACCTGCGTATCCCGGAAAGTTTCGCCGTCGCGGCGGAGCAGGGGCTGACGTTCACATTTCAGAACGTTCAGATGCGCAATGCGCATCCGAATACCGCGCGCCTGAAGCTCACGGGAGCAAACGGCCGCGCGCTCGATATCGTGGCCGAGAGCGTCGGCGGCGGACGCATCCGCATCCGCTCCATCGACGGTATAGAGACGAACTTTTCCGGTGAGCATAACACGCTCATCGTCCATAATCAGGACACGCCCGGCCATGTCGCGGCCGTGACGGCGGCGCTCATGCAGCGGCATGTCAACATCGCCACCATGCAGCTCTACCGTGATGAGCAGGGGGGCTATGCGGTCATGATCCTCGAATGTGACCAGCCGATCCCGAAGGACATCGAGCAGTGGCTGTCGCACATCGAGGGCATTCAGAAGATCACGATCTTTAATCAGGAGGAACCGGTATGAGCTTTTCGAGCATTGCGGACATGCTTTCGGCGGCGCAGGAGCGCACCCAGCCGCTCTACGCCGTCATTCGCGACGCAGACTGTCTGGAAAACGGCTATGACGCCGCGGCCTCCCACCGACAGATCGCAGCGCTCTGGGCGGCCATGCAGGCCTCCAGCCGGCAGTACTGTGCGGACGACCGCTCCAACAGCGGGCTCATCGGCGGCGACGCGGAAAAGCTCCGTGCGGCGGCGGAAAAGGGCTTGCTGCTTGGCGGGACATATTTTCAGCGCGTGACGGAGCAGGCGCTCAAAATCGCCGAGTGCAACGCCTGCATGAAGCGCATCGTTGCCGCACCCACGGCGGGCAGCTGCGGCGTGCTTCCGGCGGTGCTGATCCCGCTCACCGACGAGCGGGACGTTCCGGAGGAGACGATCCTGCAGGCGCTGTACATCGCGGCGGGCTTCGGTCAGGTCACGGCGCTGCGCGCGAGCGTTGCCGGGGCGCAGGGCGGCTGTCAGGCGGAGATCGGCACGGCCAGCGCCATGGCCGCCGCCGCGCTGACGCATATCCTCGGCGGCACGGCGCAGCAGTGCGCGGATGCGTACGCCATCGCGCTTGCAAACCTGCTCGGGCTTGTCTGCGATCCGGTCGCGGGGCTTGTGGAGGTGCCGTGCGTTAAGCGCAACGTCATCGGCGCGGTCAACGCCGTGAGCGCGGCGAACATGGCCGTCGCCGGCATCACGAGCCGCATCCCGGTCGATGAGGTCATCGACGCGATGGGCGAGATCGGTGATGCGCTCCCGGCCGACCTGCGCGAGACCGGGCTCGGCGGTCTTGCGGGCACACCGGGCGAAAGATCGCGCGCGAGGTCACGCAGGCCGGGCTCTGAGCGGCGTATACGAAACCTGCTGCATCGGCGGTGCAGCAGGTTTTTGCACAAAAAGGCTTGACAGAAGCGCAAAATGACGGCAATGTATATCTGAAATTATGAGACCGATCAGGCGTGACCCGCTTGGCGGGCAGAAAGGCGGAGCTATGGAATACAACAAACCCATTGCGGATATGTGCCCCGGCATGGATGTCGAGGGCTTTTACATCCTGCGCGCAGCGGCGCTCAAGACGACCAACAGCGGCAAGCCCTTTCTCAGCGGCACGATCTGTGACCGCACGGGCAGCGTCGAGATCAAGGTCTGGGACTACAGCGGCCCGATCGGCGCGCGCGCGGACGATGCCGGCCGCGTCGTGAAGATCCGCGGCAGCGTTTCGGAATACCGCGGCGCGCTGCAGGTGAGCGTGCACCGCATCCGCATGGCCGAGGCCGCGGACACATATGATAAATCTCTGCTCGTACCGACGGCACCGATCGACGCCGACGCTGCGCTCGCGGACGTGCAGCGGCTGGTCGCCTCGATCGCGGATGCGGACTACCGCAGCGTCGCCGAGACAATGCTCGCGCGTCACCTTGATGCGTTTCGCCGCATCCCGGCCGGAAAGACCGTGCACCACAGCTTCCTGTCCGGCCTTTTGATGCACACATACAACATGCTGCGTGCGGCGGATTTTCTCGCCGGGCTCTATCCGGAGGTCATCGACCGCAGCCTGCTGCTGACCGGCACACTGCTGCACGATTTTGCCAAGGAGCGGGAGTTCGTGTTTTCCGACCTCGGCATCGTGACGGAGTATTCCACCGCCGGGCAGCTGCTCGGTCATCTAGTCATGGGCGCGCAGGAGGTCGCGGACGTCGCGCGTGAGCTTGCCATTGCCGAGGAAAAGTCCCTGCTGCTGCAGCATCTGCTGCTCTCGCACCACGGCGAGCCGGACTTCGGCGCGGCCGTGCGCCCCATGTGCGCCGAGGCGGAGCTGCTGTCGTACATCGACCTCATTGACAGCCGCATGGAGATCTATGCCGAGACGCTCCCGGGCGTGCCGGCAGGCGGCTTCAGCGGTCGTATTTTTGCGCTGGAAAAGAAGATCTATCACCACAACTGAGGAGCTTGCCCATGATGACCCTGCCGTCACAAGTGCATACGGCACTCGACCGCCTCAAGGCGGCGGGGTGGGAGGCCTTCGTCGTCGGCGGCGCGGTGCGCGATGCGCTGCGCGGCTGCGCGGCGGGGGACTGGGACATCACGACCAATGCCGAGCCGGAGCAGGTCGAGCAGGTCTTTTCCGGCGAGCGGCTCATCGAGACGGGGCTCCGGCACGGCACGGTGACCGTCCTGCTTGACGGTCTGCCGCTGGAGATCACGACCTACCGTGTCGACGGCGGCTACTCAGATCACCGGCGGCCGGACAGCGTGACGTTTACGCGCAGCCTGCGCGCCGATCTGCTGCGCCGCGATTTCACGATGAACGCGCTGGCTTACAACCCGCAAACGGGGCTTGTGGATATCTGCGGCGGCGCGGAGGACCTTGCGCGCGGTGTCGTGCGCTGCGTGGGTGAGCCCGAGCGCCGCTTTCGTGAGGACGGGCTGCGCATTTTGCGCGCGCTGCGCTTTGCATCCGTGCTCGGCTTCACCATCGAACCGGAGACGGCGGCGGCCATCCACCGTTGCGCCGAGCTGCTGCGGTATCTTGCGGCGGAGCGCGTGCTGAGCGAGCTGACAAAGCTGCTCTGCGGGCAAAACGCAGGCGCGGTGCTGCGGGAGTTTTCCGATGTGCTGGCCGTCCCCATCCCGGAGCTGCGGCCGATGTTCGGCTTTGCGCAGCACAACCCGCACCATGACCGGGACGTCTGGCAGCACACGGTCGCGGTCGTGGAGCACATCCCGCCCGAGCCGGTGCTGCGCTGGGCAGCGCTGCTGCACGATGTCGGAAAGCCGCCGTGCTTTTCGCTTGCCGATGACGGCGTCGGACACTTTTACGGTCACGCCGCCAAGAGCACGGAGCTTGCGGATGCGATCCTGACGCGGCTGCGTATGGATACGGCCGGGCGCACGCGCATCACGCAGCTCATCCGCTATCACGACCTGCCCATCGCGCCGGAAGCGAAGCCCATCCGGCGGCTGATGCATAAGCTCGGCGTCGAGCCGGTGCGCCAGCTCTTCGCGCTGCACATTGCCGATACCTGCGGGCAGTCCGCCATCTGCGCCGGACGCGTGCAGACCTATCAGGAGGCCGGGCGCGTGCTCGATGCGCTGCTTGCGGCGGATGCCTGCTTTTCGCTCCGGGATCTCGCCGTCAACGGCAGCGACCTGCTCGCGCTCGGCCTGCGCGGACGGGCTGTGGGCGCGGCGCTGCAGGCGTGTCTGGACGCCGTCATGGATGAGCGGGTCGCAAATGAGCGGGCGGCACTGCTGGCATATGCGGCGGAAAATTTGCACCGCTTTGCAAATTCCTGACCGACAGGTCTTGAAAATTGTGGAGCGATGTTATAAGATGAAGAACAATATCTAATTACATTGTAATAGAATATGCGGAGAACAGGACAATGGAGCAGATTCGGTCGCGGAAAAATCAATATATCCTGCACCTGCGCGCACTGGCAAAGTCAGCGGATGCGCGCCGGGAGGCAGGAGAGTACGTCTGCGACGGCGAAAAGCTGCTGCGCGAGGCGCTGCAGTTCGGCGCGGAGGTCACGTCCGTGCTCTGGCGCGAGGCGGCGGCGTTTTCGCTGCCGGACGGTATCGCGCAGTACGCGGCGGATGCCGAGCTCGTCGAGTATGCCTCGCCGCTCATGCACTCGCCGGGTCCGGTCTTTACCGTGCGCATCCCGGCGATGCGTCTGCCGGATCCGCTGCGCCGGGTCATCGTGCTCGAAGGGGTGCAGGACCCCGGCAACGTCGGCACGGTCATCCGCACGGCCAACGCCCTCGGCATGGATGCCGTGGTGCTCACCGGCGCGTGCGCCGATCTCTACGGCCCGAAGACCGTGCGCGCGGCGATGGGCGCGCTCTTTCGTCAGCCGGTGCTGACGTGCACGCTGGACGAGCTGATGCAGCTGCTGCGCGCAAACAGGCTCAAGCTCTACGGCGCAGCGCTGACGGACACGGCGCAGGATCTGCGGCGCGTGCCGCTCACACCGGCTTCCGTGGCGATCGGCAGCGAGGGGCGCGGTCTGAGTGCGCAGCTGCTCGCGCAGTGCGATGGACAGATCATTATCCCCATGCAGCCGGGCGCGGAGTCGCTCAATGCGGCGGTGGCCGCGGCGGTCGTCATGTGGGAGATCGCCCGCACCGAGACGTGAGGAGGGCGTGAGATGTCGCAGCTCAAATACTGGGTCTGGCTGTCCATGCGCTTCGGCGTGCGGCCGAAGGTGAAGCTCGCGCTTGTGGAGCACTTCGGCACGCCGCGCGATGTGTATTTTGCCACGGAGGCGGACTACCGCGTCCGTGCCTCGCTGCGCCCGGAGGAGCTGCGTCTGCTGCTGGATAAGGACCTGCATGAGGCCGAGCGCGCGCTCGCCATCTGCGACCGGGAGCATATCCGCGCCCTGACGATCCAGGACGCCGCCTATCCGCAGCGGCTGCTGCAGATCTATGACCCGCCGCTCGTGCTCTATGTGCGCGGCACACTGCCGCCGCTGGATGACCGCGCGGCCGTCGCCGTCGTCGGCACGCGCAGCGCCACGCCTTACGGGATGCGCACGGCGCACAAGCTTGGCTCGGAGATCGTGCGTCACGGCGGCATCGTGCTCTCCGGTCTCACCGCCGGCATCGACCGCTCAGCCGCCGAGGGCGCGCTGGACGCGGGCGGTGTCTGTGTGGGTGTGTCCGGCACGGCGATCAATCTGGATTTTGCGGGCGCGTGCACGCAGAGCGTCGCGCGCTGCGGCGCGGTCGTGAGCGAGTTTGCGCCGAATATGTCCGTGCCGCGCTTCGGCTTCCGGCTGCGCAACCGCATCACCTCCGGACTCGCCGTGGCGACGGTCGTGGTCGAGGCACCGGAGAAAAGCGGCGCGCTGCTCTTCGCCGAAGATGCGATCACACAGGGCAGGGAGGTCTTTGCCGTGCCCGGAAACGCCGATTCCCACGCCTCCGTCGGCAGCAACGCGCTGCTCAAGGACGGAGCGCGTCCGGCGACGTGTGCATGGGATGTGCTGGGCGATTTTCGCCGGATGTTTCCCGGCACGCTGCACGAGCGCATCGCGCCCGAACCAGAACCCGCCGCGCCGCAGGCCCCGCCCGAGACGGGCGACGGCTTTGCACAGGTGCGCCGCCCGGTCGCGGAGAAAAGGATTGACAAGCCGCAGCCGGAGGCATATATTGACCTGGAAGCGCAGCTGCGATCGCTCACGACGGAGCAGCTGCAGATCGTCGCGGCGATCGATGCGCCTGCCACACAGGTGGATCTCATCATCGCCAGGACCCGGCTGCCGGCGAGCAAGGTGCTCGCGGAGCTGACCGTACTGCAGATCCGCGGCGTGGTCCGGCAGGAACCGGGCAAACGCTTTTCATTAAATATACGCGCAGGCACTGCGCAGGAATCATAAGGAGTTGGAACAGACCCGATGGCAAAAGCAAAAACGGATCTGGTGATCGTCGAGTCTCCGGCGAAGGCCAGAACAATCGAAAAATACCTGGGCAGCAACTATCAGGTCGTGGCCTCGATGGGCCATTTGCGCGACCTGCCCAAGAGCACGATGGGCGTCGATATTGACGGCGACTTCACGCCGCAGTATCTGCCCGTAAAGGATCGCGCCGACGTGATCGCCGACCTGAAAAAGCGCGCCAAATCTGCCGGAACCGTCTATCTCGCGACCGACCCTGACCGCGAGGGAGAGGCCATTTCGTGGCACCTGAAGGAGCTGCTGAATCTGCCGGACGATAAGGCCAAGCGCGTGACCTTCAACGAGATCACGAAGAAGGTCGTCACCGAGAGCATCCAGCACCCGCGCGAGATCGATCAGGATCTGGTCGATGCGCAGCAGGCGCGCCGCGTGCTCGACCGCATCGTGGGCTACAAGCTCAGCCCGCTGCTCTGGCGCAAGGTCAAGCCCGGTCTGTCCGCCGGGCGCGTGCAGTCGGTGGCCACACGCATCGTGGTTGACCGCGAAAATGAGATCCGCGCCTTCCAGCCGCAGGAATACTGGCTGCTCGACGCGCTGCTTGACTGCGGCGCGGGCACGTTCAGTGCGCGCTTTTACGGCACGGCCGATAATAAGAAAATGGACGTCCCGGACGAGGCCACGGCTGACAAGATCATTGCCGCCGTGTCCGCCGAGCCGTTTCAGATCGCGAGCGTCAAGCGCGGCGAGAAGCAGCGCAGCCCCTCGCCCCCGTTCATCACCTCGACCCTGCAGCAGGAGGCTTCCCGCCGTCTGGGCATGACGCCGCGGCGCACCATGTCGGTCGCGCAGCAGCTGTATGAGGGCGTGGATATTACCGACCGCGGCACGATCGGTCTCATCACCTATATGCGTACCGACTCCCAGCGTCTGTCGGACGAGGCGCTCGCCTCGGCACAGGCGTTCATCGTCGAGCACTACGGCCCGGAGTATCATCCCGGCAAGCCGCGCACGTATAAGACCAAGGCCGGTGCGCAGGACGCGCATGAGGCCATTCGCCCGACGGATGTCACGCTAACGCCGGATCGTGTGCGCCACGACCTCACACCGGAGCAGTACCGTCTCTACCGGCTCATCTGGGGCCGCTTCACCGCCTGCCAGATGTCCAACGCCGTGTACGATAATGTTGTTGTGGATGCCGGCAGCGCGGGCTATCTCTTCCGCGCCAACTACTCCGAGCAGAAGTTTGCGGGCTACACCGCCGTGTATGAAGAGGCGAAGGACGAGGAGACGAGCGAGGTGCGCCGTCCGCTGCCGTCGCTCAAGCAGGGCGATGCCGTGGAGCTCAAGAACGTCACGAAGGAGCAGCAGTTTACCCAGCCGCCCGCCCGCTACACGGAGGCGACGCTTATCCGTGCGATGGAGGAAAAGGGCATCGGCCGCCCGTCGACGTATGCGCCGACGATCTCGACCATCCTCAGCCGCAACTATGTCGTCAAGGAGGGGCGCTATCTGCGCCCGACGAATCTCGGCATCGTCGTGACCGAGATGATGGAGGAGTATTTCCGCAATATCGTCGACCTGAAATTCACCGCCAACATGGAGACCGATCTCGACAAGATCGAGGCCGGAACCGTCGCGTGGAAGGACCTGCTGCGCGAGTATTATAAGGACTTTGACGCAAACCTCAACAATGCCGAGATCCAGCTTGAGGGCAAGCACCTCAAGGTGCCGGATGAGGAGTCGGACGAGGTCTGCCCGAACTGCGGGCGCAAGCTCGTGTACAAAAACGGCCGCTTTGGCCGCTTCCTTGCCTGCCCCGGCTACCCGGAGTGCAGCTTCACGATGCCCATTGTGGTCGAGATGCCCGGCAAGTGCCCGGCCTGCGGCGGCCGTCTGCTCAAGCGGACGTCGCGCAAGGGCTTTGCCTACTATGCCTGTGAGCGCGGACATGACTGCCCGGGTCACGGTGAGGGCGAGGGCGGCGAGAACATTCAGGGCTTCATGACGTGGGACGTGCCGACAAAGGACTACTGCCCCGAGTGCGGCAAGACCATGTTCAAGCGCGCCGGCAAGGGCGCCAACAAGCCGTTTTGCATCAACCCCGAATGCCCGAACTATCTGCCGCCGGATAAGCGCGGCTATAAGCGCAAGCCGAAGCCGGCGGACGACGCGGAGCCGGCCAAGACCGAGCCCGAGACCGCCGAGGCTGCCGCCGAAAAGAAGCCGGCAGCCAAGAAGACGCCTGCGAAAAAGCCTGCCGCGAAGAAAGCGGCGGCCAAGAAGCCGGCTGCGAAAAAGCCCGCCGCAAAGAAGCCGGCTGCGAAAAAGACGGCAAAACCCAAGGAAGAAGCATAAGTAGGAAGCATAATTGGAAAGGCGGCCTGATTACGGCCGCCTTTTTTGAGGAGGAACGCTATGACCCCAGTGACCGTGATCGGTGCGGGCCTGGCGGGATGCGAGTGCGCGTGGCAGCTGGCCGGGCGCGGCATCCCGGTGCGCCTGATCGAGATGAAACCCCAGAAGATGTCCCCCGCACACGTATCGGAAAACTTTG
>OLSG01003494.1_pt1 | contig 11082 bp, 10 predicted proteins | sample 1673041 | NCBI WGS metagenome assembly OLSG01 (sample SAMEA3136749, study PRJEB25190) | human gut metagenome | reverse complement strand
CGTATTCGAATATACTCATCGAGATCACCTCCGATTTATTTGCACGAAGAAATTCAGAAAGATATGCTTGAAAATAATATTAACGCATAACTCTCATTATTTTAATATATTTTTAAAATACAATTAAAGTCAACATAAACAATAAGAATCTGGACAAATCTTCCAAATGGTACATTGTATCCGGCTCCGCTTCGTGGTAGACTGTTTTCATAGTGATTTTTATGAAAAAAGGGAAGGAGTGTTTTTATGGGAAGTAAGATAAAAGCAATACAGATTCTTCAGGCAGCAGGCTATATCCTTCTGGGACTGTTTCTGGTGCTGAAGCCTGATACCAGTGTGCGGGCGATCTGTTATGGCTGCGGCGTGATTGCGGCGGCATACGGACTTCTGCATGTGCTCCAGTGCCGGAAAGGTAAGGCAAAGGGCGAACTGATCCTCGGTGTGATCTTTATTGCACTTGGCGTGTTCTGTCTGATCACGCCGCAGACGGTGGTATCGTTTTTGCCGTTTTTGCTTGGCGTGGTACTGATGCTGGACGGTATCAGCAAAATCCAGAGAGCACTGGATCTGCGTGTGTTGGATGCAATCGGCTGGGGCAAGCTTCTGACGATCGGGATTCTTTTGATGATCGTTGGTGTGGCTTTGCTTTTCAACCCATTCGGGGCTGTGAAGATGACGATGGTATTCTTCGGAGCCTGCCTGCTGATCGACGGGGCACTGGATTTGTTATTTTTGCTTATCGTTTTGTAAGATGTCAGGGTAAAAAGGTTCAAAAGTCGGTTTTTTCTTGTAAGAAAAGACATTTAACTTTGACATTTTTGAAATTCCAGGAGTGTGATCTATGAAACCGGAACTTGACAATCAGTCTGTTCACCGCTATATGCGGGTATATAATTATTACAAACAGCTTATTCTGTCGCAACAGCTTGCACCTGGAAGCAGGCTGCCGTCGATCCGGCGGTGTGCGGCAGAATTGCAGATGAGCCGGACAACGGTGGAGACGGCATACATGGTGCTTGCGGCAGATGGCTATATTATTTCCAGGCCGCAGAGCGGATTTTATGTGACGGACATCGGCAGGACGCGAAAAACGGCAGAATTTCAGAAAAGTGCCGATCAAAAAGAAAAGAAGCCGGTGCTTTACAATTTTGCGTCTGCAAGTGTTGACAGAGAAACCTTCCGGTTTGAACTGTGGAGGCGGTATATCAAAAGTGCACTGCGTCAGGATGAGCGTCTGCTCTCTTATGGAGAACCGCAGGGAGAATACGATCTGCGGGAGGTTCTGTGCAGATATTTGCAAAACAACCGAAATGTGGTTTGTACGCCGGAACATATTGTGATCGGAGCGGGTGTTCAGAGCCTGCTTCATATTCTGTGTCCGTTGATTGAGGGACGTAAAAAAATTGCGTTTTATAATCCGGGATTTCGGCAGGGGCGTGCCGTTTTTGAGGATCATGGTTTTGAACTGTGCGATCGAAAACAGGAGCAGCCGGATGTCTGCTATGTGTCACCTTCGCAGGCGACTGCCTGGGGCGATGTTCTTTCGGTCGGAGAGCGGATGAAGATACTGCGTGAAGCATCTGAAAAAAATATTTTGCTGATCGAGGATGACTACAACAGTGAATTCTGTTATTATCATCATCCATCGCCGTCCATTCAGGGTCTGGCGGGCGGAAACGGAGTCATTTATCTCGGAACATTTTCCAGGCTTTTGCTGCCGTCGATCCGCTTAAGTTTTATGGTGCTTCCGCCGGATCTTCTGGAAAAATATCAGAGACGCAGAGATTTTTATAATCAGACGGCATCCAAAACGGAACAGATCGCATTGTGTCAGTTTATCCGGGATGGTCATCTGGAAAGTCAGATTCGCAAATCTAGGAAACACTATTTGGCGAAAACAAAAATTTTGTGCAGTGAAGCGAAAAGGATTTTTGTAGAAGAGGCAAAAGTTACGGCCGGGGAGACTGGATTTGTAAGCCTTCTGGAAATTTTCGGAGCAGGAAATCTGCGGGAAGTTCTGTACAGAGCAGAAGAAAAAGGTTTTGCTTTTTTATCTGCGGATGAAAGTGAGCAAGGGATCCGTCTTGCTCTTTCCTGTGCAGCAGTTCCGGTGGAGAAGTTTTCAGAGGCGTTACAGCTGCTGAAGCAGTGTTTCTGAATTTTGCAATGAGATTTAAAAATGCTTTCGATGGAAATACCGTTTCGCATGCAGATGTGGTGATGCGAAAACATTATGAAAGGAAAAGAAAATGGCGAGACAAAAGAATAAAATATTGATGTTTTTGTTTTCTCTGATCCCGGGAGCAGGACAGATGTATATGGGATTTATGAAGCAGGGATTGTCTTTAATGACAATCTTTGCAACGTTATGTGCAGTGGGTATCTGGCTGGATATCAAGCCGCTGCTTTTCTTTGCACCGATCATTCTGCTGTACAGCTTTTTCGATGCAACCAACAAGAATTCGATGGACGCAGAAGCGTTTAAAAAATTGGAGGATCATTATCTCTGGGGCGATGACTGGATGGACTGGAGCGAAGACTTAAAGGACAGCATCAGCAGACGGGATGGTAAAAAGGCCATGGGAACGGTTCTGTATATCGTGGCGGCGTGTATGATCTGGAGTGTTGTCAAATATTTTGCGGACATCATCTACGGGCCGACCAGTCTGCCGGGTGCTGTGATCGCAAAGATTCCGGTTGCTGTTGTTGCTGTATTTGTTTTATGGGCAGGCCGCAAACTGATGAAGAGTGCTTCTGATGAAGAAAAAAGATTCTATCGTGGAATGCCGTATCCGTATGCACAGAGCATGGGGATCCATATGAACGGTGAGCGTATGCCAAATCCATGGGAGCGTGTGTGGAGTGATCCGCAGAGAATGCAGCATCCGGAGCAGGAGCTGGTCAGAGAAACGGTTGTGGAAGAAGCTGCAGCTGCACAGGAAACCGCAGAAAAAGCAAAAGTAGAACTTCGCAAAGAAAACGAAACAAAAGAGGTTGTGAAACCACAGGAAGAAAAAGCGGAGACTGCACAGGAAAATGAGACACAGACAGGCACAGAGGAAACCGATGTGGTCGAAGAAGTGGCAGAAGCTGAAAAAGAAAGAGAAATCAAAGAAACGCTTGAAACCATGGAAGCGGAAGCTGCTGTGGAAAAATCCTGAAGCATGTTTTTGTGTTTCTGGCAGCAGAGATGAGCAAGTAGCGAAGCGGATTGTGAATGTCCGCTTTACCTGAATAGTTACAAAAATCCCTTCATAAGATACAGTAAACGGACGGACTTATGGAGGGATTTTTCTGTCATTTCTGCTCTTTTTGTCGATGTATATGATACCGTTTGTTCTGCTTTACGTTGTCGGTTATGCCTTTCTGAAAAAGAGAGATGCATACGGTGATTTTGTGCGTGGTGCCGGGGAAGGAATCCACACGGCATTTGCGATCCTGCCGACACTTGTCGGGCTGATGACAGCCGTAGGGATCCTGCGGGCATCGGGGTTCCTTAAATGGCTCTCGGATATCCTTGGCAGGCTTTTTGCCGGAATCGGATTTCCGGTGCAGCTTGTGCCGCTTGCAGTGGTGCGTCTGTTTTCCGCCAGTGCGGCGACCGGATTTCTTCTGGATATTTTTAAAGAATTCGGGCCGGATTCCAAGATCGGAATCATCGCATCACTGATGCTCAGCTGCACGGAAACGGTATTTTATACGATGAGCGTTTATTTTATGGCAGCAAAAGTGACAAAAACACGGTATACGCTGGCAGGTGCACTGCTTTCTGTTTTTGCCGGGATTGCCGCCAGCTTTTTCCTTGGAAATTTTCTACAGCTTTAAGGACCATTCCTGGCAGTTCCAGACGGTTGTCACGATATCCTGATAGAATTCCGGCTCATGGCAGATCAGCAGAATACTTCCCTTATATTCCTGAAGAGCTTTTTTCAGTTCTGCTTTTGCGTCAACATCGAGGTGGTTGGTCGGCTCGTCCAGCAGCAGAATATTGCTCTCACGGTTCAAAATTTTGCAGAGACGTACTTTTGCCTGCTCGCCGCCGCTCAGTACACGCACCTGACTCTCGATGTGTTTGGTGGTCAGACCGCATTTTGCCAGCATGGAACGGATCTCGTACTGTGTCATTGCCGGAAATTCGCTCCAGATCTCTTCGATACAGGTCGAAGTGTTCTGCGTATCGGACTCCTGCTCAAAATAACCGATATGCTGATAATCGCCAAGATGCACTTCGCCGGAATACGGTTTGATCAGCTGCAGAATGCTTTTTAGAAGCGTGGTCTTACCGATACCGTTTGCACCGGTCAGGGCGATGCGTTCGCCGCGTTCCATGCGGATATTTAACGGTTTTGTCAGCGGTTCGTCGTAACCGATCACCAGATCGTTTGTCTCGAAGATCATCTTTCCGGAAGTACGGGCCGTTTTAAAGTGAAACTCCGGCTTTGGTTTTTCACGATCCAGTTCGATGATGTCCATTTTGTCCAGTTTTTTCTGGCGTGCCATCGCCATATTCCTTGTAGCGACGCGGGCTTTGTTGCGGGCAACGAAATCCTTGAGGTCGCTGATCTCCTGCTGCTGGCGGTTGTAGGCAGCCTCAAGCTGGGCTTTCTTCATGGCGTAGACTTCCTGGAATTTATCGTAATCGCCCGGATAGCGGTCAAGTCTGCAGTTTTCCATATGATAGATCAGGTTGATGACGCTGTTCAGGAACGGAATATCATGGGAGATCAGAATAAAGGCATTTTCATAATCCTGGAGATAGCGTTTCAGCCATTCAATGTGCTGCTCATCCAGATAGTTGGTCGGCTCGTCCAGAAGCAGGATGTCTGGTTTTTCCAGCAGAAGCTTTGCCATCAGTACACGGGTACGCTGTCCGCCGGAGAGGTCGGTTACATCACGGTCAAGCCCAAGCTCTTCCAGACCGAGTGCACGGGCAATCTCGTCTACTTTTGTGTCGATCATATAGAAATCGTGCTGCTCTAAAAGCTCCTGATATGTGCCGGTCTCGGCGAGCAGACGTTCCATTTCTTCCGGTGTGGCATCGCCCATCTGTTCATACATACGGTTCATTTCCGCTTCCATTGCAAATAAAAACTGAAAAGCAGAACGCAGGACATCACCGATCGTCATGCCCTTTTCCAGGACAGAATGCTGATCCAGATAGCCGACACGGACATTTTTTGCCCATTCGACCGTTCCCTCATCCGGTGTCAGTTTTCCGGTGATGATATTCATAAACGTGGACTTGCCTTCTCCGTTTGCACCGATCAGGCCGATATGTTCGCCTTTGAGGAGACGAAAAGAAACATTGTCGAAAATCGCACGGTCACCAAAACCATGCGTCAGATTTTTTACATTTAAGATCATAATTACTCCTGTCAAATTTTGTGAAGTTATGAAAGTTATGAGATGCCATATGAATTGTTTCGTACTTCGTACTTTCACAATTCTTTCTACGCTCCGCTTCGGTCGGGGCGGGTTCCAAGGTCTTTCATCCACTTATGAGCAAGCTCATGTGGATTTAGATCTTTTGATCCTGGCATCTTATTATCTTACCATAAAAGAAAGGGGTTGCACAATCGAAAAAAAAGGAATATCCTTACTGCGATTCTTGTGATAAAATAACGAGTACAAAAAGATTTTTGGAAATATATAAGGAGGAGCATATGACAAAAAAACAGCTTGCACTGGAAGTGATCGAGCGTTTAAAGAAGGAATATCCTCTGGCAGACTGTACGCTTGATTATGACGCGGCATGGAAACTGCTGGTCAGTGTCCGGCTTGCGGCACAGTGTACGGATGCCAGGGTAAATGTTGTGGTTCAGGATCTCTATGCGAAATATCCGGATGTAGATGCTCTTGCGGAAGCGACACCGGAAGAGATCGAGGCGATCGTAAGGCCATGCGGTCTTGGAAAAAGCAAGGCACGTGATATCAGTGCATGCATGAAAATGCTGCGTGATGAGTACGACGGCAAAGTGCCGTGTGATTTTGATGCGATTTTAAAGCTTCCGGGCGTGGGAAGAAAGAGTGCAAACCTGATCATGGGCGATGTTTTCAAAAAGCCTGCGATCGTCACGGATACGCACTGCATTCGTCTGACAAACCGTATCGGTCTGGTAGATGGGATCAAAGATCCGAAAAAAGTCGAAATGGCACTCTGGAAGATCATTCCACCGGAAGAAGGTAGTGATTTCTGCCACAGACTCGTTTATCATGGCAGAGAGGTCTGTACAGCGAGAACAAAGCCTTACTGTGACAGATGCTGCCTGGCGGATATCTGTGCAAAAAATGGAATTTAAAATATGGAGGTAATTAAGGAAATGAGAAACGCGGCAACAGATCTGACAGAAGGTACACCTTGGAAGATTATCATGCGATTTTCGATTCCATTGTTTTTTACGTTTTTACTGCAGCAGTTTTATAACATGGTAGATACGATCGTTGTAGGCCAGTTCCTTGGAAAAGATGCACTGGCGGGCGTTGGTTCTACCGGGGCGATCAATTTTATGATCATCGGATTCTGTATGGGACTTGCCAATGGTTTTGTCATTCCGGTCGCACAGCGTTACGGGGCAAAAGATTATAAAGATATGAGAAGGTTTGTGGCAAACAGCATCTGGCTGACTGTTTTTTTTGCGGCGATCATGAGCATCACAGTCTGTATTTTATGCCGCAGCGTGCTGATCGCCATGAAGACACCGGCAGATATCCTGGATCTTGCATATGATTATATTTTTATCATTTTTGCAGGGATACCGATCACACTTGCCTACAATCTCCTGACCGGGATCATCCGTTCCCTTGGGGATTCCAAATCGCCGCTGATCTTTCTGCTGATGGCAGCAGTGGCAAATATCGGATTTGATATCCTGTCAGTAACGGTTTTGAAACTCGGCGTTCGTGGACCGGCTTTTGCGACACTGCTTGCACAGGCATTTTCCGTGGTACTGTCTCTGTGGTGTATAAAGACAAAGTTCCCGATCCTGAAAATGGAGCCGGGAGAATGGAAATTGCATGGCAAACACATCGGTATCCTCTGTAAAATGGGTATTCCGATGGGACTTCAGTATTCGATCACAGCGATCGGCAGTGTCGTGCTTCAGACCGGTATCAATACACTTGGTTCGGCAGCCGTTGCCTCGGTTTCGGCGGCATCGAAGCTTTCGATGTTCCTGGCGTGTCCGTTTGATGCGATCGGTTCGGCCATGGCAACTTACACCGGACAGAATGTCGGGGCAGGCAAGATCGAGCGTATCGGTCAGGGATTAAAGGCATCCGTTCTGATCGGTATCACATACTCGATCCTGATTTTCCTGGTCATGCTTTTTTCTGCAAAATACTGGATGCTTCTGTTCATAAATGCATCCGAAACGGAGATCATACATAATGCAGTGCTGTTTATTCTTGCAAACAGCGGATTTTACATTGCACTTGTTTTTGTCAATGCGGTTCGCTTTACCATTCAGGGAGCAGGATTCAGCGGTCTGGCAATCCTTGCAGGTGTCATGGAAATGATCGCAAGAGCCATTATCGGCGTGATCATGGTTCCGTATCTGGGATTCGCAAGCGTATGTTTTGCCAGTCCTCTGGCATGGATCATGGCAGACTGTTTCCTGATTCCGGCGTACTGTCATGTGATCCGAAAGCTGAAACAGAGAAGGGCACAGGGTGTGCCAAATATGTAGATTTTGTTAAGAAGTGTTAAGAAAAGTTGACATTAACCGCATCTTCATTGTACAATGAAAAAAGGGAGTGGACTTGAAACACACTGAAAATCAGAGAGAAAAGGGGGATTTTTTATGTATAATAAAAAGAAAATTGCGACATTACTGGTAATCGGAATGGCCGCAATGTTTATGATGAACGGCTGCCAGAAAAAGGCATCTGAGACGGAGACGACGAAACAGACGACAGCTCAGAGCGAAAGTACTGCACAGACCGAAGCAGCCACAACATATACTTCAGAGAGCAATTCATTTTCTTTTGATCTTCCGGATTCTGCATGGGTGGCGACAAAGGAAGGCATTGAGAATAAATGGGCATTTATGAAAGAAGGCGTCGGCACGATCCGGATCACGCACAAAAAGTCAAAGATCAAGGAGAAGAATCTGCCGCAGTCTCAGGAAGATGCGATTGCTCTTTTAAACGATATCCAGGAGAATGCATTTTCTCAGGTAGAATATAAAAAAGACAGCACCAATGGTACAGAGCTTTATTATTATGCTGCATCCACGCAAGACGCAGATCTTGGTTACGTTTATCTGATCAAGTATCTGATCAATACGGACACCGAGAGTTATACGATCACGGCAAAACTGACATCCAGTGACAGTACGGTGCAGCAGGCAGTGAAAAGTGCCGTTACCAGCTTCAAAGTTTTAAATGATGACAGTAAAAAGACAGATTCTGGTGCAAACTCCGGATCTTCGGCAGACGGCAGTACATCTTCGGATAATGCCGGTAACAGTTCTGATCCGGAAAATACAGGTGATACTGCTTCAGACAATACTTCCGGTGAAAGTACAGGTGATTCTTCCGGTGCATCGACCGATGAGGAATACCGCTATTTCTTTGATGCAAACGGAAATACGATCTACGCTTATCCGTCTGAGGACGGCACCTGGCGTGATGATAACGGAACTTCTTATATTTTCCTGGAAAACGGCGTAGAAGATTCCAACGGCACACAGTATTATTATGATCCACCTCAGGGAACAACAGGTTCCGGATCAGAGTCGGATTCTTTGACAGGTTCCGGCAATTCTTCAGATAATGGCATGGTCATTGGTTTCTATGATATCAATGGAAACTATCAGACAGCGACACAGGATGCAAACGGAAACTGGATCGGCAGTGATGGAAAAACCTACACTTTCGATGAAAAAGGGGCAACAGACAGCGACGGCAATTTCAGCAAATGGTAAAACAGGATATAAAGGAGTGTAAATATTATTATGAAAAATAAGGCATTACATTTTATGGCAGCAGCAGTCCTCTCATCGGCTCTTCTGATGACAGGATGCGGCAGCCACAGTGGGGATACGAACAGCAGCACAAAACAGACCCAGGATCAGACACAGCGGGGAGCAGGTCAGGATTCTGCCCAGACTTCAGCCGCAGAGGATCAGAATCAGGCATCGGATGACCAGAATCAGAGCCAGGATACGCAGACACCGGAAATACATCCGGATCTGGAGACAAGAGTGGAAACAGAGGTAGTGCAGCAGCCGGAAACACAGGCACCGGATACCGAGAATAACATCGATAATCCGGCAGCCGATAATGGTGAAGGCGATAGCAATGGCTTCTATGATGATGGCGGAACCTGGATCACCGTTCACAAAAACAGCCAGGGACAGTGGGTTGATGAAAGCGGTATGACCTACCAGTTTGGCGATGATGGCGTAACCGATCAGAATGGCGTTTTCTATCCATATTAAACCGGTTTTTGATTGACATTATATCTGCGAAAGCGTAGAATATGGAAGTCAAAGAAGGTAACAACCAGAATGGAGGAGTATAGATGAAAATGAGATCAAAAATCGTAACTTGTCTGGTACTCGCTCTGTCCATTTCCTGTCTGGCTACCGGCTGTAAAAAGAAAGCACAGGAAACTGAGACGAGCAGCGAAACGATTCGTGTTACAGAGAAACAGACAGAGAGCGAAACAGCAAAGAAAGCTACAAATACATCCACAACATTTAAATCAAAAGATGGCAGTATTTCTATCAAACTTCCGGATGACACCTGGACAATGAAAAGAGAAGGCACAAAAGAATGGACCTTTGAGTCACCGAACCAGGGAACGATCACGATCGTACATTATTCCGGAGATGAGACGAACGGACTTGTTTTCCCGTCCTCTGAAGAAGAAGTACTGAGTAATCTGGAGAAAGCCGGAAAATCCAAAACCGATTATGCAGTTGTAGAATACAAGAAAAATACCATGGGTTCTTACGAGGCATATCACACAACCATCAAATGTAAGAGTACAAACAGTAAGTATGCGTACTCGGTAGCGTATAACCTGGTAGGAGATGAGGATATTTATTCGGTCAATGGTCAGGTTATGCAGGATGATGCAACGGCAATGGAAGCGATCCGTACTTCTGTGGAGAGTCTGAAACTGCTGAAAACATCGAGCACAACAACATCTGAGACTAAAAAGAATAATACAACATCTTCCGAGTCGAACAGTACAACACAGTCCGAGTCCGGAAGCACAGCTTCTACCGATGGCAATTCTGATTCCAATCAGAACGGTCAGTATGTTTATGACAGCAACGGCAACGCAGTTTATATCTATCAGGACAGCGACGGAAACTGGGTAGACAGCAGCGGAGCGATTTATTATTTTAATGCAAACGGTATCACAAACAGCAACGGTGCAAGCTTTACCTACAATCCGCAGGGTGGAAACAGCGACAATAATAACAACAACGGCGGAAATGACAATAACGGCGGTGATAACAACAATAACAACGGCGGAGCTACTCAGACCAGCAGTTTCTATGACAATCAGGGAAATCTGATCACAGTTTATAAAAACAGCAACGGAAACTGGGTAGATGGAAACGGCATTGTTTACACCTTTGGTCAGTATGGTGTAACCGATAATTACGGCAATTATTATCCATATAGCAACAGCGGAAATAATAACGGCAACAGCGGAAATAATAACGGCAACAACGGAAATAATAACGGCAACAACGGAAATAATGGCAACAATGGAAACAATGGCAATACCGGTGGAAACACAGGAGGTAATACCGGCGGCAGCACCAACGGTTTTTATGATGACCAGGGCAATTATATTTCCGTGACACAGGATGCAAACGGAAACTGGGTAGACAGCGGCGGAATGCAGTATACATTCGGTAACGATGGCGTAACCGATGCAAACGGAAACTTCTATCCATACTAAAAACAGAAAAGTGCAGAGACGTACATCATGTAATCATGCAGAATATACAAAGGACAGCAGAGAAAATCTGTTGTCCTTTTTACGTTAAGTGCGCCTAGCGGCACACGTTTCTAACGGGTTAAAGTCCCGAATCCGCCCGGTAGTGGGAAGGATATAGC
>OLSG01003481.1_pt1 | contig 11122 bp, 7 predicted proteins | sample 1673041 | NCBI WGS metagenome assembly OLSG01 (sample SAMEA3136749, study PRJEB25190) | human gut metagenome | reverse complement strand
ATACGGTTGCATCGGTATTGGAATCTGCTGGGATCAGTGGTTCCCGGAGACAGCGCGCGCGATGGCGCTGCTCGGTGCAGAATTATTGTTTTACCCGACAGCGATCGGCTCGGAACCGATTTTAGAATGTGACAGTATGCCGCACTGGAGACGCTGCATGCAGGGACATGCGGCTGCAAATCTGATGCCTGCCATTGCCGCAAACCGGATCGGCAGGGAAGTAGTGCAGCCATGTGCGGAAAATGGCGGACAGGAGTCGGCACTGGAATTTTATGGTTCCTCATTTCTGACGGATGAAACAGGAGAGGTGATCTTAAGCGCTTCCAGAGATAAAGAAGAAATTCTGAGCCAGACCTATGAACTGGATGAACTTCGGGCAAAACGACTGGAATGGGGACTTTTCCGGGACAGAAGACCGGAATATTACGGAATCATAGCAGGAGAAAAAAACGGGAGATAGTGAGAACCAGACGGGATTGAAAAGACCGGAAGATTGTGGAAATCACACGGGACTGAAAAGACCGGAAGATAGTGGAAACCGCACAGGACTGAAAAAACAGAAAGGTGAAAAAAACAGGTATGTTTTTGTCAGCAGGGAGCAGGGAAAGCTCATTGCTGACATTTGAAACATACCTGTTTTTTATCAGGCATCAGTGTTGATGACAGGATATCTGCGGAGCATATGCCCGTTCCTGTTACAAAAGCTGAATGCCGTTCTTTTCACATTCTTTTGCGATAGCTTCCGGCCACAGGGAAGACTGTACCTCTCCAATATGTGCCTTGCGAAGGAAGAACATACAGATACGGGACTGTCCGATTCCACCACCGATTGTATAAGGAAGCTCTTCGTTGATGATTGCTTTCTGGAAAGGAAGTTTTGCACGTTCTTCACAGCCTGCTTTTTTGAGCTGGGAGAGAAGCGCTTTCTTGTCAACCCGGATACCCATGGAGGAAATCTCAAGTGCGATGTCGAGTACCGGATAGTAAACAACGATATCTGCGTTTAAAGACCAGTCATCGTAATCCGGAGCACGTCCGTCGTGAGGCTCTCCGTTTTCCAAAGTATCGCCGATCTTCATGATACATACGGCACCTTTGGTTTTTGTAATATAATATTCACGTTCCTTTGGTGTGTTGTCAGGGAACATTTCTTCCAATTCCTGAGTCGTGATAAAGAAGATATCATGTGGAAGAATCTCTTCTATATAATCGTACTGGATCGCCATATATTTTTCTGTCTTGCGCAGGCAGTTATAAACAGTGGTAACTGTTTCTTTTAATGTCTCGATATTACGATCCTCTTTATGGATGATTTTTTCCCAGTCCCACTGGTCTACGAAAATAGAGTGGATGTTATCCGTGTCTTCATCTCTGCGGATCGCATTCATATCGGTATACAGGCCTTCACCGTAGTCGAAACCGTATTTCTTTAATGCGTAGCGTTTCCATTTTGCGAGAGACTGTACAACCTCTGCCTCTTTCCCGTTCTGCTCTTTGATATCGAAAGTAACCGGACGTTCAATACCGTTTAAGTTGTCATTGAGACCGGATAACGGATCAACAAAAAGTGGAGCCGAAACGCGGGACAGATTCAGACGAAGTGCAAGCAGGTTCTGGAAAAAATCTTTTACTGTTTTGATTGCAATCTGTGTATCGTGCAGATTTAATTCTGAATGATAATCTTTTGGAATGATTAAATGTTCCATCTAAGGTTCTCCTCTCTGGTATAAACCGCATGCAGCGGCATGATACCAATCCCGTGTGCCTGATATATGTATGAAAAAGAAAATGGCACACTAATTTATTATAGCACAGCAGGTCTCATTTTCAAGAAAAGATCATACGATTTCTTGAAAAATACATGTATACAATATAAATTTTAGCGAAAACGGTTTGTGATACATATTGACGAAAAACGACGAAGATTTTATAATTTATGTTGTAAATTTTATGTAAAAAAGAGAGGACAGCTTATGAAAAAACAAAAAACGGTGTCGATTAAGGCAAAGTTACTTGGTGTGATCATACCAGTCGTAATTGCGATCGTTGTGGTACTTGTTGTGGCTGCTTATCAGATATCTGCAGGGACGATCAAAAAATATTCCCAGAATTTACTGCAGTCTTCGGTAGAGAACCAGGCATCCCAGATAGAAGCATGGCTGAATGAAAACCTTGCTTCATTTCAGATGGCGAAGACGATCATTGAGGATTTGAAGCCGAGTGATGAAGAGTTAAAGACAATACTGGATGGTTATTATGGCTATAACAGTAATTATCCGGAGGGACTTTATGTGGCAGATTCCACAGGACAGCTCATAACGGCATCAGAATCAACAAAAAAGGAATCAGATGTAACAAACAGTACCTGGTATAAAGAAGGACTTACCAGGGTGAATATGGCAGTCGGTTCAGCTTATCAGAATGCAGATGGCGTGAATGTGATCAGTGCCTCCGGTATTTTAAATGACGGATCTGATAAAGTGCGTGTTATTTCAGCAGACATGACATTAGACCGTATTGCAATTATCGTAAACTCTTTTATTGAAATGAATGATGCGGAAGCATTTCTGGTTGATAAAACCAGCGGTGTGATCCTGGCAAACCGTGATTCATCTCTTATTTCCCAGACACTCGGGGCAGAAGGACAGAGTCATTTTTACCAGCTTACGGCAGAGAAAGCTGCAGAGAAAGACTATAATTTTGCTACACTTGATGGAAATATGACGGTATTTCAGGAAGTAGACGGAACCAACTGGCTTTTGATATCGTATATTCCGACCAGCATTGTACTTTCGGATCTGACACAGCTTCGTAATATTATGATCGTAATCAGTGTGATCTGTATTGCATTGCTCTGTGTACTGATCGAACGTGTAACTCATGTTGTAATCAAACCTGTCAAGGAAATGACAAGAGTGATCACAGCGATGACTTCCGGTGATTTTACGGTTTCTATTAAGACAAAAGGCAATGATGAGATCGCAGTCATGAGCCAAAGTGTGGAGAAGTTTATTGCTTCCATGAAACAGATGATCTCCGAGATGGGAAATGTTTCCGGCAAGTTGAAGAATCAGGCTGACTCAAGTAAGGGTGTTTCCGGTGAGATGAGTTCTGCAGCGGGAATCCAGTCACAGTCGATGAGCGAGTTGAACGCGACGGTTGATCAGTTGTCTGTATCTGTAAATGAGATCGCGGAAAATGCAACACAGCTTGCAGGTGTGGCAGCAGATACCAAGAGCGACAGTGATATGGTTGAAAGCAAGATGCAGGAGACAGTTGCTGTTTCTGAAAAAGGCAGAAAAGATATGGAGCGTGTCGGCGAGGCACTTTCTGATATTGAAGTCTCCATCCATAATTTAGAGGAAGCCGTTAATAAGGTAGGAACAGCTTCCGGCGAGATCGTGCAGATCATCAAACTGATTGGTGATATTGCTGACGAGACGAACCTGTTATCTTTAAATGCATCGATTGAGGCTGCACGCGCAGGCGAAGCAGGAAGAGGATTTGCAGTTGTTGCAGCTGAGATTGGTACACTTGCAAAGAACAGTGCGGATTCGGTAGCACATATCACAGAGCTGATCACTGAGATCAATAATCTGGTAGAAGATGCCGTCAGACAGGCAGGAAACAGTGCACAGGATATTTCCGGCAGTGCAGAGCTGATCCATACAGCAGTTGATACATTTGATACGATCTTTAAGAATATCCAGGAGACAAGCGCACTGATCGGCAATGTGGTTGATAAGATCAATCAGGTAGATCAGGTTGCTACGAATGTTGCAGCTATTTCGGAAGAACAGGCGGCAAGTTCCGATGAGATCCTTGCAACATCAGAATCCATGTTACAGCAGGCAAAGAATATTTCAAAGAACAGTGACCAGGTAGAACAGGAAGCAGATAACCTTGCTGTTTCTGCAGATCAGCTTGCAGATCAGGTAAAACAGTTCCGGATATAGAGAGGAGATCGTGCGATGAAGAAATTAATAAGTACTATCATGTGTCTGGCATTGCTCGTAGGATGCCTTGCCGGATGTGGTGGAAATACACAGACAGGCGCAGCTGATGGAAAAGGTTTAAAAATGCTGCTGTCGTTATCACAGGCGGATACCTTCCGAAATGTACTTGTGGCGCAGGCGCAGCAGACTGCGGAAGAGTGTGGGGTACAGTTGGATGTGCTAGATGCGGACAATTCCATTGAAAATCAGGTGGAGCATATCAAAAAGGCGGTCAGTGAGAATTATGATGTGATTTTATGCGGACCGGTTGATGCTGATACGGCATTCGAATTAGAAGCGCTTGCAGGTGATATACCAATCGTATTTTTTAACAGCTGCCCGGATGAGTCGAGACTTCAGGCTGGGAAATATATTTATGTTGGATCGGATGAATATGTGGCAGGACAGTATCAGGCAGAGTATATTCTAGATAAATTTGCTTCTGCGGATGAGATTAATGTGGTGTTGTTAAAAGGACCGAAAAAACATTCCGCGACAAAAGGAAGATCTGAGTCATTAAAGGATACTTTAAATGCATCAGGGAAAAAGATCAATTATGTCTTTGAAGATAACGCCGACTGGGAGCAGGATCGTGCGAAAGAGATGTTCAATATATTTTTAAAGACAGGACAGAAGTGTGACGTTGCTGTCTGCAACAACGACTCTATGGCACTTGGTATCATTGATGCCTGTGATGCAGCAGGAATCAGTGATGTGACGGTACTTGGAATCGATGCAACTGCAGACGGATGCAAAGCGATTGAAGATGGAAAGATGGACTTTACCGTATACCAGTCCGCAGTTGGACAGGGTGAGAGTGCTGTTTATGCAGCAATCGCACTTGCAACCGGAAAAGATGTCACGACCTTAGAGGGTGCTGCGGAAGATGGTTTATATGTCTGGGTACCATTTGAAAAAGTAGACAGCTCCAATGTCAAAAATTATGAATAGAAAGCGGGTATAAAATGGAATATACACATGTAAAACATACGTTTTTACCTGTATACGATGAGGAATCCAGGATATTGATCCTGGGTTCCTTTCCGTCTGTAAAGTCGCGGGAAAACCAGTTCTATTACGGGCATCCGCAAAACCGGTTCTGGAAGGTGATTGCAGGGATTTTCAAGGAACCTCTGCCACAGACGATCGATGAAAAGAAGGATCTTCTGCTAAGACATCGCATAGCAGTGTGGGATGTGATCGATTCCTGTGATATCGTTGGATCTTCCGACAGCTCCATCAGAAATGTGGTGCCAAATGATATGAATCTGATCTTATCAAATGCAAAAATACAGGGAATTTTTGCAAATGGTGGAAAAGCACATCAGCTTTTTGTAAAATACTGTCATAAAGAGGGAATGCCGCCGCTTGGAAAACTGCCGTCCACAAGCCCCGCAAATGCGGCGTGGAATTTAGAGCGGCTGACGGCGGAATGGAAAACGGCATTTGGAATGTATTTAGAAATAACAGAATAGAAGATGAAGAACAGCACAGGAAGGGGATAAATTTGAAAAAAGAAGAAATGACAAATATGGATTTCCTGCTTGAGGCAGTGGGAATCGTAGCTGCAATGATTTATCTGGGACTGCAGATTTATTATGGAATCGTATATGGAGTGGCATTTACCGGAATTATTTTAAATGCGGCAATCCTGATCCTTGTATATGTTGGACTGACGCTGCTTGCACGTTATCCGGAAAGGGTAAATAACCTGCCGAAAGAAATATGTAGTGGGAAAATAAGAAAATATACGATTCATATGGTGCGCGCAGTCAAGCTGATCTTCGTGCTCAGTCTTTTATTTACCAGTATCTGTGATGTCGCCGGAGTGCAGATCAATAAGGGATACAGTCTGGTGACGGTGGCGCTGATTGCTGTGGTGACGGTGGTGTATGAGGGGAAGATCATTAAGCTGCTGCGTGGGAAAAAATAAGCATATATTATAAAGAAAAGACGATTCTGAGTGGAATCGTCTTTTCTTTATATATAGTGATCAATGTCTGCGGAGTAGGCATTTTGTGTATTATATTACTTCGTATCAACCCGTCCAACCAGATAATCAATTGAGCAGTGATAAATATCTGCTAACTTTATGAGAATGTCAATTGGAAAATCACGAAGCCCTTTTTCATAACGGGAATAAACATCCCGGTGCAGACCAAGCATGGCAGAGATTTCTTTTATAGTAAGATCGTTGTCTATTCTCAAGTCCTGAATTCTTTGAAACTTCACGTGAGTGTCTCCTCTAACTTAATAGACAAATTATAATCAAAATGCTATAATTTAATTCATAATAAGACCGTTTGGTCGTATTAAGAGAAATGAGATATCTGCGAAAGGAGAACAGTTATGAAAAAACGAATGATCGCATGGCTGCTTTGTGCCTGCATGACATTGACCGCGGCACCGGAGATGCTGCTGGCGGATGTGGCAGGAAAAGAGCATCAGCAGACACAGGAAGAAAACAGTTTCAGAGAGAAAGGGACTGTGGAAACACAGACTGCAGAACAGGATGATGAAAAGTCGACAGTGACAGAGAAAAAAGAAACAGACCAGGCAGATGAAGAAGATCATAATGCCGGACATCTGGCAGAAGAAGAGTCTGGGGCGGTTGAGACGGAGATTGTTACGGAAGAGGCAGAAGAGCCAGAGACGACGATCGTCACGGAAGAGACAGAAGAGCCAGAAACGAAGGTTGTTACAGAAGAAACAGAGGAGACTGAAACAGAGAATGTCACAGAAGAGCCAGAACAGGCTGAAACAGAGAACGTTACGGAAGAAACGGAGCGTACAGAGGAGATTTTAAAAAGGGCATTATCAGGTGATGAGATCAGCCGTATCGACTGGGTACAGGAACTGGTAACATTATTTGATCTTACGGTAGATGAGGACAATTATCCGGATAATTATTACAGTGACATATCAACGGATGATTCGTTTTATCGTGATGTGATGGTGGCATGCGAGTTCGGAATGATCGATCTTGAGGCAGGAGAAGAATTTCGACCGGAAGATGCAGTGACACGTGAATTTGCAGCGCAGACCATGAATGCGATGCTTGGTTTTGTGCCGGAAACAGACAGTTATACTTATCAGGATACAGCAGATGTTACATATAAGGAAGCAGCACAGATCGCAATCGACAGAGGATGGGTTACGGTTGCTGCCGGTAAATTTCTCCCGGAACAGTCACTTACAACGGAAGAGCATGATGCAATGATCGCGGATGCAAAAAAGGTTTTGGCAGATGCGCAGATAGAGACCGGAAAAGAAAATACCTGTACGTTTGCGTCCGGAGTAGTTGTTGTACCAAAGGGAACAGCCGTATCTATTGATGTGGACGGAATAGTTATGATCGAAAACTGTCCGGTTACGATCAAACAGGGAACAACATTTGCCGTGTATGTTAACGATATTGTCATGGCATATAAGGCAGAAAGTGTACGGACAGAAGGAACAACGACATATATTACAACCTCAGATGCTGATGATGGCGCGGTTTTAAATGTTGACCAGCAGGGCGAACTGGATGTTGACATGACGGAATTTATTCCGGCAGATGAAGAAACATATGTGGTAAATGGTGTTACAGTCACAGAAGGTATGACAAGGGGGATATCCTATAAAAACAATACCCTGCGTGCAGATAAAACGATTTCCGTCTCAGATGATGTCACAGCGACAGTAAGTGTTGTGATTTCAAACATGAAAGTAAATTACAGTCTGAATAATAATGACTATTATTTTTCAGTCAGCGGAGATATGGAATACTCCTGCAATGTAAAAGGGGATGCATTTAAAGATATTAACCACACACTGACGTTAGGGGCAGTGCCGCTCGGCGGTGTTGGTATGCTGACACTGGCAATGGAATATAATCTTTCCGGGGAGGCAACGCTTACCGTGGAAAAGGAATTTGAAGCCGGATTTGCGTATTCGGACGGATTCCGTATAGTTGGAAACAGTCATAAAAAAGGATTTTCCTTTTCAGCAGAAGCAGATCTGACCACAGGTATTGTACTCTCTGCAAAAGCAACGCTCGGAATTGTCAGCGGAGATATTTATGCAAAAACCGGTGCACGTATGAACATCAAATACGTAAGGTACAGTTCCGGAACACCGACATACTGCGCGTCACAGGCTGCATATCTGTATGCATCGGTGGGGGCAAGTGCAAAGATCGGAGTTGGTATTGCATCAAAGACCTTTAGCAAAAGTATAGAGATCTGGGGAAAGAATAACAGTCCGGTGCGCGTGTACTATCATATTGAGGACGGTGTACTTCGGACATCATGCACGCGTGGAAAAGAATTTGCCGCACAGGGAGGCTGGACAAGTTATTGGACATCTCCAGGTTCGAGATATTTCAATCCGGCGGGCGTAGGAAGCTATTTTGATGCGGGAGCAGGTGCCGGCGGTGCGATCGTACCGATTTATACCTATACACTCGATGATGCAAACAGGGCTACGATCACAGGATATAGTGGAAATGCGACGGCACTTTATATTCCGGATGAGATTGACGGGCATGAGGTTGTTGCAATCGGAGATAGGGCATTTGAGAACCGGACGGATTTGAGGACGGTGATGATACCGGATAGTTTGGAAAAAATAGAATTTGAAGCATTTTATAACTGCATAAATTTAAAAATTGTCGATTTGTCTTCAAACTTGACAACAATTGGTTACGACGTGTTTGGAAATTGCAAATCAATTAGTAAAATAGAGATACCTAAAAGCTTAAAGAAATTTGATGGTACATGGGGAAGAGGCACAAATTTGTCATATGGGGCATTTGGTGGTTGTAGTAATTTAAAAACTGTTAATTTCGAAGCAGGAAGCACCATAGTATGTGCAGCGTTGTTTATGGGATGTGATGGCATTGAAGAAATAGAACTGCCAGATACTATTACGGAAATAGGAGATAGTGCGTTTAAAAATTGTAAAAATCTTGATAGGATTACAATGAATAACGGGATAGAAATACTGGAAAGTTCTGCATTTGAGGATTGTTTCTCATTAACAACGATAAATATTCCGAATACTGTTAAAGCAATTAGTAATTCAACTTTTCAAGATTGCACCAGTCTGACAGAGGTGCATTTGTCAAATATCCTTAAAGAAATACCAGCAAGCACGTTTTCCGGCTGCAAAAAGTTAACCACCATCAACTTCCCATCCACCCTGACCACGATCGGGAACTCCGCGTTTTCCGGCTGTGAATCTTTGCCGGAAGCAATACTTCCATCCGGGGTGGAAAAAATAGAAAGCAACGCATTTAAAAACTGTAAAGCCATGAAAAAGGCAGTGGTACCGGATACCGTTTCGTCCGTTGGAAGTTCTGCATTTTATGGCTGTGAAGCTCTGGCCGACATTACATTAGGCAGCAAATTAAAGAAAATTGAGAGCCAGACATTCTACGGCTGCACAGTTCTGCCATCCATCGTGCTTCCTTACAATGTGACCACGATCGGTGACAGTGCCTTTGTCAACTGCACGAAGCTGACGCAGATCACAGTCCCGCGCAACACAACTTCGATCGCATCAAATGCATTTTCCTATCCAAAGAAAATGACGATGTACGGTCCGTCTGATTGCTATGCCCAGACCTATGCGAGCGGAAAAGGAATCAAGTACGTCACACAGGATATTCATGCAACCTCAGTCAGTCTGGATATTACAGAAAAAACGGCGGAGCACTATGACGATTTCCAACTGACAGCGACGATCGCACCTTTGAATTTCACAGATGCAGTGGTATGGACAAGTTCCAATGAAGAGGTTGCTGCTGTTTCGGATACCGGATATGTGGAGATCTGTGGTGTTGGAACAGCAGTCATTACGGTAACGGCTGGAAATGTAAAAGCAGTCTGTAAAATAACCGTACCGCAGCTGATAGACTGGATCGAATTTGATGAGGATGAGATCGAATTGAAAGCTGGTGAAACCTATCAGTTGAAACCATATATTTCACCTTCGGATGCCACAAATAAAAAACTCAAATATACTTCTTCTGATACGAAAGTGGCAGAGGTTTCTGCAAGCGGACTTGTCACTGCAAAATCGGAGGGTGAAGCAAAAATCCGGGCTGCGGCAACGGACGGCAGTGATGAATATGCAGTCTGCTATGTGACTGTCACCGGAAAGGCGAAAGTAACAGGAATAACTTTAGACAGGACATCAGCAGAGGTAAAAAGAGGAGAGAAGCTCACCTTAAATGTAACTGTATCACCGTCTTATGCGTCCAACAAAAAGGTAGTCTGGAAATCGGCAAATACAAAGATTGCCACCGTGGATGCCAACGGCAGTGTGACAGCAAAGGCACCGGGCAGAACAAAGATCACGGTGACTTCGTCTGAAAATAGTAGTTATCAGGCATCCTGTACGGTTACAGTACCATATAAAATTACCTACAAACTGAATAAAGGTAAAAACAATGCCTCGAATCCGTCAACTTATTATGGAAAGAAAGTAACACTGAAAAACCCGTCCCGCAAAGGATACGCATTTGCAGGCTGGTATACGGATGCAAAATTTAAAAAGAAGATCACAAGTATCAGCAGCAGCGCAAAATCCGATTACATTTTGTATGCAAAGTGGACAAAAGTAAAAGTGGCGAAGGCTTCTCTTACGTCTGCGAAAAACAGCAAGAGTAAACAGATCTTACTGAAATATAAGAAAGTATCCGGCGCAAAAGGTTACGAGATTTCTTACAGTACGGATAAAAAATTCAAAAAGGCGGTCACAAAGAAAAACACGGCGAAGACATCCTATACCATAAGTAAACTGAAAAAAGGAAAGATATACTATGTGCGCATCCGGGCTTATAAAATGGATTCCACGGGCAAAAAAGTGTATGGAAAACATTCATCCATGAAAAAAGTTAAGGTCAGTAAATAGAAAAATTTAAAGTGTGTAACTGTCAGAAAATGACAGGGAAGACAGTGTCCGGATTGATATTCAGCCGGACACTGTCTTTCTTTAAAAATAGCAGCTTGTTTTGTTACTGTTCACTCGGCACCTGAACACTTTGCTGTTCAGGTGCGTATGAACGTGATGTGGGGGTGAGCAGCCCCTTTTGCGAAGCAAAACTTTATATGGGGCTGCGAAGTTACAGTTCGCAGGGT
>OLSG01003480.1_pt1 | contig 11122 bp, 10 predicted proteins | sample 1673041 | NCBI WGS metagenome assembly OLSG01 (sample SAMEA3136749, study PRJEB25190) | human gut metagenome | reverse complement strand
GCAGGCCCACCGGGTCGATGGGCCAGCCCCACGCACTGGCCTTGAGGTAGGGGTTTCTGGTCGCCGCGCCGAGGGCGTTGCCGTCGGCCTGCTCCAACAGCTCCGGGTCCACCGTGATGCAGCGGCTGGAATAGTAGCTGAAGGAGATGAAGTCCACGGTGCCCTCGCGCAGGGTCTGGTCATCGTCCGGCTCAGTGCGCAGCTGGATGCCGGCCCGCTCCATCCGCTTTTTGGCCCAGACCGGGTAGGCACCGCGGGACTGGACGTCGATGAAGAAGTAATTGTCGCGGTCGGCTTCAGCAGCGGCCTGCACATCCGCCGGGGCGCAGGTGCGGGGGTAGAACTCGCCTGCGGCCAGCATACAGCCCACCATGCAGCCGGGCATGATCTCGTGCGCCAGCTGGACGGCCTTGGCGCTGGCCACCAGCTCGTGATGAGCGGCCTGATACTTGGCCTGTTCGACGTTCTCGCCGGGCTCAAACAGCAGCCCCGCCCCCATGAAGGGCATGTGCAGCAGCATGTTGATCTCGTTGAAGGTCAGCCAGTATTTTACCTTATCTTTATAGCGGCGGAAGATGATGTCGCAGTAGTGGACGTAGGCATCCACCATCCGGCGGTCTTTCCAGCCGCCATACTTCTGAATGAGCGCGATGGGCGCATCGAAGTGGCAGATGGTGACCAGCGGTTCGATGCCGTACTTGCGGCACTCATCGAACAGCGCATCGTAGAAGGCCAGCCCCTCTTCGTTGGGCTCTGCATCGTCGCCGTGGGGCAGGATGCGGGTCCACGCGATGGACAGGCGGTAGCACCGGAAGCCCATCTCGGCGAAGAGGGCGATGTCCTCCTTGAAGTGGTGGTACATGTCGATGGCTTCGTGCGAGGGGTAGTAGTGCTGGTCATCGCATTCCAGCATCTTCAGCTTGCCGAACATCACCGGGAACCGGTCCTCGCCAAAGGGAACGACATCCACATTGGCCAGTCCGCGCCCGCCTTCGTTGTAGGCGCCCTCGCACTGGTTGGCGGCGGTGGCACCGCCCCATAAAAAGTCTTTCGGAAATCTGCCCATAAAAAATACCTCCTGAACAAAAATTCTGCTGCCTTCATTTTATCATGTTCCGTGAGGGCATTCAAGGACGAAAGTATGACTATTTCCGTCATTTTGACGAAAATCGAGCGTGATTTTTTGCAGTTTTCACGAGAAAATCTGAAAAACCAGGAGATTTTCCTTCCATTCTGTTTCTTCCCAACGGACAGAAAATATGATAGACTGAATACGTAAGAAAAAGCCGTTCGGCCTGTCCGCACAGGGGAATGGCTCCTTTGTGCGCGCTCTGCCGCATGGCCGGAGCGGCCGTACAAAGGAAACAGTAGAAGATCGAAATAAGGAAAATGGAGTGTTTTGCGATGAAGGAGTTCCAGCCTATCAAAGAAGGAAAGGTCCGCGAGATCTATGACAACGGCGACAGCCTGATCATGGTCGCAACGGATCGCATTTCCGCATTCGACGTGATCCTGAAAAATAAAGTGACCAACAAGGGCAAGGTGCTGACCCAGATGAGCAAGTTCTGGTTCGACTACACCCGCGATGTGCTGCCCAACCACATGCTGAGCGTGGACACGAAGGATATGCCGGAGTTCTTCCAGCAGCCCCAGTTCGAGGGCAAGTGCATGAAGTGCCGCAAGCTGACCATGCTGCCCATCGAGTGCATCGTGCGCGGCTACATCACCGGCAGCGGCTGGGCCAGCTACCAGAAGACCGGCAAGGTCTGCGGCATCCAGCTGCCGGAGGGCCTGCAGGAGTCTGAGAAGCTGCCGGAGCCTATCTACACCCCCTCCACCAAGGCGGAGATCGGCGACCACGACGAGAACATCTCCTACGAGCAGAGCATCACCGTGCTGGAAAAGCAGTTCCCCGGCCACGGTGAAGAGTACGCCACCAAGCTGCGGGACTATACCATCGCGCTGTACAAGAAGTGCGCAGAATACGCCCTGAGCCGCGGCATCATCATCGCCGACACCAAGTTTGAGTTCGGTCTGGACGAGAACGGCAATGTCGTTCTGGGCGACGAGATGCTGACCCCCGATTCCTCCCGCTTCTGGCCGCTGGAAGGCTATGAGGCAGGCCACGGCCAGCCCTCCTTCGATAAGCAGTTCGTCCGCAACTGGCTCAAGGCCAACCCGGACAGCAACTACGACCTGCCCCAGGACGTCATCGACAAGACCATCGAGAAGTACCTCGAAGCCTATGAGATGCTGACGGGCAAAAAGCTCTGATCGCTGACATTCGATCGAATATGGAAACGGTGCCCTGCTTTTTCGGCAGGGTACTTTTTTATCGCAATTTTCAAAAAGAGTGCCCATCAACACGGCATCTTTGCGATATGCAGTTTGCGGATGTTGCTTGTGCATTAAAAACGCAAACTGCTATATTTGCAAACTTTTTGTGAATTTCCGTGGAGCAGGGGCCTGCGCTCTTGACATCATAGGGGGTTTGGAATATAATTTTAGCAGTCGAACAGATAGAGTGCTAAAAACAAAATAGCATATTGAATGAACGACTGCTAAATCAACATCCGGTACGAATGGAGGTCGATTCTATGAATACCAATCAATATACCCAGAAGACGCTGGAAGCGCTGCAGGCTGCTCAGCAGCTGGCCGTGGAGTACCAGCACAATGCACTGGAGCCGGAACACCTGCTGCACGCACTGGCATCGCAGGAGCAGGGGCTTATCCCGCAGCTGCTCCAGAAGCTGAACGTAGACCCCGGCAGCTTTTCCGCCGCAGTGGCCGAAAAGCTCTCGGCACTGCCCCGTGTGTCCGGCTCCGGCCGTGACCCTGACAAGGTCTATATCTCGCAGGCCACCGATAAGGTCCTGAGCGCCGCTGCCCGCGAGGCCAAGGCGATGAAGGACGAATACGTCAGTGTCGAGCATGTGTTCCTCGGCCTGCTGGACGAGCAGAACCAGAACACCGCAGACCTGTTCCGCGCGTTCAACATCCGGAAAGATGCCTTCTTACAGCAGCTGACGGCTGTGCGCGGCAATCAGCGCGTGACCAATGACAACCCGGAGGACACCTACAACGCCCTGCAAAAATACGGTCAGGATCTGGTAGACCTGGCCCGCAAGCAGAAGTTGGACCCCGTCATCGGACGGGATCAGGAGATCCGCAACGTCATCCGCATCCTGTCCCGTAAGACGAAGAACAACCCCTGCCTGATCGGTGAGCCGGGCGTCGGCAAGACGGCCATCGCTGAGGGCCTGGCCGAACGGATCGTGCGCGGCGATGTGCCCGAAAACCTGAAAGACCGCACCGTGTTCAGCCTGGACATGGGCGCGCTGGTGGCCGGTGCAAAGTACCGCGGCGAGTTCGAGGAGCGCCTGAAGAGCGTTCTGAACGAGGTGAAGAAGAGCGAGGGCAAGATCATCCTCTTCATTGATGAGCTGCACACCATCGTCGGTGCAGGCAAGACCGACGGTGCCATGGATGCGGGCAATCTGCTCAAACCCATGCTGGCCCGCGGCGAGCTGCACTGCATCGGTGCGACGACGCTGGACGAGTACCGCCAGTATATCGAGAAGGACCCCGCGCTGGAACGCCGGTTCCAGCCGGTGCAGGTGGACGAACCGACCGTTGAGGACACCATCTCCATCCTGCGCGGCCTGAAGGAACGGTACGAAGTCTTCCACGGCGTCAAGATCAGCGATAACGCCCTGATCGCCGCCGCCACCCTGTCCGACCGCTATATCACCGATCGGTTCCTGCCGGATAAGGCCATCGACCTGGTGGATGAGGCCTGCGCCATGATCAAGACTGAGATGGACAGTATGCCCAGCGAGATGGATGATTTGGCCCACCGCATCACCCAGCTGCAGATCGAGCAGGTCAGCCTGAAAAAGGAGACCGATGCGCTCAGCCAGAGCCGTCTGCGCGACCTGGAAAAAGAACTGGCCGAATTGCAGGATAAATTCCGCAGCATGAAGGCAAAGTGGGAGAACGAGAAGAACGCCATCGGCAAGGTGCAGACCCTGCGTGAGCAGATCGAGCAGACCAATGCTGCCATTGAGAAGGCGCAGCGCGAGTATGACCTGAACAAGGCTGCGGAGCTGAAGTACGGCAGACTGCCCGAATTGCAGAAACAGCTGGAAGCCGAAGAGAAGCTGGCCAACGAGAAGAAGGAGGACAGCCTCCTGCGCGACCGCGTGACCGACGAGGAAATCGCCCGCATCGTGGCCCGCTGGACCGGCATCCCGGTCGAGAAGCTGGTGGAGGGCGAGCGCGAGAAGCTGCTGCATCTGGACGATGTGCTCCATAAGCGGGTCATCGGCCAGGATGAGGCTGTCACCAAGGTCAGCGAAGCCATCCTGCGCAGCCGCGCCGGCATCGCCAACCCGAACCGCCCCATCGGCAGCTTCCTCTTCCTCGGCCCCACCGGCGTCGGCAAGACCGAGCTGGCAAAAGCTCTGGCACAGGCTCTGTTCGACGACGAGCGGAACATGGTGCGTATCGACATGACCGAGTATATGGAGAAGTTCAGCGTCAGCCGCCTGATCGGCGCGCCTCCGGGATACGTCGGTTACGAAGAGGGCGGTCAGCTGACCGAGGCCGTCCGCCGCAAGCCCTACAGCGTCGTGCTGTTCGATGAGGTGGAAAAGGCCCATCCGGACGTCTTCAACATCCTGCTTCAGGTGCTGGACGATGGCCGCATCACCGACAGCCAGGGCCGAACCGTGGACTTCAAGAACACCGTCATCATCCTGACGTCCAACCTGGGCAGCGACATCATCCTGAACGATCTGGAGCGTGCCCGCGCCAGCGGTTCCAACGAGCTGAGCCCGGAGGCCCGCCAGCAGATCGACGCGCTGCTCAAGTCGAAGTTCCGCCCGGAGTTCCTGAACCGTCTGGACGAGATCGTCTACTACAAGAGCCTGACCAAGGATGAGATGCGCAGCATCGTGGACCTGCAGCTCGACGACCTGCGCCGCCGCATGGACGAGGGCAAGCATCTGAAACTGGATGTGACCACCGCCGCCAAGGACTTCATCATCGACTCTGCCTACGACAGCGTCTATGGTGCACGGCCCATCAAGCGGTTCATCCAGAGCCGGGTCGAGACCCTCATCGCCAAGGCCATCATCCGGGGCGACTACGCTGAGGGTACCACTTTGACGGTGGATTACGACGGCAGCGCCCTGATCCTGCGATAAATCACGTTGATTTTACCAGTTCTGTACCTTCGTGTGAGCAGTAACACTTGCGCGGGGGTGCAGAATATGATATGATAAGCGTTGAACAAAGTGCTTTTCATCGTCGAGAGCAACGGTGAAAAGCATTTTTTAATATTCAGAACCTCTCAGGCATTGCGAAGCAATGCCTGAGAGGTTCACAACAACATAGGAGTGTGATTTTCCTTTATTATGGACGATGGCAGTATGACGCTTTGGGTAGCGCTGGTAGTATTGGTGGCGTTCTCCGCCTTTTTCTCCGCATCCGAGACCGCATTTTCTTCCCTGAATCAGATCCGCCTGAAAAGCCGGGCCGACGATGGCGACCGCACGGCCGCCCGTGTGCTGGCAATGGCAGAAAAATACGATAAGCTCCTGTCCACCATTCTGGTGGGCAACAACATCGTAAACATTGCCGCAGCCTCGATCGGTACTATCATTTTCACTCAGATGCTGGGTGCAGAGCGGGGCGCTACGGTCTCCACCATCGTGTTGACCATCGTGGTGCTGATCTTCGGCGAGGTGAGCCCCAAGAGCCTGGCCAAGGAGATGCCGGAAACGGTAGCCACCGCAGTTGCGCCGGTGCTCAGCCTGCTGATGGTGGTGTTTACCCCGCTGACATGGCTGTTCAGCCAGTGGAAACGGCTGCTGAACCATTTTGTTCACAGCAGTGAGAGCGACACCATCACCGAGGGTGAGCTGATGACCATGGTCAGCGAGGCTGAGAACGACGGTGAGCTGACTGACCGCGAGAGTGAGCTGATCCGCAGCGCCATCGAGTTCGATGACGTGGAGGTGGAAGAGATCCTGACCCCCCGTGTGGATGTGGTGGCGGTGGCGGATGATATCCCGCTGGAAGAACTGGCGCAGACCTTTGCGGAGTCCGGTTACTCCCGCCTGCCGGTCTATCATGGCACCATCGACAACATCATCGGTGTCGTCCATGAAAAGGACTTCTACATTGCCCGCCTGAAAAAGGAGACGAAGATCGACGATCTGGTGGCCCCCACCCTGTATACCACCGGTTCCACGCAGATCTCGCAGCTGCTGCGCATCCTGCGGGAGCAGCATCACCACATGGCGGTCGTCGTGGATGAATACGGCGGCACCGAGGGCATCATCACGCTGGAAGATATCCTCGAAGAGCTGGTGGGTGAGATCTGGGATGAGCACGACGAGGAGACGGAGGACTTCCGCAAGCAGTCGGACGGCAGCTGGCTGGTGGCCGGTTCCGCCAGCGTGGATGACCTGTTCGAGACGCTGGAGCTGCCCGAAGATGAGGACATCGACTCCAACACCGTGAACGGCCTCGTGCAGGAAAAGACCTGCCATCTGCCCAAGGTGGGCGACCACTTCACCCTCGGCGAGTACGACGGCGTCGTGACTCGCACGGCCCGCCGCCGCGTCACCGAGGTCCGCCTCACGCCCGCAGAGCCTGTGGCCGCCGAGGAGAAGGACGACGAAAAGGAAAAACGATTTCCCCGGCTTTCCGCACGGGAGAACCGCTGACGCATCCGCAGAAAAGACCCCCGGCCTTGCATGAAATTGCAGGGCCGGGGGTAGTTTTGCGTGTTTAGGTATCGAGATATTTGAGAATGGCTTCCTTCGAGCTAGATAAAATTTGCCGTAAAGCAAGCAGTTGTGCATGAGAACAACCTTTTAACTCTAACGTGATTTCTTCCAATAGTGCATCCTGACCTAATGTATCTTTGTCAAAAATTAGGTCATCGGTTCGTAATCCGAGTGCACAGGCAAGGTCTACGAGTACGGGCAGACTGAGTTTAGTGTTTGCGGTTTCAATGTGACTCATATGAACGGCGGAAATACCGACCATCTCCGCTAATTCTTCTTGGGATAGATTGAGCTGAAGGCGTTGGGCACGAATCCGTTTACCGATAGCGTTGTAATCCATGAAGACTCTCCTGTCTATACAGTTTGTGCTATCTTAAATTGTAAGGACGTGACCTGAATAATTGCATAAACTAAATAGTCATAAATGACCATGAAATTTATGAATTGCATTGTGTAGAAAGCGTTTTGGTGCTATAATGAGTCTGGGGTAAAAAGGTAGTGTAATAACACTATTGATAAAATAAATTTATAGGAGGAAACATTCAATGAGACGAAAAATTTCTCGACGCGATTTCATGAAGGGCACAGCGGTTGTGGTTGCCTCTGGGATTCTTGCTGGCTGCAGCAATGGCGAAATGCCAGCGCCGTCGTCGAGCACTTCAAGCGAGACAACGAGCGGCACATCCAGCTCAGAAGAGACCTCTTCCTCTGGTACAGAAGAACCATCTTCTTCCAGTGAGGCGGAGAAGAAGACTAGCCCATGGACGTATCTGATTTATGAGACAAGCAAAAAGACGGCGATTCTGACAGGGTACAATTCTTCCAATCCGGATGCACCGAATGGTGTTTTCACTTTGCCAGGTGAGGTGGACGGGTATAAAATCGTAAAGATTGGAAATAGCGCGTTCAAAGGCGATTTGAATATCACGGCACTTGAAATTTCTGATTCTGTGCAGGAAATTGGATCGAGCGCTTTTGAGGGCTGTGAAAATATTACAACCCTTAAGCTTTCCAATTCGCTGAAGTCAATTGGAAGCAGTGCATTCCAGGGCTGCAAGAAATTGGCTGGAACTCTGGTAATTCCGGCTTCGGTGAAAACAGCTAGCGATTATGCTTTTTACGCATGCCGGAGTCTGAAGAAAATCGTGATGCTGGAAAATGAGAGCGAAAGTGGTGTCAGTGATATTGGCTATGCGGCATTCTCCAACTGCGAAAAGGTGGAGAATGTCAAACTTGCGTCGGGTTTGACCCATATCGGTGTACATGGATTTAAGAATTGCCCAATCTTAAACAATCTTGTCATTCCGGAAAATCGAGATGGCAAGGAAATTACACTAGAACATTGCTCCTTTGACTACTGCACGGGGCTGGTTCGTGTTTATATTCCCCGTAGCGTAAAGAAGTTTGACTGCCCATTTGCCTATCCGTGCTGTGATAAGGAAGTCTATTATCAGGGGACGGAAGAGGAATGGAATAGCTTGGGCATCAAGAGCAAAATGGACATCATTGGTGACAGTTCTAAGAATGTTGTGGTTCACTACAACGCAAAGCCGAGTGATGTTTCGGTCGAATAATATCTGAACGAGCCTCTTTATAAAACTACCCCCAGTCTTGCATAAACTTGCGAGACCGGGGGTCTTTGTTATCGGTTCTTTTCCTGTGCCAGCTCGATGAAGGCCTTCATCTGCGGGGTCAGCCATTTGTCGCGGTGGTAGAAGAGCTGCCGCCGCATGGTCACGGTGCAGTCCGGCACGAGCAGGCGGGCCAGTGTCCCGACGGCGAGAGCGTCCCGGACGATGTACTCCGGCAGGAACGAAAGCCCCATGCCGCGCTCGACCATCTGGCAGAGCAGGGCGGCGCTGCCCAGTTCGAGGTAGGGTTTGACGGCCAGCTGGTGGGCGGCAAAGGTCTGGTCCAGCGCGTCGCGGTAGCTCATACCCCGCTCGGTCAGCAAAAATTCCTGGTGGGCCAGCTCTTCCAGAGACACGCGCTTCTGCGCGGCCAGCGGGTGCCCGGCGGGGGCCACGAAGCAGATGGCTTCCGGCACATCCAGCGCCAGCACAAGGTTGGGCTGGACCAGCGGCTCATCCAGTGTATAGGCCAGATCGACCTGATTCGTGCCCAGCCATTGCAGCATCTCGTCCGAAGTGGCCGTGCAGAGCACAAGCTCCACCTGCGGGCAGAGCGCGTGATAGCGCTGCAGCAGACCGGGCAGGAATGCGCTGCACAGCGAGTCTGCCAGCGCGACTCGCAGGGTGCCGCGGACCTGCTGCGCAGGCTGGAGCGCGGCTCTGGCCTGCTGCGCGGTGGTCAGCAGGGTGCGGGCGTAGGACAGAAAGGTCTGGCCTGCATCGGTCAGCCGGACAGTCTTGCCCACCCGGTCGAACAGCGGGGTCTCCAACTCTGCTTCCAGCTGCGCGATCTGCGACGATACCGCCGACTGCGAGTAGCCCAGCTCCCGCGCTGCGCGGGAAAAGCTGTGCAGCTCGGCAATGTGCAGGAAGGTGTTGATGGTTCGCAGTTCCATGGCGTCTCCTTTGGCTCAGCGGCGGTCGATGCCGGTGACGGTCAGTGTGCTGCCGTCCACCTGGAAGTGGACTTCCAGCCCGGCAAACTCCATGCCGTACACCCGCTCCGGGTCGTGCTGGTAGGAGGGGCGGGGGTCGTTTTCGAGCACGCCCCGCAGGCCGTCCCGCTGGTCTGCGGGGACCTTGGCCCAGAGCGTCTCCGGGCAGGCGACGTCGAGATGGTGGAACTGCGTCTGCGCTGTAAAGCCTGCGGCTGCGTCCGGGTGGCAGTCGGCATAGGGAATGTAGGGTTTGATGTCGTAGATGGGGGTGCCGTCCATCAGGTCGGCTCCCCGCACGATGAGCACCGGGCCGACTTCCGGCCGAACCTCAATGGCTTCCAGTTTCACGCTGGACAGCCCCAGCGGGTTGGGCCGGAACGGCGACCGTGTGGCGAAGACGCCCATCCGGGTATTGCCGCCCAGCCGCGGCGGCCGGACGGTGGGGGACCAGCTGTCCCGCACGGCACCCGAAAACTGCCACACCAGCCAGATGTGGCTGAAATCTTCCAGCCCGCGCACAGCGTCCGGGCTGCGGTATTCGGGCGTGAAAACGATCTCGCCCCGCAGGCTGTCCACCAGCCCGCTCTGCCGCGGGATGCCGAACTTGGTGGGGAAGGCCGTGTGGATGTGTGCGATGACCTTCAGGGTCATGGCCTCGTTGGATGGTTGGTTCATAGGGGGCATCTCCTTATAAAAATGGAAAAGAGTAGTTGACAATGAGTGAATTTCGCTATATAATACAACTAAAGATTGTGAAGCGCGAGTCCTGTGGAAAACAGAAAGGAGAGTACGCATGACAGATGGCGCACAGATCGAATACTACATTTGGGACCGGAAGCTGAAGATGAACCATGTGGCACAGGTGCTTGGCATCAGCACCTCCACATTGAAGAACAAGCTCACCGGAAAAACGGATTTCAAGGTCAGCGAGGCGGACACCCTCTCCTCGCTGCTGGAGCTGACGCCGCCGCAGCGGGACCTCTGCTTTTTCTGCGGCGGCCGGAGGTGAGCACGGATGACAAAGGAACAGCGGGAAAAGACCAAGCTCGCCCTGCGGCGCTACGGCACCCGCCAGTGGGCAGCCTGCCCGGCCAACGCAGGCTGGCGGCTGGCCATCGAGCGGACGATCGAATATTACCAGCAGGAAGACCCGCTCCGCGCCGACCTGCTGCGGCTGCGCTATCTGGAGCGCCGCACCGAGGATGACACCATTGAGCGGCTGCACATCGGCCGCAGCACCTACCAGAAGGCGCAGAGCGACCTTCTGAGCACGGTGGCGGTCTATGCTGCCCGGTTCGGTGCCCTGTGAGGCGGGCAGACAGCTGGTCATGAAACGATGAAAAAAGGCTCCCCATGCGAAACGCCGGGAGCCCTGCATTCACTGATTCTTCTTTTCCGGATGGTTACAGCGCTCATGGCAGGCGGAGCAATTTCCGCCGCAGCCTTTGCCTTCCCAGCCGTCATGCTTGGAGATCCAGATGACCGCGAGGGTAAACAACGCCGCCAGCACCAGGACGGTAACGATTCCGCGAATGGACAACAGCATCAATAAGACCTCTCTTTTGCGCCAACAGGCACAATTTTAGTATACACCTTTTTCCGCAAAAGAGCAACCGGGCAGCAGCGCAAAAAAGTTTGCCGAAATTGAAAATTGGGGCTTGCAAATCCACCAAGGCTGTGCTATAATCTTCTTGTTCCGATTCGGAGGATTAGCTCAGCTGGTTAGAGCACCTGCATCACACGCAGGGGGTCT
>OLSG01003478.1_pt1 | contig 11127 bp, 10 predicted proteins | sample 1673041 | NCBI WGS metagenome assembly OLSG01 (sample SAMEA3136749, study PRJEB25190) | human gut metagenome | reverse complement strand
TAGCTTTAGCGATGCGATCTTTGACGCTGCCGGCAGGATTGAAATATTCCAGTTTGGCTACTACAGTAGCCTGCAAATCATTGGCTGTTTCATAATTTTTCAGTTCCAGCAAGGGGGTGCCGCCGATCAAATCGGTTATTTTTTCATAAATTTTCATCGTGGAATCTCCTTTCAAGGTGTCATTCTAATAATTAGGCGGGGATATTCTGTATTTTTGGCAGGGTATAGTGTTCTTATCACAGTGACGAAAGCAATCAGCGGCGACATCGTCTCATAACAACAGAATCTTTCATGGTAAGCGCTCCAAAACTCATAATACATATATGAATGATAGGTAAAGAGTAGCACAAGGTTTCGTGTTTGTCAAGGGGATTCCAAAGATTTCTTTTTTAGCGAAAATGTTGAAATCAGCATTGACAAACAGTACCTATGCGCGTATTATACAAAACACATAAAACAAATAGGATTTATAGATGATTTGGGAAATGGAGGCAGTGAATGGGGTTTATATTAAAAATGCTCCGCCGCAATTTCAGGAATGGGCGAATGTGTCCATTCGTGAGCGACGGCCTGTTATAGGAAACAGCGGAGCGATGCAGTAAGCATACGCAAAAGCATTCGGGCGGGCCTTATGATAAAAAATGCGGCCATGCCGCAGAATTAACGGAGATATTTTTTATTAGTAAGGGGTTTTACAGATGTATACATATCAAAGCCAATATCATTTTGAAACGATTCAACTGCATGCGGGACAGGAACAGCCAGATCCGGCCACGGATGCCCGTGCGGTGCCTATTTATCAAACTACATCCTATGTGTTTCATGATTGCGCCCATGCGGCGGCGCGTTTCGGTTTGGCGGATGCCGGCAATATATACGGCCGCCTGACGAACTCGACCCAAGATGTGTTTGAACAGCGCATCGCAGCGCTGGAGGGCGGTGTGGCGGCGCTGGCCACGGCCTCCGGCGCTGCGGCAATTACTTATACCGTTCAGGCATTGGCTCAGGCGGGGGATCACATCGTGGCGCAAAAAACGATTTATGGCGGAAGCTATAATCTGCTGGAACACACGCTTCCGCAGTACGGCATTTCCACTACTTTCGTCAACGTACATGATCTGGACGAAGTGGAAAGGGCCATTCAGGACAATACCAAAGCCATCTATCTGGAAACCTTGGGTAATCCGAACAGCGATATTCCCGATATGGATGAGATCGCTGCCATTGCCCATAAGCATGGCTTGCCGCTGGTGATCGACAATACGTTCGGCACGCCCTATTTGATCCGTCCGATTGAACACGGCGCTGACATCGTGGTGCATTCCGCTACCAAATTTATTGGCGGCCACGGCACTACGCTGGGTGGTGTGATCGTGGACAGCGGCAAGTTTGACTGGAAAGCCTCCGGCAAATATAAGCCCATTGCTGCGCCGAATCCGAGCTACCACGGCGTTTCCTTTGTGGACGCGGCCGGTCCTGCCGCCTTCGTTACCTATATCCGGGCCATCCTGTTGCGCGATACCGGCGCTACGCTTTCTCCGTTCAATGCCTTTTTGCTGCTTCAGGGTACGGAAACCCTTTCGCTGCGGCTGGATCGTCATGTGGAAAATACAAAAGCAGTGGTGGATTTTCTGGAGAAGCATCCCAAAGTGGAGCACGTAAATCATCCATCTCTGCCTGAGCATCCAGATCATGCGCTTTATGAAAAGTATTTTCCGAATGGTGGCGCCTCAATCTTTACTTTTGAGATTAAGGGAGGGCAGGAAGAGGCGCATCGGTTTATTGATAAGCTGAAAATTTTCTCCCTCCTGGCCAATGTAGCAGATGTGAAAAGTCTGGTGATCCATCCTGCGACTACGACCCATTCCCAGCTGACATCAGAGGAGTTACTGGATCAGGGGATATATCCCAACACCATTCGTCTGTCGATTGGTACAGAACATATTGAGGATATTTTGGCCGACCTTTCTCAGGCGTTCGAGAATTGATCCTTGACAAACGAGAGCCGGGGCCATCATCCGTGGCGACCCCGGCTTCTTAATTCTGAATTGAGGACAGGAAGAGTCCCCTGCGAAAAGGAGGGAGCGGAAGCGGCACGGGGCGGCGTGTCCGGAGGCGGAATTGCCGGCGTATCCGGAGTGTGTGCCATGGGTGGCAGAATGGGCTGATTTTGTCGGCTCTACAGCGGCCATTGCGGCAGATGCGGTCACGTCCAAGCGGCAGGAATTTATTTGGTACGGAACGCAGCATTGTGAAACACTTGTCTTATCACGGCCGGGACAAACGGTTTTGCCCGCCGAATAGAAAACTGACCGCACGGGGACAGCATGTTGTGTGCGGCCAGGGCGGTGAGGCGATCCTTTTGAAGGAGGCAGCCACGGCCGCGGCCTGCAGGTGTATCGATCGCATGATCGAGTTAGGATAAAAGCAGACAGGAGGGAAGCGAAAAAAATGGCGCGCAAAGCGATGATCGCCATGAGCGGCGGTGTGGATTCCAGCGTGGCGGCGCTTTTAATGCAGCAGCACGGCTGGACATGTGCTGGTGTAACTATGAAACTGTATCAAAATGAAACGGTGGGTGCGTGCGGCACCCATACCTGCTGTACGCTGGAAGATGTAGAAGATGCCCGGGCGGTGGCCTATGCACTGGGTATGAAGCACTATGTTTTTAATTTTTCGGATCGTTTCCGCGAAACAGTGATAGAGCGTTTTGTACGGGCCTATCAAGCGGGTTGTACACCAAATCCCTGTATCGACTGCAATCGTTTTTTGAAATTTGAAACGCTGCATCACCGGGCGCGGGAGTTGGGGTATGATGTCGTAGCTACAGGGCACTATGCGCGTGTCGAATATGACAAGGAGAGACAAAAATTTTTGTTGAAAAAGGCAAAAGACCCTACTAAAGATCAAAGTTATGTGCTATACTCAATATCACAGGAACAGCTTTCCCGCACATGTTTTCCATTGGGAGCGCTGAAGAAGACACAGACGCGGGGAATTGCACAGGCGCATGGTTTGGTGAATGCCAGGAAGCACGACAGCCAGGATCTCTGCTTTGTGCCGGAGGGCGATTATGCGGCTTTTCTCGAACGCTTCACCGGAAGTGACTGCCCACCCGGTGATTTTATTGACGAAAAAGGGCATGTGCTGGGCCGGCACCGCGGGCTGATCCGCTATACCGTGGGCCAACGCCGCGGTCTGGGGCTGTCCTTTCCGGAACCGATGTATGTCAAGGCAGTGGACGCTGCGGCGAATACAGTCACACTTGCTCCGGAGCACGCACTGTATTCACGGACGCTGATAGCGAGCGACATCAATTTGATTGACTGTGGAAGCATTACGGGAACGCTGCGCGTGAAGGCGAAAGTGCGCTATCGGCACCAAGAGCAATGGGCCAGTGTGCGTCAGGAAGGGGCACGGCTTCGGATCGTTTTTGACGAACCCCAGCGAGCGATTACCAAAGGGCAGGCTGTGGTGCTTTACGACGGGGAAACTGTGCTCGGCGGCGGTACGATTGAGGATACGGAATAAAACCGATCGGATGCATGGCGTCCGTAAAATAAGGAGAGGTATTGCAATGGACAACAAGCGTTTTGAACTGAACAAAAATCTGGCGCAGATGCTTAAGGGCGGCGTCATCATGGACGTGACCACGCCGGAACAGGCAAAGATTGCCGAGGATGCCGGCGCGTGTGCCGTCATGGCGCTCGAGCGCATTCCTGCGGATATCCGCGCTGCCGGCGGCGTATCCCGTATGAGCGATCCCAAAATGATCAAAGGGATTCAGGAGGCGGTATCCATCCCTGTAATGGCGAAATGCCGCATTGGCCATTTTGTGGAAGCGCAGATCCTGCAGGCCATTGAAATCGATTATATTGATGAAAGCGAAGTGCTTTCGCCCGCCGACGATAAATATCACATTGACAAAACGGCCTTTGACGTGCCTTTTGTCTGCGGTGCGCGGGATCTGGGCGAAGCGCTGCGCCGCATCAACGAGGGCGCGGCTATGATCCGCACCAAGGGCGAGCCGGGCACGGGCGATGTGGTGCAGGCTGTGCGCCATATGCGCATGATGCAGGCGGAGATCCGACGCATTGGCGCCATGAGCGATGACGAGCTGTTTGACGCTGCAAAAGAGTTGCAGGTGCCCTATGATTTGGTGCAATATGTGCATGAACACAAGAGATTGCCTGTGGTCAACTTCGCCGCCGGCGGCGTGGCGACCCCGGCTGACGCGGCGCTGATGATGCAGCTGGGTGCCGAGGGCGTGTTCGTCGGATCCGGCATTTTCAAATCCGGAAACCCGGCCAAGCGTGCTGCGGCCATCGTCAAGGCAGTGACCAATTACACCGACGCCAAGCTCTTGGCAGAACTGTCCGAAGATCTGGGTGAAGCCATGGTTGGCATTAACGAACAGGAGATCGAACTGCTGATGGCGGAGCGGGGCAAATAAGCCATGACCATCGGTGTTTTGGCCCTGCAGGGGGCCTTTGCAGAGCATGAGCAGATGCTGGAGCGGCTTGGGGAAAGTACTTTTGAAATCCGCCAGAGACGCGATCTGGAGCGCAGCATGGATGGCCTGATCATTCCCGGCGGGGAGAGCACGGTACAGGGCAAGCTCCTGCGGGAGCTGGGGATCTTTGAGGAATTGAAGGCCCGCATTCAGGGGGGCCTTCCCACATTCGGCACCTGTGCGGGGTTATTGCTGCTGGCCCGGCGCATTGAGAACGACGCGCGCATACATTTTGCTGCGATGGATATCACGGCGGTACGCAACGCTTACGGCCGCCAGCTGGGCAGCTTTCACACGGAGGCGAATTTTGCCGGCGCCGGAAAGGTCCCCATGACGTTTATCCGCGCGCCCTATATCGCTTCGTGCTCCGGAGCGGCCCGGCCGTTGGCAGAAGTGGATGGAAAAATCGTGGCGGCCCGGGAGAATCATCTTCTGGTCACTGCATTTCATCCGGAATTGGATGAAAATCCCACGGTTCATACGTATTTCCTGAATATGATCCGGAAAAAAGGATGAAAAAAGGCATCCCGCACCGCGCAGCGGTGCGGGAGCGTTTTTTATCCTTCCATAGTGGAAGCGCGCAAAAAAGAATATGCTGGGTGCTTAAGACTCGTTGCCGGGAAACTGGGGAATGCCGGCAAAGTCCGCCTGCACTGAGTGGAGTATGTTGACCAAGACATCATGGTATTCTTCCTGGCTGGCGGCGGCTTCTGCGGCTGCAGTAAGCCTGTACCAAGGGAGAGGGACGGTGCATCTTATAAAAGTCCTGGATTTCCTGGGAAATAGGGATCTTCCAGGTATCGTTGCTACCAGACCATCGCAGAACGCACCGGAGAGTCTTCGGCCGTATTGAGCGGCGGCGCGGGCTTCACCTTCATGTCTGCATATACGTTGTATCAATTCTGCAGAAGTACATTCTCGCCCAGGTAAATTTTGTAGGGGATGTTGTGATCGTACTTCGTGGAAAAAACGCCTTTCGCTGCTCCGGGAAAAAAGAAAAAATGCTCCTGTCCTAGCAACTACCTTTTGCTGAGATAGATGTGGATACTGCTTCTGTAGTGCCGCCTGACTTGGCGGAACAAACTGCCCGCCTACGTTGTGCGCGCTGCCACACACTGCGCTTGGCGAACAGAGATGTCTACCGGCTTTTCTGCTGCGGCTTGCTGCATCGTTTCCGGCAGGATACGTACGCTTTCTCAACGGTTTGGTTATTGTTGATTTCGCGCGATAAAGTAAAATATGCTAAAAGGAATTGCGAAAAATTAAAAAAATAGCTTCGCCGTGAAGCCGGGCATTGCATCGGAAGCGGAGAGTATGGTAAAATAGAGCAGCATTTGTGCGGCGTGGGCGCCATGCCGCCATAACAACGAAGGAAATGGAGGAATCCCATATGAGAAAGAATTTCGGTGCAAAGCCCTGGACCTATCCCCAGCCGGTGTTCATTGTGGCCACTTATAACGAAGACGGCACACCTGACGCCATGAATGCGGCCTGGGGCGGCATCTGTGATGATACGCGCATTACGATGTGCCTGAGCGCGGGACACAAAACGGTGAAAAACCTGCTGGCGCGGGGGGCGTTCACCGTCAGCATGGCGGAAGCGAACCAGGTGGTCCCCTGCGACTATGTGGGTATCGTGTCGGGCAACAAAGAAGCGGACAAAGTGGCAAAGGCAGGTTTTCACACCACGAAATCCTCCTTTGTAGACGCGCCGCTGATCGATGAGCTGGCTATGGCCCTGGAATGCACTGTAGTCAGCTATGACGCCGAAAGCGGCTGCCTGATCGGAGAGATCGTCAATGTATGTGCGGATGAACGTGTGCTGGACGGCGAAGGCAGCATCGATCCGGACAAACTCCAGCCTATTGTGTTTGACCCGGTGAAAGCGGCTTATCGTGTGCTGGGTGAGAAAGTGGGCAATGCGTTTTCCGACGGAAAGCAGCTGCGGTGATTTGGCAGGAAATAAACGGCGGTTGACCGCGCGCATCGGCGCGGCCAACCGCCGTTTTTATGCTTCTTCTGCGTAACGGGCCAGGAATTGGCGCGTGCGTTCGCAGCGGGGGTGATCGATAACCTGATGAGGGTCGCCCTGTTCCACAATCACACCGCCGTCCATAAAGATCAGCCGATCGGCCACATCCCGGGCAAAGGCCATTTCGTGGGTCACAATGATCATAGTGGTTCGTTTTTCTGCCAGAGTGCGGATTACCCGCAGCACTTCGCCGGTCAGCTCCGGATCCAAAGCGCTGGTGGGCTCGTCAAAGCACAGAATGTCTGGTTGCAGCGCCAAAGCGCGGGCGATGGCCACACGCTGCTGCTGGCCGCCGGAGAGTTGATAAGGATAGTGATCCGCCCGATCCGCCAGACCCATTTGTTCCAGCAATGCTCGGCCGGCTGCTTCGATGGATGCGTGGCTTTCGCCGCCATGCTCTTTTGCCAGCAGTTCGCGGGCCAGCGTGATATTTTGCAGGGCGGTGTACTGTGGAAAGAGATTGAAGTTTTGGAATACCAGCCCGAAGTGGAGCCGCTTGGTGCGGATGTCCCGCTCATATTGGGCGGGGCTGTCCTCGGCGCTGAAAATTGTAGTGCCGGCCACGGAGATAGAACCGCCGTCCGGTTTTTCCAAAAAGTTGAGGCACCGCAGCAGCGTGGTCTTGCCGCTGCCGGAGGCGCCGATGATGGACAGGGCCTGCCCTTTTTCCAGAGAGAAGCTGATGTCCTGCAGCACCTGGGTGGCGCCGAACTGCTTTTCCAGATGGGATACTTCCAAAATCGCCATATTGCAGCCCCCTTTACTTGAAATAATCCAGCCGCCGCTCGATGCGGTTGAACAGAATGGTCAGCACACCCACAAAGAGCAGGTAGAACGCGCCGCTGTAAAACAGCGGCCATATCAGGCCGGCGCTTTTCATGAAAGAATAGCCCGTGAACGTCAGCTCGTAAACAGCAATGATGCGGGCCAGGGATGTGTCTTTTACCAGGTTGATGACCTCGTTGGACATGGGAGGCACGATGCGCTTGATCATCTGCAGCAGCGTGACCTTGAAAAAGATCTGCCGCTTCGTCATACCCAGCACTTCGCCGGCCTCCCGCTGCCCCAGAGGAACACCCTGAATGCCGCCGCGGTAAATAACGGAAAAATAGCAGGCGTAGTTCAGGGTGAATGTGACCACGGTGGCGCTCATGCGCCCGACAGGCCCGCCCCACAGCCCGCAGCCCAGCAGTCCCGGTACATAGAACACGGCGATCAGCTGAAGCATCAGCGGCGTGCCGCGAATGATCCACACCAGAATGCCGCACACCGTGCCGATGGGGCGGAAAGCGGCCAAAGTTCGCGTCAGCGCGCCGGGCGCTTCCTGGCCATAAAGCAGAAAGCGCAGCGGCGCCCATTTGCTCATGGAGCCGAAAGCAATGACAAGGCCCAGGGGCAGGGAGAACAGCAGCGTTAGAAAAAAGATTTCCATCGTGGCTGCCAGGCTCTGCAGCAGGCTGATGGTAACATTCAGAAACATTTGGCGTCACATCCTTGTATTTGGAATGGCAGGGGCAAAGGCAGAGAGCGGAGGCTCCCTGCCTTTGCATAGAGAAGGTACGAATCGAGCGAAAAACGGTTTACTGCGCTGCGGTGATGACCACCTGAGCGTTTTTGCAGTAAGCGTTGGTGCAGTTCATGGAAGAAGTGACTTCGTCGGTCAGCGTCATGCCGTTCCATACCACATCGATGTTTTTGGAATTCAGCTCCATGATCTTGTTGTCCCAGTCGATGACGACGAATTGTGCTTCCACGCCCAGTTTTTCGGCCACCAGTTTGGCCAGGTCGGCATCAAAGCCGATCCACTCGCCGTTCTCGTCTTTATAATCCATGGGAGCGAACTCGGTGATGCCTACGATCAGCGTGCCTTTGTCCTGGATGTAAGCCACGTCACCGTCTTCGGCGGGAGTAAACTCGGCAGGTTCACTCTGTTCCACCAAAAGATCCTGGGAGATGGCATAGGTGTCGGCCAAGGCAGCCATGGTGCCGTCGGCGTAAGCCTCGGCGAAAACAGTATTGATATAATCGGTCAGGTCGCTGTCCTGACGGCAGCCCACGCCGTATTCCTCTTCGGTGAGGCGATCGGTGTAGGTCAGATCAGGGTAACTGGTGCCTTCGCCGATCATGGCGCCGGCCATCAGCAGATCGATGATGGCTGCCTCAGAGGTGCCGGACGCCACTTCCATCAGCGCGTCGGCCTGGGAAGACACGGCGTTATAAGTATAGCCGTTTTCTTTGGCAATGGCTTCGCCGGCGGAACCGGCCTCTACGGCATACATTATGCCCGCTGACTGGTTATCGTCTGCAGAGCCGGGGGTGTTGGCATTGCCGCCGCAGGCGGCCAGAGAGCCGGTCATGGCCAGAGAGAGGGCAAGAGCCGCAAGTTTTTTGCTGTTTTTCATCATGTCATCCTCCAAATACAGTGAATTGATGTATTTCATTAATTCGGTAACAGTTTACCATACTAAATTATAAATGTAAAGAAGCGCTTCTGATGAATAGGAGACAAATTCAAAGCGCATTTTTTGTGCAGATTGCCTTTTTGCATTTTATGGAGCCAAGCGGGTTGACACGCGCAAACAGTTCGTTATAATTTAGTTATCATAAATAATTACTTAAGATAATTATTGTAAAAATAATGGTTCAGGAGGCGCGTATGGAAATTGAAGCGGTGCAGGAGCTGATGGCGGCCTATCATGAGGCCAAACGGATTACAGAACTGCTGCCTAAGCTGCCGAAGGGGATGACGCCCCGTCATATTGGAGTAATCGATGCAATTCACGGTTTGAGCCGGGAAGGCGATGTCTGTGTTAGCGCTGTCAGTGCCCGATTGGGGATTACGCGCCCCAGTGTGACCCGCCTGATTGGGGAGTTGGAGCAGCTTGGTGCGGTGGGCAAACAGGCGGACACGAACGATAAACGGGTCGTTTGGGTTTCTCTGACAGCACTGGGACAGCAATACTATGATTTTTATGTGTTTGGCTACCACAGTTTTCTGGCGGAGTGCTTTGAAGAGTTGGATCCAGCGGATCTGTGCACAACGGCGGAAACCATCCGCCGGGTGTATCAGATTATGCGGAAACGTCCCATGGAAAGTCTCCGCTTGCGCAAGACCGAACCACAGGAGAAGGAGTAATCGAGTCAATATGAAACCGTTTGAGCGAACTTTGGACACACAACTGATTTTATCGATTGTGGCGACTGGAATTATGTCTTTTTCCGGCGTGGTGGTGGAAACGGCCATGAATGTGACCTTTCCTGCACTGATGGAGGAATTTTCTGTGACGACCGCCACAGTGCAGTGGATTACCACAGGATATCTGCTGATGCTGGCGCTGGTAATCCCGGCATCTTCCTATCTGAAGCGGCGCTTTGCAATGAAAGCACTGTTTCTGACAGCGGCGCTCCTGTTCCTTTTGGGAACCGTGCTGGCTGCCGCGGCACCGTCCTTTTCCTGGCTTCTGGGCGGACGGCTGATCCAAGGCGTGGGTACGGGACTGGCGCTGCCGCTGATGTTCAACATTGTGCTAGAGCAGGCACCGCTGGACAAAATGGGGCTGATGATAGGGGTAGCGTCGCTGATTACGGCGGTGGCTCCCGCGGTGGGACCCTTTGCCGGCGGCGCTATTGTGGAAGCGTTCGGCTGGCGCATGATTTTTGTGGTGCTGCTACCATTGCTGTTTCTGTCATTGGTATTCGGTGTCACGTCCATCCGGCAGGTGTCGGAATTGGTGCGTATGTCTTTTCCATGGCTGGAATATTTGCTGCTGGTTTGTGCGTTCGCGTGCTTTATCTTTGCGTTGACCGGCGCGTCCTCCGCCGGCTGGTTCAGCGCACATACGCTGGGGCTTCTGGCAGCGGCGGCGGTGTGCGCGGCGGCGTTTTATTTCCACTGCAAAGGGACGCAGGCGCCGCTCATCCGGGTGCAGGTGTTCCGCTGTGCTCCGTTCACGCTGAGTATGCTGGCCATTGTGTGTGTGCAGATGATCTGCTTGGGCATCGGCTTTTTAATTCCGAACTATGCTCAGCTTGTTTTGCATCAGAATGCTTTTGCAGCGGGTTGTCTGTTGCTGCCGGGCTGTATTGTGGGCGCGGCGGTCTCACCGTTCAGCGGTCGATTGCTGGATCGTTTCGGCGCAAAGCGCCCCATTCTAATAGGAAGCCTGGCAATTCTGTTTGCAGCGGTGTGTTTCGGCGCCTTTACCCTGCAGCTGAATGCTGCTATGTTTTTGGTTATTTATCTCTTTTTTGCCTTTGGTCAGGGCTGTTCTATGGGCAACAGCATGACCAACGGCCTGCGCCAGCTCAGTGCGGAGCTGAATGCTGACGGCAACGCGGTGATCAATACGACCCAGCAGCTGGGCGGCGCTGTCGGCACGTCGATTGTCAGCTCCATTGTGGCGGCTGCCCAGGCACAGCTGCCGGGGGACGTAGTCACAGGTACTATGCTGGGCAGCCATGCTGCGTTTATGATGCTGGCCGCACTGGCTGTCATGATGCTGTGCTGCTCGTTGGGAGCGTTTTATCATATGGGAAAGCGCAGTACGGTTCGATCGTTCTGTGTACAGGAGAAAGGAAGCCG